>ENA-UAPM01000323-UAPM01000323.1-human-gut-metagenome-genome-assembly--contig:-NODE-323-length-19076-cov-13.854739_pt1 | contig 19076 bp, 11 predicted proteins | sample MGYA00244016_ERZ654582 | MGnify/ENA primary metagenome ERZ654582 (study PRJEB26926, sample SAMN06164545) | human gut metagenome | biome: ENVO:00009003; feature: ENVO:2100002; material: ENVO:00002003... | reverse complement strand
CAGTTGTAGATACAAAAGGTGAACCTATTATTGGCGCCAATGTCATTGAGAAAGGGACTACCAACGGCGGAATTACCGACCTAAACGGTAAGTTTACATTGACCGTAACACCGGGAGCAACACTAAAAATATCATTTGTGGGCTATCAGACACAAGAAGTGAAGGCAGCCAAAACGATGAGAATAACTCTGAAAGAAGATACCGAGATGCTGGATGAAGTAGTAGTAGTAGGCTACGGTGTACAAAAGAAGGCTAACTTGACAGGAGCAGTTTCTACAGTGGACTTAAACAAGACAATGGCAGGTCGTCCACAACAAGATGTAGCCAAAGCATTGCAAGGGGCTGTTCCGGGACTAAGCATTCTCACCACAAGTGGTGCCATCGACGAGACAGCCTCCATGCGTATACGTGGTTTGGGGACATTGAGTAATGGAGAAGTCAGCAATCCACTCATTGTAGTGGACGGCGTTCCGATGGATGACATTTCTTTCCTCGATACGCAAGACATCGAAAATATTTCCGTACTGAAGGACGCTTCCGCTTCCTCCATTTATGGAACGCGCGCCGCTTTCGGTGTGATTCTAATCAATACCAAGGAACTTATTCCACACCTAAAAACAGCCTTTCTCCAAAATAGCCCCAGACAGCTTTCACGAAAAAGCCCCCATCCATTTGCTCGTTACACAAAAGAAGCTTATATTTGCTTACTTAAAAACAGACAGCTATCATGGTACAGCAAGACATACGATGGATACAGCGTTTTGAATATACCCACGAACTGGCCTGGAAAGTGATGAAGGACTATGCAGAATATCAGGGGTATACCGACATCCGCAGCTCCCGTGATGCCATACGCAAAGCCCTTGAAATGGGATTGATTGATGACAAGCAATGGACGGAGACTATAGAAGCCCGAAATCTGACATCGCACAATCATGACAACGATGTAGTCTCTGAAGAGAAAATGCAATCCTTGAATACACCATCCTTATTCGATTGAGCTATGTACGGATTGACCGACAATGAACTGGAAAAGCTATGCAATCTCTTCCGGAAACATGAAGAAATAGAGCAGGCTGTTTTGTACGGCTCACGAGCCAAAGGAAATTTCAAGCCTTTTTCCGACATAGACATCACGCTGATGGGAGACAGACTTACGTATAATACTTTAAGTAGCCTTTCCGATGAAATAGACGACCTGCTTTTGCCTTACAGCGTAGACCTTTCCATCTATGGCAAATTAAAGAATGCCGACCTTTTGGAACATATACACCGTATGGGAATACCCATATTCAGCCGCCCATCAAACTAAACTAAATTTCACACATCCACCCTCACCACCCTCACCTTTCGCACGCATCGCCCTATTCATCGGCATTCAAGAGGTGGGTGAGAGCAAATTTAAAAAGTGAGGGCAAAATTTGCCCTCACCACAAGATTTCTTCGTTCAAAGTTATAAGTCACTCATTCTTACCGTAATATCCTGAAACGGGTACATAAATCGGTTGCAGCATTGTTCCCTCATTCTTCAACTTTCCTTCGGTGCGCAGCCGACGGATATGCCGCATGGCAGTAGTACGCATCATGCCGCAAACGCTTTGAAAGTCATTCCGTGTCATAAAAGGGCGAGTGGCGAAATAGTTGGTCAGCCGACGGTCTATCTCTTTATCCGTCAGTTTAGCCGAATGCTCGTTTGCCTTCAAAGCCTTTGCCTTGATGGTACCAATTTCATTTTTCAGTTTTTGGTCGGCACGAAATTTCACACCCGCCATCTTCACCTTCGTCAACTTACGCTTGGTAGCAGCCACTACCGGTTCGATCGTGGTGAGCGACACGCGAAAGTAGCCGATGCCGTCGAGATGCACCTGCCTTCCTTCGGCAAGTTCCCTGCCCATGACGTGCGACACAGCATCAAGCACAGCCGTCACATCGGTTTCTGTCAATGAGCAACGTGCCTGGATGTCCCGCCGCAATTCATCGGTAGACCTGCTCCCATTTAGGCGGAGACGGGGATGAAGGATTTTATCTTCCGGAGATTTGTCGTACGAGTCCGGATTCTCGTACCAATCAAACAAAATAGCCATAGTTCAAACTGCGTTAAAGGGTTACATTATACGATAAAGCACTGCACGGAACACGTGCGAAGTACGTACGCAGTCTGTTGAAGTACCAAGGTTATATCACAGCCCAGCCCGTGAGCAGAACCGTTCACTGTAGTGAGCTGCTCCGTTCACTAATATGAACAAGAAAGACCACTTTAGTGGACTGTTCATAAACTCTGGTGTAAAAGTAGACAAAACTATGGGGATAAGCAAAGAAACGAACACCTTTTATAAAAGAAACATATAGACATTCCACCCCAAAAAAGAAGCCAATCGGAAAATAATCCTTGAAAAGCTTGTATCCACCCCTTTCCCGGCGTATCTTTACAAGAATATTACATACACGATAAAGAATGAAAATCACACTGATCAGAGAGGAACGCGAAAGCGGAAAAGAGGCCGTCAGCACACAAGAAACGGACATGTTGATGGAAAAGCTGAAAACCGAGAACAAGACCGGATACATTACGGAGCTGCGTAGCATCATCCCGCATTTGAAAGGGACCAACGCCCGATATGAGCATATCGACAGACTGCCGCGTCTCTATCCCGCCGTAGAAATGACCCGCACCAAAGCAGGAGAACACCGGATAAAGACTTACAACGGGCTGGTACTACTGGAAGTAAACAACCTGGCCGGGGTGGCCGAAGCCGAACTGGTGAAACAACAAGCCGCCCTGCTGCCGCAAACCTTTGCCGCCTTCTGTGGCTCCAGCGGACGAAGCGCCAAAATATGGGTACGCTTCACCCTGCCCGACGGAGGGCTTCCAAAGAATGAAGACGATATCGCCTTATTCCACGCCCACGCCTACCGCCTGGCAGTGAAGTGCTACCAACCCCTTCTCCCTTTCCCCATCACCCTCCGGGCTCCTTCACTCCTACAAAGCTGCCGGATGACCGTGGACGAACAGCCCTATTATAGCCCCACTGCCGTGGCCTTCTGCCTGGAACAGCCCTGCGCCCTGCCCTCGGAAGACAACTACCGCCAACGGAAACAGCAGGAAAGCAATCCGTTGCTGAGAATGACTCCCGGCTACGAAGTGGCGGACACATGCAACCTGCTCTTCGAGGCTGCCCTCGACCGCGCCTTCCGCGATTTGGACAACTGGCGACGGGGCGACGACCTGCGCCCGCTGCTGTCCCGCCTTGCCGAACATTGCTTCAAAGCCGGCATTCCTGAAGAAGAAGCGGTGCGCCAGACACTGATGCACTACTACCGGGAGGCAGACGAACCCCTTGTACGCCTGACGCTGCATAACCTTTACGGGGAATTGAAAGGCTTCGGCACCCGCAGCAGCCTGAACAAAGACCAGGAAACTGCTTTCCGGCTGGAGGAGTTCATGAAACGCCGCTACGAATTCCGCTACAACACCGTGCTTGGCGACTTGGAATACCGGCAGCGCGACTCCATCCACTTCTACTTCCAGCCTGCCGACCAGCGCGTACGCAGCAGCATCGCCATGAAGGTACTGAAAGAGGGAGTACGTGTGTGGGACCGCGACATCACCCGCTTCCTGTCTTCGGACTACGTGCCGCTATACAACCCCATCGAAGAATATCTCTATAACACCGGACGCTGGGACGGCAAAGACCGCATCCGCGCATTGGCCGACCTCGTGCCCTGCCACAATCCCCACTGGAGGGAACTGTTCTACCGGTGGTTTCTTGGCATGGTGGCACATTGGCGGGGAATCGACAAACAGCACGGCAACAACACCTCGCCCCTGCTCGTAGGTCCGCAAGGTTACCGCAAAAGTACTTTCTGCCGCATCCTATTGCCACCGGAGCTGCGTTTCGGCTACACCGACAGTATCGACTTCAAGAGCAAGCAGGAAGCGGAGCGCAGCCTTGGCCGCTTTTTTCTGATTAACATCGACGAATTCGACCAGATAAACGCCAATCAGCAAGGCTTCTTGAAGCACCTCCTGCAAAAACCGGTTGCCAACCTGCGAAAGCCCTACGGTACCACTATTCAGGAAATGCGCCGCTATGCCTCCTTCATCGGGACCAGCAATCTGAAAGACCTGCTGACCGACCCGTCGGGAAGTCGCCGTTTCATCTGCATCGAAGTGACCGGTCCTATCCAGACAAACGTCACTATCAATTATCACCAGCTCTATGCCCAAGCCATGCACGACATCATGAAGGGTGAACGCTACTGGCTGGACGACACTGACGAAGCAATCGTAAAGGAGTACAACCGGGAATTCGAGCGGGTAGACCCATTGGAAGAACTTTTCCTTTGCCATTTCCGTGGCGCGGAGGAGAGCGAAGAAGGCGAATGGCTCACAGCCATGCAGATTTTCAACGACCTGCAACAGAAAACGAGGGATAAGTTGGCCATCAACCGGATAGCAGCTTTCGGGCGCACGCTCCGCAAGCTGGACATCCTCAACAAGAAATCGAACCGGGGAACACTTTATCATCTGGTAAGAATAGAAGAATGAGCCGGCACTCCCACCGATTGTACCAAAGTGAGGGCAAACTTGGCCCTCACTCTTTTTATAAAAAGTATTTCCGTACGCAGTTGATGCAGTTCAACCATTATTAATAAGGTGAACAGTTGACTATTTGCAAATTATGATTGATAATACTAAAAATACCCAAATAAGTGTTTTTGATATTAAAATAAAACGTATCTTTGTTGCAAACAACGTCCTCCTTAATAATACTATTATGAAGAAACTGCTGCTTTTAGCCTTTGTGCTATGTAGTTCTTTACTGTGCCGGGCACAAGAAGAACGAGTTATTTTAGGTGATGAACAGACTTCCGAGTATTTTCCAATCCTAAAAGATAAACGAATTGCCATATTCTCCAATCATACAGGAATGATAGGAGACAAGCATCTGCTGGACATTCTGCTGGAAAACAAGTTCAATGTAGTAGCCATTTTCTCCCCTGAACACGGTTTCAGAGGAGATGCCGACGCAGGCGAACACGTGTCCAGCTCGGTAGACAAGAAGACCGGAGTACCTATCCTCTCGCTGTACGACGGGAAATCCGGAAAACCAAGCGAAGCATCCATGCGCAAGTTTGATATCCTTGTGGTAGACATCCAGGATGTAGGCCTGAGATTCTATACTTATTATGCCTCTATGTGCCGGCTGATGGACGCTTGTGCAGAATACAACCGCAAGGTGCTGATACTGGACCGCCCCAATCCGAACGGACACTACGTGGACGGCCCGATACTGGACATGAAATATAAATCCGGTGTAGGTTGGCTGCCGATTCCCGTGGTGCACGGCATGACGCTGGGCGAACTGGGCCTGATGGTAAACGGCGAACGCTGGTTGCCGGCGTCACGCACTTGCGACCTGACCGTCATTCCCTGCAAGAACTATACGCACCAGACCCTATACAAGCTGCCGATTCCCCCGTCCCCCAATCTGCCGAACATGAAGTCCATCTATCTGTACCCCTCGACCTGCTATTTCGAGGCCACTCCGGTCAGTCTGGGAAGAGGAACCGACCTCCCCTTCCAGGTCTACGGGCATCCCAACATGACGGGCTACAGCTACAGCTTCACCCCGCGCAGTGTTCCCGGAGCCAAGAATCCGCCCCAGCTGGGCAAGCTTTGCCACGGCGTGAACCTGAGCAACATGAGCGACGAGGAAATCTGGAAACGCGGTATTGACTTGAGTTACGTGATAGACGCTTACCGGAATCTGAACATGGACGACCACTTCTTCCGTTCCTTCTTCGAACTGTTGATAGGCACCGACTACGTGCGCAAAATGATAAAGGAAGGGAAGAGCGCCGAAGAAATCAAGGCAAGATGGAAAGACGACGTAGAGAAATTCAAGGTACAGCGCAAGCCCTATCTGCTCTACGAAGAATAAAGACATGTACAATTCACTATTTACAATGTACAATTTCAGAGAAGGTACAATTCAAAAGTAAATGGGAAGGTACAACAGTTTATACTAAAGAAACGCCGCATGGCAAATTGTAAATTGTAAATGAACAAATTGTAAATAAACATTATGACTCCACTATCCGTAATCATCACCATAGCCGCCTACTTCGCGATACTGTTCACGGTATCCTATATTGCAGGAAGGAAGGCAGACAACGCCGGCTTCTTTGTAGGTAACCGCAAGTCATCCTGGTATGTCGTGGCGTTCGCCATGGTCGGTTCCGCCATTTCAGGTGTGACCTATGTATCTGTACCCGGCATGGTTGCCGCCAGCAGCTTCGGCTATCTGCAAATGGTGTTGGGCTTCATTGCCGGACAGCTCATCATAGCCTATCTGCTGGTACCGCTATTCTACAAAATGAACCTGGTATCCATCTACGAATATCTGGAGAACCGTTTCGGCATGTCTTCCTACCGCACGGGTGCCTGGTTCTTCTTCATCTCCAAAATGCTCGGTGCCGCTGTCCGTCTGTTCCTCGTATGCCTGACGCTGCAACTGCTGGTATTCGAACCTTTCGGACTGCCTTTCCTGCTGAACGTGGCCATCACGGTGGCACTGGTCTGGTTGTACACTTTCCAGGGTGGCGTAAAGTCTCTTATCTGGACAGACTCTCTGAAGACATTCTGCTTGGTGGTGTCGGTCGTACTCTGCATCTGGTATATCGCTTCCGACCTCAATCTGTCATTTACCGGTATGGTAAGCACCATTGCCGACAGTGACATGTCCCGCATCTTCTTCTTCGACGATGTGAACAGCAAGCAGTACTTCTTCAAGCAGTTCCTCGCCGGTGCCTTCACCATGATTGCCATGACCGGGCTGGATCAGGACATGATGCAGCGCAACCTGAGCTGCAAGAACTTCAAGGACTCACAGAAGAACATGATTACCAGTGTCATTTCGCAGTTCTTCGTCATCCTGCTTTTCCTGATGCTGGGCGTGCTGCTCTACATCTTTGCCGCCAACCAGCAGATTGCGGTGGAGAAGAGTGACGAACTGTTCCCGCTGATTGCCACCGGCAACTATTTCCCTGCCATTGTGGGCATACTGTTCATCATCGGCCTGATTTCTTCTGCCTATTCAGCCGCAGGCTCGGCACTCACCGCGCTGACCACTTCCTTCACCGTAGACATTCTGGGAACGAAAGGCAAGTCGGAAGAGACGGTTGTGAAGATGCGCAAGAAAGTGCACATCGGCATGGCGGTTGTTATGGGAATCACCATTTTCGTATTCAATCTTCTGAACAACACCAGTGTCATCGATGCTGTATATATCCTGGCAAGCTATACCTACGGTCCTATCTTGGGTCTGTTTGCTTTCGGCATCTTCATGAAACAACAAGTGCGTGACAAGTACATCCCGCTGGTTGCCATCGCCTCCCCGGTTCTCTGCTTCATTCTGCAGAAAAATTCCGAAGCCTGGTTCGGAGGTTATCAATTCAGCTACGAGTTGCTGATTTTCAATGCACTGTTCACTTTCATCGGTCTCTGTCTGTTGATTAGGAAAGATAAAAAGAACAATTAACTTAATACATCATCTATGAACGTAAGACGTCAGTTTTTACTAAGTTTGCTTGCCGCCTCCCTCTTCCCCCAATGGGGAGGCGCGCAAGAACTTCCGACGGATGTGCGCCAGGAAATCGGGAGGTTCCTGGATGCCGCCGCACGGAAAGAAATCTCGGTAGGACGTATCAGCATCGACTCAGTGGCGGTGGAAGGAAACACGCTGCAACTGTTTGCCAACATGAACTGTGCCTATATTCCTTTCCGCGAGGACAATGTAGCCGAAATCTACCAAGGAGTAAGCGCCCTGCTGCCGGCGGAGTTCGCCAAATACAAACTGCAAATCCGTACCAACAAGCACAGCATCGAAGAGCTGGTTCCCCAAGCCCTGCGCAGTAAGAAAGACAAGAAAACAAAGACATTCAACCCCGCCGTTTCCAAGCCTTTGGTAACCGATGTTTCCGCCCCCTATACCCCCACCAACGGCTTGCAGAACCGGCACATCGCCCTATGGCAAAGCCACGGCCGGTACTACGAGCCGAAACTCGACCGCTGGGAATGGCAACGTGCACGTATCTTCCAGACAGTGGAAGACCTCTACACCCAAAGCTATGTATTGCCCTTCCTCGTGCCGATGCTGGAAAATGCAGGCGCCAATGTGCTGCTTCCCCGCGAACGCGATTGCCAGACGGCAGAAGTGGTCGTGGACAATGACGGTTGCCTGACCGGCCGTTCCATCTATACGGAAAAGCCGGGTGACAAGCTCTGGAGCCAGGGAGAAGGAAAAGGCTTCGCCCACCTGCGCCCCCGATACACCGACTTTGAGAATCCTTTCAAGGAAGGCTCCTACCGCGCCATAGAAACCATCAAAAAGGGAAACGCAAGTACAGCCGAATGGATTCCCGAAATCCCTTCGACCGGGCAATATGCCGTATACGTCTCTTACCAAACCCTGCCCAACAGTGCGGACGATGCCCTCTACACCGTCTATCACAAAGGCGGTGCCACACAGTTCCGGGTGAACCAGCAAATGGGAGGCGGCACCTGGATTTACCTCGGCACGTTCGGCTTCAATGCCGGCCGTAACAATGAGTGCAAAGTCGTTCTGAGCAACCTCTCCTCCAAAGCGGGAAGGGTCGTCACCGCCGATGCCGTAAAGATTGGCGGCGGCATGGGAAACATTGCCCGCCATGAGCAATTATCCGGCTACCCCCGCTTCTGCGAAGCCGCCCGCTACTGGCTGCAATGGGCAGGGATACCGGACAGCGTATATTCAGAGAGCAACGGCAAGAACGAATACACCGACGACTATAAATGCCGCGGCATCTGGGTGAACTACCTTGCCGGAGGTTCTGCCGTGAACCCGGCGGAGAAAGGGCTGAACATCCCCGTCAACATGGCCTTCGCCTTCCACACCGATGCAGGAACCACGCTGAACGATTCCATCATCGGGACGCTCGGCATCTATTATACCAACGCCTACAACGAGGAGTTTGCCAACGGAGCGTCTCGCTACCTGAGCCATGACCTGACAGACCTGATTCAGTCCAACATCGTGCGTGACGTGCGCACCCTTTACGAGCCCCAATGGACACGCCGCGGCAAATGGAACCAATCTTACTACGAGGCCCGCGTGCCCCGCGTACCGACCATGCTGCTCGAACTGCTTTCCCATCAGAACTTTGCAGACATGCGCTACGGGCTGGACCCGCGCTTCCGCTTCACCGTAAGCCGCGCCATCTATAAAGGCATGCTTCAGTTCCTCTGCTCACAATACAATATGGATTATGTGGTACAGCCGCTCCCGGTAGACCACATGGCACTGCGCATGACCGGCGAAAACGAAGTGGAGCTGACCTGGCAACCCGTAGCCGATGCGCTGGAGCCTACCGCCACGGCAGAGAAATACATTGTCTATACCCGCATCGGCGACGGGGACTTTGACAACGGGGTACTGGTAAATGGCAACAGCTACCGAACCACACTCCCTGCCGGCATGGTATGCAGCTACAAGGTAACTGCCGTCAACAAGGGTGGCGAGAGTTTCCCCTCCGAGATTCTTTCCGCCGGACGGGCGTTCAATTCCAAAGGTACTGTATTGGTGATAAACGGTTTCGACCGCATCAGTGCGCCTGCCGACTTTGTTGCCCCTGCACCCGCCGACACCCTCCTTGCCGGATTCCTCGACGAGCAAGACCACGGAGTACCCTATATCCAAGACATCAGCTACATCGGCAAGATGAAGGAATACCGCCGTTCCGTCCCCTGGATGGACGACGACGCTTCCGGCTTCGGCGACAGTTACGGGAATTACGAAGCCCAGGTGATTGCAGGAAATACGTTTGATTATCCGGCCATACATGGCGCAGCCATACTGAAGGCAGGGTATTCGTTTGTATCGGCAAGCAACGAGAGCCTCTCCCCCGCCCCCGCAGGGAAGGGAGAAGTGAGCACCCCGGTGGATATGAGGGAATATAAGTATGTGGACTTGATACTGGGAAAGCAATGCCAGACCAAGATGGGAAGAGGAGGAGTGAAACCGTTGGAGTTCAAGACTTTCAGCAAACCGATGCAGGAGGCTATTGCCGCTTATTGCAGGCAAGGTGGAAACATCTTTGTCTCGGGCGCCTTTGTAGGAACGGATTTGTGGGACAACCGACTTGCAACTGCCGACGAAGCCGACAAGAAGTTTGCCACGGAAGTACTGAAATATAAGTGGCGTGTGGGACAAGCGGCCGCAATGGGTAAGGTGAAAAGCGTGGCTTCTCCGTTCCCCGCCCTTACAGGGAACTATACCTATTACAATGAGCCGAATGCCGACTCGTATGTGGTGGAATCGCCGGATGCCATCGAACCGGCAACCCAAGATGCACACACCATAATGCGTTATTCCGAAAACAACCTGAGTGCCGGTGTCGCCTATCAAGGCGACTACAAGACTTGCGTCCTGGGATTCCCCTTCGAATCCATACGCACTGATTCTGAAAGAGAGGCACTCATGAATGCCGTACTGACATTCTTCAACGACAACAAATAATATCCAACCAATCATCATTTATGAAAAGAAGACTGTTAATAATCGTCCTGATAGCTTGCCTGCTCCCCTTGGGGATGCAGGCACAGCAAGGGACATTCCGTTTTGCCCAACTGACGGACATTCATCTGACCCCGAACAACCCGAATCCCACAGAGGACCTGTTGCGTTCCATAGCACAGATTAATGCCACCGACAGTATCGACTTTGTACTGGTGACAGGCGACCTGACCGAAGAAGGCGACCGCGCCACCATGGAAAAAGCGAAATCGTGCTTTGACTTGCTGAAAGTCCCCTATCACGTAATCCTCGGCAACCATGAGACGAAATGGAGCGACTCCGGCTGTACCGCTTTCGGAGAAATCTTCGGCGGCGAACGCTTCGAGTTCGAGCATAAGGGATTCCTTTTCCTCGGTTTCAACTCCGGTCCGCTGATGCGTATGGCCTACGGGCATGTAGTGCCGCAAGACATCCGCTGGATGACGGAAGAAATGGAGAAAAACGGCAAAGACAAACCGGTGATACTCGTCACCCACTATCCGCTGATGGATGGTGACGTGGACAATTGGTATGAGGTGACGGATGCTGTCCGCCCCTATAACGTGCGCCTGTTCATCGGCGGACACTACCACACCAACCGGGATTTACGTTATGACGGCATTCCGGGCATACTGATGCGCAGCAACCTGCGCGACAAAGAAGGGAAACCGGGTTACGGCATCTACGAAGTGGACAAGGACTCCATCCGGGTATACACCCAGCGCATCGGCGAGCCCAAAAAGCAATGGGCGGCCTTCTCGCTGACCGGACAGTATTACGACCGCAACGGAAAGGCGGAGAAATATCCCGACTTCTCGGTCAACAAGGAATATCCGCAAGTAAGGGAGCAATGGATTGTACAGACGGGCGCGGGCATTTACTGTTCTCCCGCCGTTGAACAAGACAAAGTGTTCGTAGGAGATGACATGGGACGGCTGACGGCATACACCCTGAAAAACGGCAAAAAGCTATGGAGCTTTGAATCCGGCAAGCGCATTGTCGGCACCCCGGCCGTAAGCGAGGGGGTTGTCGTATTCGGTTCCGCCGACCGCCGCATCTACGGACTGAGCGCCAAAGACGGCAGCCTGCTATGGACGGTACAAGCCGCCGAGCCGGTACTCGGAGCCGTGACCATCGCAGACGGTACGGCCTACATCGGCGCCAGCGACGCCACTTTCCGTGCCATAGAGCTGCATACGGGAAAAGTAATCTGGGCCTACACCGGCGTGAAGGGCTACATAGAAACCAAGCCGCTGGTGACGGAAGACAAAGTCATCTTCGGTGCATGGGACAACACGCTGTACGCCCTGAACAAGGCAGACGGACGTGAACTGTGGAAATGGACCGGCGGACTGACCCGCATGCACTTCTCACCCGCCGCCGTGTGGCCGGTAGCTGCCGACGGAAAAGTATTCATCACCGATCCGCAACGCGCCATGACCGCCATAGACATCCGTACGGGGCATACCGTATGGCGCACATTCCAGTCCATGGTGCGCGAAACCATCGGCCTTTCCGAAGACGGCGAACGCATCTACAGCAAAACGATGAACGACAGCATTGTCTGCTATGCGGCCAAAGGGGACACCCCGCGGGAATTGTGGGCAGCCAATGTAGGCTTCGGTTATGAGCATGCCCCCTCCATGCAAGTGGAAAAAGAGGGGGTGATGTTTGGCAGTACCAAAGAAGGGCTTATCTTCGCGCTGGAAGCCCGGACGGGCAGGGTGCTGTGGAAACACAAAATAGGGAACTCACTCATCAGTACCGTGGTTCCGCTGAACGGACGCGAAGTGCTGTTCACGGCGACCAGCGGAGAAGTGGGACTGTTGAGAATCAGGAAATAAGAATGAAAGAACTAAAAAGAAATACACAATGAGTAAAATCAGTTGCTTCCTTCCCTACGCGGGAAAAGAACAAGTAGAAAAAACAGTAGAGAACTTGCAAGCCACCGGTCTGGTAAAGGACATTTGCCTGATAACCACCGATGAGGAGCTGGAGCCGCTTCCGGGCTGCCGGCGCCTCTGGGAAAAGTACCCCTTCGGCAGTATGACCATGCAGACCGTCGCTTCCTTGGCCAAAGGAGACTACACCTTGCTCTATACCAAAGAGACCACGCTCGAAATGGGCATGTTTGCCCTGGAGCGTATGATACATATTCTGGAGGATTCAGGTGCCGGTATGGTGTATGCCGACCACTACCAAATTGCAGACGGCAAGCAGACCAACGCTCCGGTCATCGACTACCAGTTCGGTTCATTAAGGGATGATTTCAACTTCGGCTCCGTACTGCTGTTCAATACCAGAAAACTGAAAAATGCTGCCGAGCGCATGAAGTCCGATTATAAATTTGCCGGCCTCTACGACCTGCGCCTGAAGTTGAGCCAATATTCGGACCTGGTACATATCAACGAATATCTGTACAGCGAGGTGGAAAACGACACCCGCAAAAGCGGCGAGAAGATATTCGACTACGTAGACCCCAAAAACCGTGACCGCCAGATTGAGATGGAGCAGGCATGCACCGAACATCTGAAGGAAATCGGAGGCTACCTGGCGCCGGAGTTCAAGAAGATTGAGTTCTCTGCCGGCAACTTTGAATATGAGGCTTCGGTCATCATCCCCGTACGCAACCGCATCCGTACCATCCGTGATGCCATCAAATCCGTATTAAGCCAGAAGACTGACTTCAAGTACAACCTTATCATCATCGACAACCATTCCACGGACGGCACCACGGAGGCCATCGACGAATTCAAGGACGACGAACGCCTCATCCACATCATCCCCGAACGCAACGACCTCGGCATCGGCGGTTGCTGGAACATGGGCGTGCACCATCCCAAGTGCGGTAAGTTTGCCGTGCAACTGGACAGCGACGACGTATATAAGGACGAAAACACACTGACCACGATGGTACGCGCCTTCTACGAACAAAACTGTGCCATGGTGGTGGGCACCTATATGATGACGGACTTCAACATGAACATGATTGCCCCGGGCATCATCGACCATAAGGAATGGACTCCGGCAAACGGACGCAACAACGCCCTCCGTATCAACGGTTTGGGCGCCCCGCGTGCTTTCTATACCCCGGTGCTGCGCAAAGTGAAAGTCCCCAACACCAGCTACGGTGAAGACTATGCACTGGGACTGAACTTCTCACGTCAATACCAGATAGGGCGCGTGTACGATGTGGTTTACCTCTGCCGCCGTTGGGACGACAATTCCGACGCGTCACTGGATATTGTGAAAATGAACGGGCACAACCTTTACAAAGACCGTATCCGTACTTGGGAACTCCAGGCACGCATAGCGATGAACCAGAAGAGATAAAACATTAAATATCAACAGCTTGCACACGTGCTTCTCAGACACCTGCGTTTGTCCCGACAGACGCAGGTGTCTGACACGACAGGCACCGGTGTTTAGCACGACAGACACCAGTGTTTGGGAAGTCAGATGCCAGCGTCTGACAACAAACTCATAATCAGCCAATTACAAAAAAATCAAATGAATCAAACGATACACAATCTTCTAACCGAGCAACTGGCATCCTGGGAGACGGCACGCAACAATTATGCCGCCCTCTCCGGTGTGCTGGTGAAAGAGCTGAATGTAAACGGCATACCCTATAAAGTGCAGTTCAACCCGGCACGCATCGTTTCCTCCGGTGCCAAAGTGGATGCCAAGTCCATCCGGGAGCGGAAATGCTTCCTGTGCCCGGCAAACCTGCCGCCGGTACAGAAAGGCATACCGTTCGGCGGGCATTACAACATCCTGGTGAACCCGTTCCCCATCTTCCCCCGCCACCTGACGATACCGGAGCTGGCGCACACCCCCCAACGCATAGCTGCCCGCTTCACCGACATGCTGGAGCTGGCACAGGCGCTGACGGAATACACCATCTTCTACAACGGTCCCAAGTGTGGCGCCTCCGCCCCCGACCATGCCCATTTCCAGGCAGGAAACAAAGGGTTCATGCCCATTGAGAAAGACTGGCGCGGACAGATTGCCGGAAAGATAGCCGACTACGGGAAAGCGACGCTGTGGTATCTCGACGATGCTCCCCGTGCCACACTTGTCATTGAGTCCGCCTCACAAAAGGATACGGCAGACCTGTTCGACATCATCTACCGCTCTCTGGATGTGAAACCCGGAGAAGACGAACCGATGATGAACGTGCTGGCCATGTATGAGGACGACCACTGGATTGTCTTTGTCTTCCCGCGCGAGAAGCACCGCCCCGCCTGCTACTCGGCCGAGGGAGAAGCCAACCTGCTGAGCAGCCCGGCGTCCGTCGACCTGGGAGGAGTCTTCATCACCCCCGTAGAAAAGGATTTCCTGAAGATTACCGCGGAAGACGTGGCACAGATATTAAGTGAGGTATGCCTCTCTGCCGCCGACTTCCACAAGATACGGCAACGCATCAGGGAAAAGATATGATTGCTGAAATCCAAGAACTCTAATTTTAAAGAAATACCATTATGAAAGAGCCCAAAGTACAAGTAGGCATTCTGTTTGAACCGCAGATAGAATTCGTCTTGCTGAGTCCATATCACATGGGCGAAACGGAAGTCAGCGGCAGGCAGGTGGCAACCTACGACGAAGGCCGGATTCTGTGGAACGGACGCCTGTATGACGAACTGCTGTTCGAACCGCAGCACGAGCAGACCGGTGCCTTCGAACTGTTGGACGTTACCATCGGTATCAATTTCCATTGGGAGCGCAAGGAAGACCAGCGTTTTCCGGGTGCCCTCAGAATCATCGTCGAGAATGGAAAGCTCACCGGCATCAACGTCGTCCATGTAGAGGATTACCTGACCAGCGTCATCTCTTCCGAGATGAGTGCCACCGCCTCCTTGGAACTGCTCAAGGCACATGCCGTCATTTCCAGAAGCTGGCTGCTGGCAGGCCTCTCCCCTGCCCCCACCTCCGGCGTAGAGAGGGGAGCAGCCGGTCCGTGCTATGGGACGGCTGATAAGAGTAATCATAATGAAGCCATGACCCGGCCTCCCCTCCCCACGGAAGAGAAGCCGGAAGAGAGGCTCTGCTGGTACGAACGTGACGCCCACACCCGTTTCGATGTATGCGCCGACGACCACTGCCAGCGCTATCAGGGCATTACACGCGCCTCCACCGATATTGTGAAGCAGGCCATTGCCGCTACCCGCGGTCAGGTGCTGACCTTCGACGGAAAGATTTGCGACGCCCGTTTCTCCAAATGCTGCGGCGGTGCTTTCGAAGAGTTCCAGTATTGCTGGGAAGACACAAGGTATCCCTATCTTGCCAAACAGCGGGACAGCAAAACACACACCGCGTTGCCGGACCTGACGCAGGAAGCCGAGGCAGACCACTGGATACGTACCTCCCCCGAGGCATTCTGCAACACCACCGACAAGAAAATCCTCTCGCAAGTGCTCAACAACTACGACCAAGAGACCACGGACTTCTATCGCTGGAAAGTGGAATATACCCAGGAAGAACTTTCAGCCCTCATCCTGAAACGTTCGGGCATCGACTACGGACAAATCATCGACCTTGTCCCCATAGCCCGCGGAACCAGCGGACGCCTCTGGAAGCTGAAGATTGTGGGAACCAAACGCACACTCACCATCGGCAAGGAACTGGAAATCCGCCGCACGCTCTCCACTTCACACCTCTACAGCTCCGCCTTCGTGGTGGATAAAGAGGACCTGTCGGCCGAAGGCATTCCCGGACGCTTCATCCTCACCGGTGCCGGCTGGGGACATGGCGTGGGGCTTTGCCAGATAGGTGCCGCCGTGATGGGTGAACAAGGCTACAAATATGATGAGATACTGCTGCACTACTATATAAACGCAAGCATTGACACGCTGTACTAACCCCGCTCGTTCCTCCAAAGGAATGAAAAGGCAGCACGGCAAACAATTAATTATGAACTATAAAAACCGAACCATTATTATGGATAAGAAACGAACCCCTTGGACCTGGATTCCTACCCTTTATTTTGCACAAGGGTTGCCTTACGTTGCCGTAATGACTATCTCCGTGATTATGTACAAACGTCTGGGAATGTCCAATACAGACATCGCACTCTATACCGGCTGGTTAGGGTTGCCATGGGTAATCAAACCTTTCTGGAGTCCCTTTGTCGATATCATCAAAACCAAACGCTGGTGGACAGTGGCAATGCAATGGCTGGTTGCCATCGCTTTGGCAGGCATCGCATTTACCATCCCCACACCGTTCTATGTACAGTTTACGTTTGCCATCTTCATGCTGATGGGGTTTGCTTCCGCCACCCACGACATTGCCGCCGACGGCTTCTATATGCTGGCGCTGGACGAGCATGAACAATCATTCTACGTGGGTATCCGAAGCACATTCTACCGCATAGCAACCGTCATCGGGCAAGGAGTGCTCGTAATGCTTGCCGGAAGCATAGAAACCGCGTCGGGCAACATTCCGCTGGCATGGTCGGTGGTATTCATTGTACTCTCGGCATTCTTCTTCGGGATAGTCATCTATCACAATTGGATATTGCCACGGCCGGCTGTCGATGCCAACCGCCACAATACCGACGCCAAAAGCATCATCGACGGCTTTATAAAAGCGTTCAAGACATTCTTTACCAAAATGCCCTTCTGGCAAACCGTTGCCGCCATCGGCTTCATGTTACTTTACCGTTTCCCGGAAGCTATGCTCACCAAAATCATACAGCCCTTCCTGCTGGATCCCGTAGAGAAAGGAGGACTGGGGTTGAGTACCAGCGAAGTGGGACTGGTGTATGGCACGGTAGGAGTCATAGGCTTGACACTGGGTGGCATTATCGGCGGAATGGCAGCAGCCAAGGGCGGACTGAAGAAGTGGTTGCACCCCATGGCATGGAGCATGTCGCTGACGTGCCTGACGTTTGTCTACCTGAGCTATGCACAAGACCATTCGCTCTTCACCGTCTGCACCTGCGTCTTTATCGAACAGTTTGGCTACGGATTCGGATTCACAGCCTATATGCTGTTCCTTATTTACTATTCAGAAGGAGAGTTCAAGACCTCGCACTATGCCATCTGCACCGGCTTCATGGCACTGAGCATGATGACAGGAATGGTAGCAGGATGGCTGCAGGAAACCATCGGCTACCAGCATTTCTTCATCTTCACCGTGATATGCTGTGTCACCACCATCGGTATGGCATCACTTATCAAGGTGAATCCCAACTTCGGCAAGAAAGTAAGCGAGACGAAATGACCGGATGTGAGAATGAACGATCAGCAACAAATCTTAATTAGCAATTTCCCATGAGAACCATCATTATATCCTTGCTGTGCCTCCTTTGCGGAAGCGCGGTGCAAGCACAGAAGATAAGAATAAAAACCGGCATCGAAGTACTGAAAGAACAGGGTTTCCGATGCCTGGAGGGCAAGCGTGTCGGGCTGATTACCAACCCGACGGGAGTGGACAACCGGATGAAATCCACCATCGACATACTGCATGAGGCACCGAACGTGAATCTTGTGGCACTCTACGGTCCCGAACACGGCGTGCGCGGTGATGTACACGCAGGCGACCACGTGACGGACATCAAAGACGCGACTACCGGATTGCCCGTCTATTCGCTTTACGGGAAGACCCGCAAAGCCACGCCGGACATGCTGAAAGACGTGGATGTATTGGTATATGACATCCAGGATATCGGCTGCCGCTCCTTTACCTACATCAGCACCATGGGACTGGCCATGGAAGCTGCTGCCGAAAACGGCAAGGAATTCATCGTACTGGACCGTCCCAATCCCGTGGGCGGATTGAAGATTGAAGGCAACTTGGTTGAAGATGATTGCATTTCTTTTGTAAGCCAGTTTAAAATTCCGTACCTTTACGCCCTCACTTGCGGTGAGCTGGCACTGATGCTCAATGGTGAGAAAATGTTGAAGGATGGAGAACAATGCAATCTCCACATAGTGAAGATGAAAGGCTGGAAACGCAAGATGGATTATAGCCAAACCGGACTGCAATGGGTTCCTTCCTCTCCACACATCCCGCATCCGCATTCTGCATTCTTCTACCCCGTCAGTGGAATCCTGGGCGAACTGGGGTATATGTCCATCGGTGTGGGATATACCATTCCGTTCCAGATGTTTGCCGCGCCGTGGGTGGAAGCAGAAAAGCTGGCCGGAAACCTGAACCGTCTGAACGTACCGGGCGTCGTCTTCAGACCGATGTACCTGAAACCGTTCTACAGTGTAGGCAAAGGCGAATTGCTGCAAGGTGTGCAAGTGCACATTATGGACTTCGGCAAAGCACCGTTGAGCGACCTGCAATTCCTGGTGATGCAGGAAGTGGCCGCCCTCTATCCGGACCGTGCCGTGTTTGACCATGCCGACAAGGGGCGCTTCAACATGTTCGACAAGGTAAGCGGTTCGCGGCAGATACGTGAACGCTTCTCGAAGCGGAACCGTTGGGAGGACATACGCGACTACTGGTATAAAGATGCCGAAGACTTCC
>ENA-UAPM01000270-UAPM01000270.1-human-gut-metagenome-genome-assembly--contig:-NODE-270-length-21121-cov-6.485759_pt1 | contig 21121 bp, 8 predicted proteins | sample MGYA00244016_ERZ654582 | MGnify/ENA primary metagenome ERZ654582 (study PRJEB26926, sample SAMN06164545) | human gut metagenome | biome: ENVO:00009003; feature: ENVO:2100002; material: ENVO:00002003... | reverse complement strand
GCAGCGTCAGATGTGTATAAGAGACAGGAAAAATATTTTGTATCAGGAATCTATTGTAGAAATTAAACATTTATTCCGTATGATGAGAAACACACTCTTAGCTCTGTTTGTCTTTGCCGGAACAGCCTTTGCCACTGAGTCTTATTCTCAGACAATGAAGGTGACTGTTGTGGCGGATAACGTGTCAACAGGCAAGGTAATCAGTGAAATAGAAAAACAGACAGATTATCTGTTTGTGTATAATGTGAACGAGGTGAATCTGAAGCGCAATGTGAAGGTGAATGCGCAGAACAAATCTGTAGCCGAAGTGTTGAATAAGGTTTTTGAAGGTACTGATATTTATTATGCCATGGAGGGTAAGAATATCATGCTGATGAGCAAGGCGAAAGACGGGGAAGCTGTCCAACAGGCAAATAAAGTGACAGGTATTGTGAAAGATGCGAATGGCGAGCCGGTAATCGGTGCCAATGTAACAGTGAAAGGTCAGTCAATAGGTACGATAACAGATATAGATGGGCGGTTTGTGTTGGATGCCCCGAAAGATGCCGTTTTACAGATTACGTATATCGGGTATGTTTCTCAAGAAGTGAAAGTTTTTGGAAAGAAAGAACTTAATGTAGTATTGAAGGAGGATACAGAAACTCTTGATGAAGTGGTGGTGGTTGGATTTGGTACGCAAAAGAAAGTGAATCTGACAGGAGCTGTAGGACTTGCTACTGCTAAAGAATTAGAATCTCGTCCTGTGACTTCAGCTACACAAGCCTTACAAGGATTGGTACCTGGTTTGCAGATATCAACAAGTACGGGTGAACTGGACAAGACCGCAGATATCAGTATCCGTGGTACAGGAACTATTGGTGAGGGTTCCAGCGGTGCACCTCTTATTCTAATTGATGGAATGGAAGGAGATTTGAATACAGTCAATCCTCAAGACATAGAAAATATTTCTGTATTGAAAGATGCTGCCGCATCATCCATCTATGGTTCCCGTGCCCCCTTCGGCGTAATTCTGGTGACTACCAAATCGGGCAAAAAAGGAAAGACTTCTGTAAACTATAACAATAGCTTCCGTATATCTACTCCTGTAAATATGCCGAAGATGATGGATTCCTACACTTTTGCAAACTTTATGAACGCCGGTTCGCTTAATCAGGGTGGTGGGCTTATCTTTACAGAAGACCTGATGCAGGATATGCTGGATTGGCAAGCTGCCGGAGGTGGAAGCACGGGGGGAGTAAAAGCTTCATCCAACGGTCAATGGGGTAAACCAGACTATGATCCATTTACAACAGCTTGGGCTAATACAAATTGGTATGATGAAGTTTACAAATCTTCAAGTTTTTCTCAAGAACATAACGTTAGTCTAAATGGAGGAAGTGATATTGTAGCTTATTATGCTTCTTTCAATTATTTGGATCAAGGAGGACTTTTGAAAGCTGGTGACGATGGACTTCATCGTTACAATGTAACAGCTAAAATCAATGCTGATTTGACTCAATGGTTAAAATTCAATTACAGTACCCGTTTTACTCGTAATGATGTATGGCGTCCTACCAGTTTCAACAGTTCTTTTTATGACCAGTTAGGAAGAGCTACTTGGCCCAATATGCCCGTAAAAGATCCCAATGGCTATTATACCAATAATGGTTGGACTAATCCAGTCCAAAATCTTGTTGAAGGTGGAAAACGTAATGCACAAACAGACCGTCTTTATCAACAAGCGTCTTTAGTAATTGAACCGATCAAAAATTGGATTACACATGTGGAGTTTAATTACAGTATAATGAACTCATCGGTAAAAGAAACTTCAATTCCTACTTATAATCATGATGTGGAAGGCAATTTAATAGATACTCATGGTACGTCTTATCTTTATCAAGATCAGACTAAAGAGAACTATCTGAACCTAAATATTTATAGTGAGTATTCCCAATCTTTTAATAATGCCCATAATGCAAAAGTTATGCTTGGCTTCCAGACAGAAGATATGAAACAGGAATTTTCTTCTACAAAAAAGTATGGTGTAATGATGGGGGGGATGCCTTATTTTGATGTCACAACCGGATTGGACGGACAAGGTAACCCCAAAGCGACAGAAGCGGGTGGAAATGGGAAAAGATGGAAAACGGCAGGTTTCTTCGGTCGCTTGAATTACGATTACCTGGGACGTTATTTGGCGGAAATCAATATGCGATATGACGGTTCTTCCCGTTTCCGTCGAGGAAGTCGCTGGCAATGGTCTCCTTCATTCTCTTTAGGCTGGAACATCGCTCAGGAAAAATTCTGGGAGTCGCTGACAGATATAGCCAACACATTAAAATTGCGTGTTTCTTACGGTGAATTGGGCAACCAGAATACTACAGCATGGTATCCTACCTATCGTGATATGATACTGAAGTCTTCTAATGGAACATGGTTGCAAGATGGAGTGAAGCCTAATACAGCAGAGCCGGGAAATTTGGTCAGCAATTCTTTGACTTGGGAAAAGGTTCGTACTTGGGATATCGGTTTTGATTATGGCTTTCTCAGTAATCGTTTGACAGGTAGTTTTGATTACTATATTCGTTATACGGATGGTATGGTAGGGCCTGCACCTGAACTCCCATCTATTTTGGGTACATCTGCTCCTAAAACCAACAATTGTAATTTAAGAACGAATGGATGGGAACTATCTATTGGATGGAGAGACCGTTTGAAAAACGGGTTTGGATATAGTGCTAATTTAACTCTTTCCGATGCTAAAACAATTGTTACCAGCTATCCGAGCAACGCAACAAATACTATCGGTTTGAACAAATACGTTGAAGGACGCGAAGTGGGCGAGATTTGGGGATTGGAAACAATAGGAATAGCAAAATCTGAAAATGAAATGCAAGCCCATCTCCTTTCCCTTCCTAATGGAGGACAGGATGCGATTGGTTCCAAATGGTCTGCCGGTGATATTATGTATCGTGATTTGAATGAAGATGGAAAAATATCTAAAAGTGCGGGTACATTGGATGATCATGGAGATTTGAAAGTAATAGGCAATAGTACTCCTAGATATTTCTTTGGTATTGACTTGAATGCTGATTGGAAAGGATTCGACATACGTTTATTCTTTCAAGGTGTAATGAAGCGTGATTTTTGGGGTACAAATAATTTCTGTGGTTATTTGTTTGGTGCTTATGGAACTCAAAGTATGTGGGGGGCTCGTGGACTTAAGGAACATGAGGATTATTTTCGTGCAGAGGATATAGGATTGTCAGGTCATACCATTCCTGCAAATCTTGACGCTTATTATCCTCGTCCTATTTTCTCCGAAGGAGGTAAGAACCAAGAAATTCAGACACGTTATTTGCAAGATGCATCCTATATCCGTTTAAAAAATTTCCAATTAGGTTATACTTTCCCAGCAAAATGGATGAAAAGTATGGGTTTGACCAAATGCCGTGTGTTTGTTTCCGGAGAAAATCTTTGGACTGGAACATCATTGTCTTCTTTGTTTGATCCGGAAACAATTAGTGGAGGTAATGGTGGTAATGCTTATCCGTTATCAAGCACCTGGTCTTTTGGCTTAAGTTTAACACTTTAATAATACGTATACAATGAAAACAAAACATATATTCTTATCTGTACTAATCGCTTCGGCAGGATTTGCATTTACTGCTTGCGATGACTATTTGGATGAAGTACCTGAAGCATCTATTTCCCCGGAAGTATATTTTACAGAGGCAACCCATATTCAAGCCTCTGCAGATAATTTGTACTCTGATATTCTTCCCTCTCACGGAACTGGAAATACATACGGCATCTACAAAGATGATGCAACAACGGACAATCAAATAGAAGTTACAGCTCCCAATCGTTTTACTTCCACTTTGTGGAAAGTGGACAATGCGGAAACCAGCAATTGGAACTTTGATAAAATATACAAAATCAATTTTGTATTATCGAATGTGTTGCCTAATTTTGGAGATAAAAATGCTGATGGAAACGACTTGAGCGGCAATGCCAATACCATCAATGGTGATCTTAACAGCATAAAACATTATATTGGTGAATTATTTTTTTTACGTGCTTGTGAATATTTTAAACGTTATCAGCTGTTTGGAGATTTTCCCATAATTACCCACCCATTGCTGGACGACAAAGAAGCATTGAGTGAAGCCAGTAAACGATCACCACGCAATGAAGTGGCTCGCTTTATTCTAAGTGATTTGGATAAAGCTATTACTTTGTTAAAAGCTAAAAATATGCCGACAACCAGAATAAATGCGGATGCTGCTATTTTATTAAAGTCGCGTGTGGCTCTATTTGAAGGTACTTGGTTGAAATATTTTAAGAATACGGCTTTTGTACCCAATGGTAACGGTTGGCCTGGCAAGGCAAAAGATTACAATTCCACTTATCAATATCCCAGCGGGAATATTGATAGTGAGATAGATTATTTCTTAGAAATCGCCATGACAGCTTCTAAAGATATCGCAGAACGCTACAAAAATAAGCTTACAGAAAATACAGGTACCCTGCAACAGTCAACTAGCGAAGCTGCAAACCCCTATTTTGACATGTTTGCTCAAGAAGATTTATCTTCTGTCGATGAAGTTTTGTTATGGCGCAGATACGCTTATAACTTAGTACACCACAACGTAAATGTCTATGCTAGCTGGGGAAACAATGGCGTAGGCGTCACCCGTAGCTTTGTGAATAACTTTTTGATGGCTGACGGCACTCCTGTTTATACCCACGGTGATTATATGAACGGAGATGGATATTATATGGGAGACAAAACCATACACGACGTTCGTCAAAACAGAGATAGCCGATTGGTTATCTTTCTGAAAGAACCCGGACAACATAACATCTTAATAAAAGATGTGGTTGGTGAGACAGCCAATGTTGAAGAAACTTATCCATTGATTACCATTACAGATGGTGCCCGTCGTTATGTAACTGGGTATGCTTTACGCAAAGGAGGAGCTTTCCATCAGAAATATTATTCCAATTCAAAAGGATATACCGCCTCTATTGCTTATCGTGCGACAGAAGCCTTGTTGAATTACATGGAAGCCAGTTATGAAAAGAATGGTACTTTGGACGGAACAGCAACCGAATATTGGAAAATTATTCGCCGTCGTTCTCATGTAGATGAGGATTTTCAAAAGACTATTGCTTTAACGGATATGAGTAAAGAGGCTGAAAATGATTGGGGAGCGTATTCCGGTGGTAAATTAATAGACGCAACTCTCTATAATATACGTCGTGAGCGCCGATGTGAATTTATGGCGGATGGGCTTCGTTATATGGACTTATGCCGTTGGCGTGCTATGGACCAGTTGATTGAACAACCTTATATACCGGAAGGTTTCCATTTATGGAACACTCCTATGCAGACTTGGTATGCAGATTTGCTATATGACGGATCAGACGCTTCCAATGTTTCTTCACCTAATGTCAGCGAATACTTGCGCCCTTACCAGAAGAATTCTAAACAGACCTGTTATAATGGTTTTACTTGGCGTATGGCTCATTATCTACATCCCATTATGGTCAAGCAGTTTTTGATCACCGCCCCCGATAACAAAACAGTAGAGAATTCTCCTCTCTATCAAAATCCATATTGGCCTATAGTACCGGATATGCCTGCTGAAAAATAAGTTTCAGGGCATTCTAATATCTTATGATTGGAATGCCCTGATAACTTGATATCATACGACTGATAAGAAAAGAGTAGCCATTGTATGTGTTTTTTGTACGATAATACAGGTATTGCAACTAAATTCCATGTCTGCAACTCTTTATAATTCCGATATTTGCATAATAAACGAGCCGACACAAATCGGTGTTCATTCTTTATAATAATGTATCAAATGAAAAACATCATTATCGCTTTCTTCTTGATGCTTGCTCCTGTCGGAGTAACAGCCCAATATCAGAAAGCACAGGAAAAAGCTCCTCTGGTCAATGTACCTTTGGAAAATTTTGCATCACAGCAGAAAGTCCTTTTTAACTTTGGCTGGAAATTCCAGTTGGTTACAAACGAGAATAAAAATACCGATTTCGCCTCACCTGTCTTGGATGACTCTTCCTGGCGTACACTGGACCTTCCTCATGATTTCCAGTTCGAACAACCTTGGACTGAAAATGGTGGAGGTGCACGCGGATTTAAACCCATGTGCGAAGGATGGTACCGCAAGTCTTTCCCTACCGATCCGTCGTGGAAAGGGAAACGGGTGGTTCTGGATTTCGGAGGTATCATTTATCTGGGCGATGTTTATCTGAACGGTACAAAAATAGCCTCGACAGATTATGGATATGTGGGGCTTGAAGCGGACCTTACCCCTTTTCTACGTCACGACGGAGAAAACGTGGTAGCCGTTTATGCCTCCACCGGTCCCAAGAAAGGCTCACGCTGGTACACGGGAGGCGGTCTGTTCCGTGATGTGTATCTGCAGGTGCAGAATCCCACACACATCGCCCGCCACGGGGTGTATATCACCACCCCCGAAGTTTCCTCCTCCCGAGCAACGGTAGCCGTACAGGTTGAGGTGGACGGCTGGCAGAAGCATGATGTACGGATACGGACCACCCTCCGCAATCCGAAAGGTGTCATAGTGGGCTCCGTGCAATCCGGTATGCCCGAACATACGCACCAGACCTGCACGGAAGTGAAGTTACCGGCGCTTACTCTGGAGAATCCGCAACTTTGGTCATGTGAGTCCCCACAGCTCTACAATGCCGAAGTGGTGGTGACGGCAGACGGTATGGTGGTGGACAGCCTGACCGAACAGTTCGGTATCCGCAGTCTGGAATTCTCACCGGAGTTCGGCTTCAAACTCAACGGGAAGAAGATATTCCTGCAGGGCAATGCCAACCATCATGATCTGGGTGCACTGGGAGCCACCTGTTACGACAAGGCCATCGAACGCATGATGCTGCAACTCAAATCCTTCGGTTACAACTGTATCCGCTGCTCACATAATCCGTACAGTGACAGTTTTGCCCGCATTGCAGACCGTGTGGGGATACTGGTGGTGGACGAACTGACGGACAAATGGAGTGACAATGACTATTGGGGCGGACGCCAGCCATTCACCCATATCTGGCACAAACTGATTACAGAATGGATCAAACGCGACCGTAACCGTCCGTCCATCATTTTGTGGAGCTTGGGAAACGAACTTCAGATTCGTGAAGGATGGGCAGGTTTCGAAGGAACCAACGACTGGGGAATCACTACCTATAACATATTCAACCAGCTGGTAAAGAGATGGGATCATACACGTCTCACCACTGTAGCCATGTTCCCCGCCCGTGCGGGAGCTATAACCCGGCACGACAAGGAGTTCAACGACTATTTAGTACCGCCTGAACTGGCTTGTGCCACAGAAGTGGCATCGTTCAATTACCAGTCGGACAAATATGACGCTTATTTGAAATACCGGCCGGACCTTATCCTGTTCCAGAGTGAGGCTGAAACCAGCAACTTGTTGCAGCCTTATTATAATATGGATAAAGAGCGGATGGTCGGTATCGCCTATTGGGGTTCGGTCGAGTATTGGGGGGAATCCAATAAATGGCCTAAGAAAGGGTGGAACTACTCCTTCTTTGAGCATACCATGCGCCCCTATCCCCAGGCCTATCTTATTAAAACGGCTTTCATGCCGGAGATTCCTGAAGTACATATCGGAGTGGTCGATGCGGCGGGAGCGGAAAGCGTCAGTTGGAATGATGTGATAGTGGGGCGCATGGCGCTGAACGAGTGCTGGAATCATACTCCGGGCAGCAGACGGTCACTCTTCACCTTCACTAATGCACATTCTGTAGAGTTGTTGGTAAACGGTCAGAGCATGGGAATTCAAAAAAACGATACGACACGGGCAAACCTGCGTAATATGATTTATTGGAAGGATGTTCCTTATGGCAACGGTGGCTCTGTGGTGGCAATAGCCCGTGACAAGTCGGGCAAAGAAGTGGCGCGTCATCGTATTGAAACTGCCGGAAAAGCCGTGGCACTCCGGATTGAGGCGGAAACACCGACGGACTGGAAGGCAGACGGTATGGACTTGCAATATATAAACGTGACGGTCATAGACAAAAAAGGTCGTCCGGTATGGGACTACAACGAGCCACTTACTTTACAAATGGAAGGTGCGGCACGATTGGTGGCATTGGATAACGGGGATCATTATACGGATGAGCTCTTTCATGGCATAACTTCCAAACGAATGTATCAGGGAAGGATGCAAATTATTCTCCGAAGCGATCAGGAGGCTGGGAATGTTACGGTCAAAATATCCTCAGCTGGATTGAAAGGCACACTTCGGTTGAAAACGATAAAAGAATGAAAGGAAATATATGAATAAAAGATTAAAATTACTTGGCATCTTTATAACAGCATCTTTATGTTGTTATGCCCAGACAAAAGAGTTCGATCCTTCTCTGGATCCTAATGTAACCATCGTGAGCCGGCAATCTCAGGAGGAATGGAACAGTCGCTATATGTGGTATCCGGGACAACTGGCTGCTTTCTACCAGCAACAATGTGCCCGTATCTCAAAAGAGCGTTGCGTTAATGTAGGATATCCGGGTAAATTTTTTGCAAAGAACAATCATGCCTGGTTCAGAAAAGAGGTAAGATTGAAAAAGGAAAGTAGTCTTTGCTGGGAGGGTCCGTCGGATATTATTCTTTATATAAATGGTGTAAAACAGTCTGTTTCCGGTAAACAGGTTATTTTACCCGTGGGCAGATCCTCTTTATTGTTTGAGGTGACAACGGATGACTCATTACCTTGTATCATTCTGAAAGGGGCGGGACTGGAAAATCCGGATGAATGGCAAGTCAGCATGGATAAAGAGCATTGGACAATACCCGAGAGTGCCGTCATGTATAATAAACCGGGCGTGCTGCCGGATGCTCCGCAAGATATGACAGCCCGGATTAAACCTTCACAAATACTCCCCATGCGCAATGCTGAGATGCAAGGTAAAGACGGAATTAGTATCGGAAAGAATGGTTATGTCCTCATCGACTTTTTCCATCTTGAGATTGGAACACTGACCTTTCAAGCGAAAGGAAAGGGAACTATAACCGTACGCGTTGGCGAAACTCCCGAAGAAGCACTGGAACGGGATGATAAGAAACTGGAACAATATCCATTGGCTCCTGTTACCTTGTCAGAAGAAGGAGGCACCATCACTTTGCCGGAACGCGCTCTCCGATATGTTTCACTGGAATGCGACAAGGGGGCTGAGATTACCTCCCTTCGTTTTGATGCGTCATTGTGGCCGGTAGAGCACCAGATGCAGTTTGAAACGGATGATGATTATGTGAACAACCTGTTCAAAATGAGCAGTGCGACATTGCATACTAGTATGCACCGCTTTTATCTGGACGGGGTGAAGCGTGATTTTCTTCCCTGGTCCATGGATGCGCTGGTCAGCACCCTGGCGGGGGATTATCTTTTCGGTGACCAGCAGGTGTCAAAAAACGGAATTTCCATAGCACTGATGCCGCTTGATCCGCAGAAATCAGATATAGGGATTCCTGATTATCCGTTGCATGCCCTGTTCGGCCTGAAACAGAACTATCTGCGTTTCGGTGACTTGGCCACTTCCCTTCAATACAAAGACCGCATCATCCAGTTGCTTGATTTTTATGCCTCCATCGTGGATGAGAATGGTTTTGTACACGGCAATTATGGAGACAGACAGTTCGGTTATACCCCCGGATGGTCCACTTATAACGGTCCTGCCCGGAAAGGGGTGGCGGCCTATGCCCAGATCATGCTCTATTATAATTATGTGACCGGAGCTTATTTCGCGGATCTGTGGAAGGAGAGTGCATTGGCGGACAGATACCGCAAGTTGGCCCGGAATCTGAAAAAGAAGATTTTTGAACATTTTTGGGATAATGACCGGAAAGTCTTCATCAACGGTACAATGAATGACAATGTGACTGTGGACAAGCGTATTTCGCATCATGCCCAATATTGGGGAATACTGGCCGATATCTTTCCCAAAGAACATTATGACAACCTGTTTGAAAATGTTCTGCCGAATTTGCCGAACTATTATGAGGTGGTCAGTTATGAGAAGGGTTATGAGTTTCTGGCTTATGCCAAAGCCGGGCGGATAAAAGAGTTATGGGATCATATTTATGGTGTGTTCGGCGACTGGATGGATCAGGGACATACCCGTTTCCCGGAGAACTTTATGATGAATGCTTCCCGCGCCCGTCAACTGGTGTTTTATAATCGTCCGTACGGCCTGAGTCTTTGTCATGGGGCGAATGGAGTCCCGGTAGTGGTAGGCGCATTGAACGGTCTTATCGGTTTCAGCCAGTCTTCGATGAAGACGAATGAATATACCATTAAACCGGAGTTACTCCATTTGAAGTGGATTCATTCCAGAATTCCGGTAAAGGAAGGATATATTGTCTTGAAACTGAATGCCGAGGGGGAGAGCACTATTGACATTCCGGCAGGATGTACAGTCAGAATTATAAAAAAGATCGGAAAGAAGCCACTGGTACTGAGAGAACAGGGCGGGTACAGCTTTCGGTTGAAGGACTGAGCGTTGAATAGAAAAAAGTGTCTGTTCAATAGCCATATTCTTTATTAAGTCATTCTTAATGTACTTGATTAAACCGACAAGTTGCAAGTTCTTGAATTTCTTCCTAGCTTTGTATTCGTTTGTTTTCAACAGGAGTACTTGCGTGAAGAATATGAAAAACATAGGAAGGATAGTATTACCAATCATTATTTTGTTATTGACTGTGCGGATAAATGCCGTTCCGGTCAAAGCATTTGATATGATAGTAAGAAACCTTCCTAATTCGGAACAGTTGCCGACCAAAGAATTGCTTTGTATCTTCCAGGATTCGGAAGGATATATGTGGTATGGCACTGAAGGGGGAGGCTTGTGCCGTGATGATGGATATACGGTGAAAGTATTCCGTTCTGATTTCAAGAACCCGGGAATCTTGGAAAACAACAGTGTGACGTGTATTACTGAAGACGGTGAAGGGAAAATATGGTTTGGAACGAAGCGTGGCGCCTATATTTTGTCAAAAACAGATTATGAGATAAGGGCGCTTGCTGATGAAACGATAAAGAGCTGGACTATAACTACAATGACAGCGACGTCTGATGGTACGATCTGGATTTCGACTAACAGGCATTTGTTTCGATACAATGAGTCAGGGGAAAGAACCGGAAAATACATTCTTAAATGGAAAGGACGGGAGAATACCGTCAATTCTATTTATGAGGATAAGAAACAGACTGTTTGGGTAACTCAAGCAAAAGGCGGGCTTTTTTGCTATGATAAGGTAAAGGACTCTTTTATTTCATATCCTTGGCCCTATGATGAGTATCCCACAAGCATGACGGAAGATCATAACACCCCGTATTATTGGGTTACTACTTGGGGAAAAGGTATTGTACGTTTTGATCCCAAGGCACAGGATACAGACAAAATGTTTGGATTGCAAACAGTGGATAATGCGTCTTCTAACTCCGATACCCGAAAGCTTCATCATATCATACAAGATTCTGTTAAGGGATATTTGTGGGTGACTGCGGCAGATAACTTATATGCCTATAAAATAACGGCCGATGCATCTTTGGATAAGGTAGATCTCTCCCGTTTATTATCAGCTGACAGGAAAATCCTCACAAAGATTCTTTCCGATCAATCCGGAAATTTATGGGTGACAGGTTATTATCCTTCTTCTTTCATTATTTCTTTTCTACCCAATGAAGTGCTTCCTTTGTCTATGGAAGGGGTAAAGCAAAATTTGGGGGTAATCGCGTCTCCTATGCAGTTTTCTCAAGAGAAAAATTATTATTGGATCAGGCAAAAGAAATTGGGGCTGTATGCTTATGATCCCCAAAGAGATCGTATGTCTGTTGTTAAGAATGACAGGGAGCTTTCTTTTTTCTTTGAGAGGCCATCGGATAGAGAGGGACTCTATATGGTAAGGGATCATTCGGTAATTTTAATTCGGTATAAGGAGAACCGGCTTTTTGAATCCATCGTATGTGCCATACCCATTAAACAAGGTGAGCGTATCCGTGCTTTGCATGATGACCACCATGGAAATCTTTGGATAGGGACTACTTACCATTTATTTCGGTATAGCTTGGAGGAAGACCGATTGACTACAGTTTGTGATGATGTTAGTTTTATAAATGCTATCGTTTCGTCTAATGAAGGAGTTGTTTATTTTGCAACTGAAAGTAGAGGGTTGTGGAGAATTTCCGGAGAAAGCCGGTTGCAAATAAAGGATACTGGAGAAAATTATTCGGTATTGACTGTCGCACCGGACAACAATCTTTGGGTGGGTACTAAACAGGGCAATGTGTATAGTTATTCTCCGGATACGAATGATTTTATTTCCCGGACAAAAGATTGTGGATTGACAGGGGATGCTGTGTTGGATATAAAATCGGATGACGATGGGAATCTTTGGATTCTTACATCACAGCGGGTGATGGTCTATCATCCCGGAACACATATCTTTAATATGATGTCTTGTACTGATTCTTGGATAAATTTGGAAGATTTCCAATCATTGTATAAAGGCCCTCGGGGAGAAATGAGCGTGGGTGGACGAGGTGGAATTGTGACTTTTCCTCACTATAATGAAAAAAAGAGGAGGATACCTGAACCAACGGTGCATTTGACATCCGTCGAAATGAATAACACCTCTGAAATCGGGGTGGATAATCAAAAGAAAATAAGCCTGTCTCCTCATGAGAGAAATGTGAAATTGTTTTTTTCTACTTTTGACCATTTGAATACGGATAAGGTAAGATATGCTTATCGTTATAAACAAAGAAACGATAATTGGGTGGCTTTACCGGCAGGGGAAAATAGTATCGGCTTGTCTGATTTGTCAAAGGGGGAATTTGAACTGGAAGTCCGTGCTACAGATGAGAATGGTCTGTGGAGTAAGAGTACATTGACGGTTATGATCCAGTGTCTGCCTGCTTGGTATGAAACAGGTTGGGCGTATTTGTTTTATATACTTGTTGTTTTATCGGTGGTGTGGGGATTGGGCCGGATGTATATGAAATTACGGAAGCCCATTATTGCACAGACTGTTCTGCCACTGGAACAAAATCCGGAGCAAAGGCATGAGATAGATCCATTGCCGGAAGAAGGAAAAGTAGAAGCGAATTCTATTTCAGCATCTGATGAGCAATTAATAAGGAAGGCATTGGATATGGTTGAGAAGAACCTTAGTAATCCTGAATATTCCATAGAAGATTTAAGTAGGGATATGTGCATGAGCCGTGCTACTCTTTATCGTAAGATTACATCCATCACCGGAAGCTCGCCTTCTGATTTTGTGAAGAATGTACGTCTTCGTAAAGCTGCCGAATTATTGAAAGAGGGAGGGCTTACCATTGCTGAGATAGCTGATAAGGTTGGTTTTAATACACCTAGTTATTTCACAAAATCATTCAAGAAACTGTTTGGGGTATTGCCTACACAATATAAATAAGCTTATAACGGGCTCTGTCGTTTTATTTTGCAACATTTGTTCCATATCTTGCAACGTGTGAACGGTTTGTATCGAAGAGTGTTTTCTACTTTTACAACCTATAAAGAATATGAACCAATAATTAATTAAAAACGATTTGTTGGATATGAAATGTATTTTGTTGTTTTTATCGTTAGTCTGCTCGTTGAGTGTGAGCGCACAGTATTGTTCAGAAGTATGGTCTCCCGACAATGGGGACGGTACCTATACCAATCCTGTGATAAATGCTGATTATAGTGATCCCGATGTGGTAGCTGTAGGCGATAATTATTATCTTACAGCCAGTTCTTTTAACTGTATACCCGGGCTACCTATTTTACACAGTAAAGACCTTGTTAATTGGGAGATAATAGGTCACGCCTTGCGTAGCCAGTTTCCTGATTCTGTGCGCACACAACATGGTATGGGTGTATATGCTCCGAGTATAAGATATCATTCAGGCGAATTCTATATCTATTGGGGAGATCCCGATCGGGGTATTTTTATGGTGAAAACCAAAGATCCTGCAGGTGAATGGGAAAAACCGGTGATGGTGGTTGAAGGTCTCGGGTATATTGATACGACTCCGTTGTGGGATGAGGATGGTCGTTGTTATCTTGTCAATGGATGGGCTAACAGTCGTATAGGTTTTAATGGTGTGCTTACTGTACGTGAATTGTCTGCTGATGGTACACGCGCCATAGGTGAGCCATGTATTGTATTCGATGGTGATGCTACAGGCAATGTTACTACCGAAGGGCCTAAGTTTTATAAGCGTGACGGCTGGTATTGGATTCTTTGTCCTGCCGGTGGTGTAGCTGGAGGCTGGCAGTTGGCTATGCGCAGTAAATCGCCTTATGGTCCATATGAATGGAAACGTGTATTGGAACGCGGAAAAACCACGATGAATGGACCTCATCAAGGTGGATGGATACATACAAAATATAGTGAAGACTGGTTTATACATTTTCAGGATAAAGGTCCTTATGGCCGCGTGTGTCATTTACAACCTGTCGATTGGAGTAGTGGATGGCCTGTTATGGGGAATGCTGGTGAGCCTTACTGGAAATTCCGTAAGCCGAAATCAGATAGTAAGACTATAGTTAATCCTGTGGAGACTGATGAGTTTGATTCATCAAAACTTGGTATGCAGTGGCAATGGCAAAATGATTATAAAGAAAGTTACGGTCAAGCTACAAGTATGGGGTTTTTCCGCCTGTTTACGTATGCATTACCTGAGCTTGGAGATGTCAGTAATCTGTGGTATGTACCGAATATGCTATTACAGAAAACACCGGCTGATGAATTTACAGCTACCACAAAGCTGAGTTTTTGTTCGCGTAATTCAGACCAGTATGTTGGTCTTGTCTGTATGTCGGCCGAATATTCGTCTGTGGGTATGCAACGTACCGAGGACGGTTACGAGTTACAGATACGCCATAATCCGAATGCCATGCGTACTCACTTGACTGATGAGGTGTTAACTGTGGATACCTTGAAACCCACACAAAAAGGAACTCCACGTAAGGGACGTCCTGCGGAGATGCATATAAAGGATGTGTACCTACGTATGAGTATAAAAGACAGCAAGGTGAACTATGCCTACAGCATTGATGGAAAGAAATGGAAGAAGGCTGGTGGCGAGTATGCTATGGGCAAAGGACGTTGGATAGGTTCAAAAATAGGATTTTTTGCCGTTGATCCAAATAAGACCGGTCGCAAAGGATTTATTGATATCGACTGGTTCAGGATTTCCCGATAGCTACTCTGTAGTCGTATCTTGCAACGTTTGTTCCACATCTTGAAACGTGGGAGCGGTTTGTATCAAGGTGGATTTTCTACATTTGCTGTTGATAAATCAATGAATAATACCATGAACAGACAGAATTTACTTATTTTATTATGTATGCTTTTGCTTTTTCCCGTATCCGGACAGAGCAATAACCGTGAGAAATATAATTTCAACCCTGGATGGTTGCTTTATATCGGAGATACGCCGGGGGCGGAAAGAACGGATTTTTCCGATGAAAACTGGAAAAAAATTACTTTGCCCCGGGCTTTTAATGAAGATGAGGCATTTAAAGTACATATATGGGGAATGACGGATACTATAGCCTAGTATAGAAAACATTTCAGGCTCCCTAAGACTGCAAAAGGGAAGAAGGTCTTTATTGAGTTTGAGGGAGTACGGCAGGCGGCGGATTTCTATTTGAACGGCAAGCATATAGGATTGCATGAAAATGGGGTGATGGCGGTAGGCTTTGATCTGACTCCGTTTCTGAATTTTGGTGGAGAGAATGTGATTGCTCTCCGAACAGACAATGACTGGAGGTATAAGGAGCGTTCGACTGGAAGTTTGTTCCAGTGGAATGATAGAAATTTCAATGCCAATTATGGAGGAGTACCTAAAAATGTATGGTTGCACATTACTGATAAATTATACCAGACCTTGCCTCTATACAGTAATTTACAGACTACAGGGACTTACATCTATGCATCCGATATTAAGGTAAAGACCCGTGAGGCGGTTGTTCATGCAGAGTCACAGGTGCGGAATGAGTATGGCAAGTCCGTTCATGTGGATTATGAGGTGAGCATTTATGATTATGATGGAAAAAGGGTCAGTACATTCCGGGGACAACCGACGACAGTGCAGTCCGGAGAAACGGTTGTATTGAAAGCTTCTGCACCATTAAAAGATCTTCATTTTTGGAGTTGGGGGTACGGCTATTTATATGATGTGAAGACTACCCTGTTGGTGAATGGCCGTCCAGTGGATGAAGTTGTTACCAGGACAGGTTTCCGCAAGACTCGTTTTGGAGAAGGAAAAGTGTGGCTCAATGACCGTGTGTTGCAGTTGAAGGGATACGCGCAACGGTCCAGTAATGAATGGCCGGGAGTAGGAATGTCTGTACCGCCTTGGATGAGTGACTACTCTAACGGATTAATGATTGAGCATAATGCCAATCTTTTTCGGTGGATGCATGTCACTCCCTGGAAACAGGATGTGGAATCTTGTGACCGTGTGGGGGTGATACAGATGTTGCCTGCAGGTGATGCGGAAAAAGATGTGACCGGCAGACGTTGGGAACAACGGAAAGAGTTGATGAGGGATGTTATTATTTATATGCGTAATAATCCAAGTATTTTATTTTATGAATCGGGAAATGAATCAATCAGCCGTGAGCACATGGTTGAGATGATTGCCATACGGGACCAGTACGATCCGCATGGAGGAAGGGCGATAGGTTCCCGGGAGATGTTGGACATTCGTGAGGCTGAGTATGGTGGTGAAATGCTTTATGTGAATAAAAGTGAACATCATCCTATGATTCAGACTGAATATTGTCGTGATGAGGGGCTGCGTAAATATTGGGACGAATATAGTTATCCGTTTCATAAACAGGGAGATGGCCCTTTGCACAAAGGACAGGACGCCGGAGCATATAATCAGAATCAGGACAGGCTGACTGTGGAGTTTGTCCGACGGTGGTATGATTTGTGGCGTGAGCGTCCCGGAACAGGCCGGCGTGTCAATTCAGGAGGCGCGAAGATTGTGTTTTCCGATACGCAGACTTATGGACGTGGTGCCGAGAATTATCGCCGGAGCGGTGTGGTGGATCCGTTGAGAATCCCTAAGGATGGCTTCTTTGCACACAAGGTAATGTGGGACGGATGGGTGGATGTGGAAAACTATCATACTCATATTATTGGTCATTGGAATTATACTCCGGATGTGAGAAAACCTGTTTATGTGGTTTCATCGGGAGATGCAGTGGAACTGTTTGTAAATGGAAAATCCAAAGGTTTCGGCAGACAGGATTATCGGTTCTTGTTTACTTTTGATTCTGTGCAATGGGAGAAAGGGACGATTGAAGCCATATCTTACGATGAACAGCATAAAGAATTGAGCCGTCATTCTCTTCAAACCGTTGGAGAGCCTGAACGGTTAAAACTGACCTTGATGCATAGTCCGCAAGGCGTCTTTGCCGACGGCGCTGATATAGCTATGGTGCAGGTGGAAGTGGTGGATGGCAATGGAGAACGATGCCCGTTAGCTAATCATAAGATAAAGTTTGATTTACAAGGCCCGGCTGAATGGAGAGGAGGAATAGCACAGGCGGCAGATAATTATGTGTTGGCAAAAGAACTTCCTGTGGAATGTGGTATAACACGAGTGATGATCCGCTCGACAACGCAACCGGGGAATGTGGTGCTGAAGGTGGCTGCAGAAGGGTTGGCTTCAGAAGAAATAGCTTTCAGTACGCGGCCGGTAGAAGTTAAAAATGGCTTAAGTACCTTTTTCCCATCTGTTGGGTTGCCTAGCCGTTTTGATCGTGGTGAAACTCCGTCCTCGCCCTCTTATAAAGAGACCAAAGTTGATGTCAGAGTGGCTGATGTTACAGCCGGAACAAATCAAAGGGATGCAGGGAAAAGTTTTGATGACAACGAATTGAGCGAGTGGAAAAATGATGGCAGGTTGAACACCGCCTGGATTACATATAAATTGGAAAGGCGTGCGGAAATAGATGATATCTGTATCAAACTGACCGGATGGAGGCAGCGTTCTTATCCGCTTGAAGTATATGCCGGAGAACACTTGATTTGGAGCGGGAACACGGAGAAAAGTTTGGGATATGTCCATTTGATGATTGACCGTCCGGTACGTTCTGATGAGATAACCATCCGTTTGAAGGGGGCTACTCAGGATTCCGATGCATTCGGCCAAATCATAGAAGTTGTGGAACCCAAGGCCGGAGAGCTTGATCTTTTCAAAGCTGAAGGAGGCAAGAAGGTACACAATGAACTCCGGATAGTTGAGGTGGAATTTTTAGAAACTTTGAATCAGTAATTTCAGAAATTAAGAAAATACGTCTATATTTACATCAATTATAAAATATCTTTTTATGAAAAATATATTCATAGGGTTGATAGCTGTTTGGGGGCTTTTTCTCGTTTCATGTGAAACAAGGGAGCCCATGGCTGAAGTAATAGAAAGAGGGCTGGAGGTTTCCAAACGGCAAGCTGTCTTTTTAGCGAAGGAAGTGGAAAATCAGGAAGGAAGGCTTCCACGGACTTATGAGGGTGGTGAGTTGAAAACATCTGATTACCGGGCATGGATTTCCGGCTTTTTCCCGGGAGTGTTATGGTATTTGTATGAGAATACGCCTACGGATGAACTGAAAAGATATGCGGAACTATATACAGAACGGGTGGAGTCTGCCAAGGATATGACCACCACCCATGATTTAGGATTTATGTTATATTGTAGCTTCGGAAACGGATATCGGTTGGCAAAGAATCCTCATTATTTAGAGGTGATGACTGTAGGAGCGGAATCCTTGGCAACTCGTTATGATGAGCGGGTAAAAGCTATCAAATCGTGGAATTCAAATGAAAAATGGCAGTTTCCCGTCATTATTGATAATATGATGAATCTGGAATTTTTGTTTTTTCTTGCTAAGACAACGGGGGAAAAACGTTTGATGAATATGGCTGACAGTCATGCACAGACTACTCTTCGACATCATTTTAGAGATGATTATAGTTGTTATCATGTAGTTTCTTATGATACGCTTTCCGGACAACCACATTTTAAAGGTACTCATCAGGGGTACGCCGACAATTCGGCATGGGCCAGAGGACAGGCATGGGCACTGTATGGCTATACCATGATGTACAGGGAGACCGGAAAGACCGAATATTTGGAACAGGCGCGGAAAGTAGCTTCTTATATTAAGAATCATCCCAATTTGCCGGACGATAAAATACCTTATTGGGATTTTGACGCACCGGATATTCCTGCTGCTCCCCGGGATGCATCCGCCGCTGCTGTTATGGCATCGGGACTTATTGAACTGAGTCAGCTGGATAAAAGTAAGGAAGGAGCGGATTGGCTGGAGCTGGCAGAAATGCAGATTCGTTCTTTGTCCTCTCCGGAGTACCTTGCCGAACCGGAAACCAACGGAGGTTTTATCTTGAAGCATAGTGTGGGAAATTATAATAAGAATTCGGAAGTAGATGTTTCCCTGTCTTATGCAGATTATTATTATGTCGAGGCTTTGTTACGCTTAAAAAAACTACAGAATGAGAACTAGGAATTGTTTGTTGATTGCTTTTTGTTTTATTTTTTTGTGTGGAAAACTGTATGCTCAGCCTACAGGTAGTGAGGACCGTATGTACTGGGTGCAGACTTTAACAAGGATTGCTGATCCTGTGTTGGTCAATCTCAGTCAGGGCACGTTGAAAAAGAATATGCCGTTTGAGTCACTGTCTGATGAACCTTTACGTAGAAGTGTTTCCTATCTGGAAGCGGTAGGAAGAACCGTTTGCGGTATTGCTCCTTGGCTGGAACTGGGACCTGATGATACTCAGGAAGGAAAGTTAAGAGAAAGGTATATTCAACTGGTGGTTAAAGGACTGAAACAGACTGTCGATCCGCAATCAGCTGATTATTTGATGTTTGATAACCGTCATTCCCAGCCCTTGGTAGATGCGGCTTTTCTTGTACAAGGTTTGTTGAGAGCTCCCAGACAACTTTGGGGAAATCTGGATGTGGATATTCAAAAAAAACTGGTGTATGAGTTGAAAAGAACGCGTGGCATAAAGCCTAATGAGAGTAATTGGTTGCTTTTCGCTTCGATGGTAGAAGCGGCCTTGTTGGAATTTACGGGGGAATATGATAGTCAGAGATTATATTATGGTGTAAACCGTTTCATTGATGAATGGTATAAAGGAGATGCCTGGTATGGAGATGGGGCAGAATTGCATCTGGATTACTATAACAGTCTGGTCATCCATCCGATGTTGACGGATGTATTGTATGTCATGAAAAAGCATGGATTGGAGCGTGCTGAGTTCTTGGAACGCCAATTGGTTCGTCAACAACGAATGGCTGCCCAGCTTGAACGGATGATCTCTCCGGAAGCCACTTATCCTGTAGTGGGCCGTTCTATCGTGTATCGTTTTGGCGTTTTTCATGCGCTTTCTCAAATTGCTTTGTTGGACAAGATTCCTCAGCCTCTTTCCAAAGGACAGATCCGTTCTGCTCTGACAGCTGTTATGCAGAGGCAGATATCTATGCCCGGTACTTTTGATGAAAACGGGTGGCTGAAAATTGGCTTTTCAGGCAGTCAGATAAATATGTCCGAACCTTATATAAATACAGGCAGTCTGTATATGTGTACAGCGGTCTTTTTGCCATTGGGACTTCCGGCAAATCATCCTTTCTGGACTGAGCCTTATAGTGAATGGACTAACCTGAAGGCATGGAAAGGTGTTGATGTAGGGGCGGATAAGGCTTTGAGAAAAGGTTAGGTGTCTATGAAAAGAAAAGTAACTTAACTTATTTACCCGGGTAAGTCAACTTAAATGCCGAAGTAACTTAACTTACTTGGTCTATGAAGATAGCTTACTTTTCATTGGCTGGCTTGCCTGATTTTAAAGAGCATGGAGATTTTTCCATATTAAAGGAAAAATCTCCATGCTTTATGTTTGTATGTCAATAGAATAGCTATTGTGTAATATGGAATCCCCCTCTACTTTTGCATGGAATAAATTGCGGAACTTTAATTGGCAGATCATAAACAAAACACTAAAATATTATAC
>ENA-UAPM01000267-UAPM01000267.1-human-gut-metagenome-genome-assembly--contig:-NODE-267-length-21283-cov-6.866214_pt1 | contig 21283 bp, 20 predicted proteins | sample MGYA00244016_ERZ654582 | MGnify/ENA primary metagenome ERZ654582 (study PRJEB26926, sample SAMN06164545) | human gut metagenome | biome: ENVO:00009003; feature: ENVO:2100002; material: ENVO:00002003... | reverse complement strand
AAATATATCATGTAATCACAGAAACAAATAAAAACAAATAAATTTACGTAAATTTAAAAAGTGGAGGAAAAAACTATGGCAAAAATAAAAAAATTATTAGCGTTGGGTTTATGCTTATGCATGACAGCAGGTATTACGGTAGGATGTGGCGATAGTAAGTCATCAAAGAATAGTACAGATTCTGGAAAGAATACAAATGATGGGTTGTCGTTTGCATTTTGTACTAATACCTTAAACAATACATTTCAAAGCTCAATTGATTCAAAGCTAAAAGAACTGTGTGACAAAGATGGAATATCATATACATGTTTAGATCCTGACTATGATTTGAATAAGCAGCTTAGCCAGTTGTCAGATGTAGCAAATAATGGATATGATGCAGTATTTGTTATTCCTGTTGATTCAGCAGGAATAACATCGGGACTGGCAGAAATAAGCGAAGCTGGTATTCCTATATTTAATGTAGACACTGCAGTTATTGATGATGACCTTGAGAGCTTTGTAACACAATATGTTGGAACTAATGCGTATATGGCAGGACAGCTTGTTGGAGAACAGATGGTTAAGGATCATCCGGATGGAGGAAATATTGCAATTTTGGATTTCCCTTCAAATGAAAGCTGTGTTGATCGTGTAAATGGATTTCTTGATGGACTTGGAGACAGCAAAGATAAGTTTAAGATAGTAGCACAGCAGGATGGCGGAGCAGCCTTAGACAAATCAATGGAGCTGGCAGAAGACATTATTACAGCATCTCCTGATATGGATGCATTTTTCTGTATCAATGATCCATCTGCACTTGGTGCTGCAGCTGCTATTAAAGCAGCAAATAAAACAGGCAAAATTGGTGTATATAGTATTGATGCCTCACCGGATGGAAAACAGGCATTACTGGATGATGAATTTACAGCTGTTGCATGTCAGGTACCTGTACAGATTGCAGATTATTCTTTTAAGGAAGCTGTAAAGTATGTTAATGGAGATACTAAAATTGATGAGAAAAAGGTATATCTCGATTCGCATTTAGTATCTAAGGATGAGGCTGAGAAAACTCTTAAAGAATGGCAATAATAAGGGAGAGTTATTATGGGACAGACAGTATTAGAAATGACAGGGATAAAGAAAAGCTTTGCGGGTATTTACGCTTTAAATGGAATTGACTTTTCTTTGGAACTGGGCGAAGTACATGCACTGCTTGGTGAGAATGGAGCAGGAAAGTCAACATTAATTAAAGTGCTTGGCGGAATTTATCAGCCGGATTGTGGATTGATAAAAGTTAATGGAAAAGAAGTAAAAATTGATGGAGTCCCAGCAGCAAGAGCAAATGGTATAGGTATTATACACCAGGAAATAGTATTGGTGCCTTACCTTACAGTTGCACAAAATCTGTTTTTGGGAAGAGAAATTAGAACTAGACTTGGAACCTTGGATGAAGCGGAGATGAACCGCAGGGCAGCAGATATGATCTCTGCCCTGGGGGTCAATATAAAAGCTGAAACAGTAGTTGAGAAGCTGACTATCGCACAACAACAAATGGTAGAGATTGTAAAAGCTGTATCATTTAACGGAAAAATAATTGTTATGGATGAACCTACATCATCTCTTTCAAATGAAGAGGTGGAGCAGCTATTTGGAATTATTGAGAATCTAAGGAAGAAAAAAGTAAGTATTATTTATATTTCTCATAGAATGGAAGAGTTATTCCGAATATCAGATCGAATTACTGTTATCAGAGACGGAACATATGTAGGAACCAAAAAAACTGTCGAGACGAATGCGAATGAATTGGTAGCAATGATGGTTGGAAGAGATCTTGATAATTTCTATGTAAGAGATTATTGCGATGTGGAACATGCTCCAATTGCACTTGAAGTAAAAAATCTATCACACCAGGGAACATTCGAAGATATCAGCTTTTCGGTGCATAAAGGCGAGATACTTGGATTTGCAGGGCTGGTAGGCGCCGGAAGAAGTGAGATTATGGAAGCTGTTTTCGGAGCAAGACCATATGATGCCGGTCAGATTTTCCTGAATGGAGATGAAGTGCATTTTAAAAATCCTATGCAGGCAATTAAATCAGGAATTGCATTGGTTCCTGAGGACAGAAAAAAACAGGGGCTTGTACTGGGAAACAGCGTTGCATTCAATTTAACTTTATCGAGTCTGCGTTTTTGTATGAATGGAATTGCTATCAGTGAAAAAAAGCGTGATTCGATTATTGAACATTATAGTAAAAGACTTAGGATTAAAGCAGCTTCTCCGGAGATTGAAGCAGGTAGTCTTTCGGGTGGAAATCAACAGAAGGTTGTACTTGGAAAATGGCTTGCAACAAAGCCGGATGTCTTGATTCTGGATGAGCCTACAAGAGGCGTAGATGTAAATGCCAAGTATGAAATATATACTGTAATAAATGAACTGGCAAAGGAAGGCATTGCAATTATTATGGTTTCAAGTGAATTGCCGGAGATTATCAACATGTGTGATAACGTTTGTGTTATAAGAGCAGGTAAGCTTGTTGGAAAGCTTGGAAAAGACCAGATGAATCAGGAAGAAATTATGAAGTATGCTGCAGGAGGCGTAGAGTAATATGAGTGAGAAGAAAAGAGAAGTAAATGCATTTGGAAAAAGAAATCCATTTACTTCAATTATAAAAGGCAATATAGGAATTATTGCAGTATTGATTATTATGTGCGTAATAGTGTCAATTGCAACGGATAAATTCCTTACAACAAATAATATAATTTCTGTTTTAAGACAAATTTCAATAAATACATATATCGCACTGGGAATGACACTCGTAATTATACTGGGACACATTGATTTGTCGGTTGGTTCAATTGTTGCGATGTCGGGAACCCTTACGGTTGGACTTACTGTAAATCAGGGAATGCCACTTATAGTAGCAATAATTATTGGATTGGCAGTAGGAACTCTTGCTGGATTTATCAGTGGATTTATAGTATCTCATTTTAAGGTACCTGCATTTATTATTACAATGGCAATGATGAATATTGCAAGTGGTATTGCATATGTGTATACAGGTGGACAGTCTACACGTATTACAGATAAGATGTTTATAGCTATAGGTACAGGATGTTTGTTTAATGTAATTCCGCTTCCGGTAGTATATATGGTAATTTTGATTGCAATATTCAGTTTCCTTTTAAGCAAAACTAAATTTGGAACTTATGTATATGCAATTGGAGGAAACAGGGAAGCTGCAAGATTATCCGGTGTTCCTATTAAAAAAATAGAAATTATTGTATTTACGCTTTCAGGTGCGCTTGCAGCCTTCGCAGGACTTGTTCTTTGCTCAAGAATGTATTCAGGACAGCCATCAGTAGGAAGTGGATATGAATTGGATGCAATTGCCGCATGTGTACTTGGTGGAACATCAATGACCGGAGGAAAGGGCCGGATAAGTGGAACTGTATTTGGTGCGATGGTAATTGGAATTATTTCCAATGGATTAAATCTGATAGGAGTTTCATCTTATTGGCAGCTAATCATTAAGGGTCTGATTATTGCATGTGCAGTTCTGTTGGATTGTCAGAAGGATAAGATAGCGTTGTTAAAAAATAAGGTAAGAGCTGCAAAATAAATTGGAAAGGAAATCTGTTCGTTTTTTACGATACAGAGAAAGATAAGCAAATGGAAATTTTTCGTAAAATGTCTTTCGCGGATTCTACGGGAGATGCAATTCCGTTTTACCACGAAGGAAAATATCATATTTTTTCACTTACATCTCCACCGGGAACGACCGTCTATCCGGAGAGACTGCGTACAACCTGGAGCCATAGTATATCGGATGACTTAGTGCATTGGCAGGAGCTTCCGACGGCATTATATCCGGGGGAAGGAGATGAACCGGATGCTTCTGGAGTGTGGACCGGTTCAGTAATATATGGTGAAGGACAATATCATGCATTTTATACAGGATATTGTCTAACAGCGGAGTTTCAGCAGACCATATGTCACGCAACAAGCGATGATGGAATAACGTGGACAAAAGATATCGCAAATCCTGTTATTACTCCGATGACAGAGCTCTATGAAAAACTTGATTGGAGAGATCCGTATGTTTTTTATAATGAAGAAGATGAAAATTATTGGATTTTGATTTCAGCGAGAAGACTTGATATGCCGGTTACACGAAGGGGCTGTATAGTGCTGTACCGTTCAAAGAACTTAAAGGATTGGACGTATTATGGACCAATATATTCACCGGGGCATACAAATTGTCCGGAATGTCCGGAAATGTACAAGATGGGAGGTCACTGGTATTTGTCTTACTCAAGATTTTCAGAGTTTGTAAATACAATATACCGTGTATCAGAGTCTCCTTTTGGTCCATGGAGAAAACCTAAAAAGGATGGTATTGGTGGAAGACGCTTTTATGCTGCTAAGTCAATGCAAAATGATGATGGAAGACGTTTTTATTTTGGATGGGCGCATGATCGTGCAGAGCAGAGTGACAAAGGTGAATGGTATTGGGGTGGAACATTTTGTATTCCACATGAAGTGGTGCCAACCGAAAATGGAGAGTTAAATGTAAAGTTACCATGTGAATATGAGCATATTTTTGATAAAGCTGTTAATTGGAAATATATATCAGTTCTTGGAAATGCAAAAGATTATGGTGAAAAAACTATAACATTGAATGCGTTGGAAAGCTGTTCATATGGATTTTTGAGACATACGGAAGAAAGCTATATGCTGACATGCAAAATAGTGCCAAGAGAAACATATGATACGTTTGGTATTCTTTTAAAGTCTGATAAAGAGGCAAGTGGATGTTTATTTCTTGAATTTGACAAAGCAATGCAAAGGGTCTCATTTTTAAATCTTCCTATGGGAGTGGATCCATTTTGGGTACAGTCGTGTCAGGCGGTTCCGCCGGCAACCGAGCCTGGGCCGGATGGGGTGCGTGTCTGTGAGAAAACAATGCAAATTGAAGACGGAAAGGCAATAGACGTAAAGATTATTGTGGATCATGACATGATAGAGGCATTTATTGATGAACAGATAGCGTTCACATATAGAATATATGCCAAACCGGAATTTGAAACTGGTATAATTGCTCAGGATTCGAATGTTGAATTCTATAATTTAAGCATTTCCGGAAAATAATTGCGAATGGGAGAGACATGGATGGAAAAAGAATATGATATAGTTGCGATGGGAGAATTATTAATTGATTTTACACCGGCAGGAGTTTCAGAAACCGGCATGTGTCTTTATGAACGTAATCCGGGAGGGGCACCGGTAAATATGCTTACTGCAGCAGCTAAAGCAGGATTGAGAACAGCCTTTATAGGCAAGGTTGGAAACGACATGCATGGTAAATTCTTAAAGAAGCTGTTGAAAATCAAAATATTAATAGCGATGGCATTATATTGGATGATAATGTATTTACTACACTTGCATTTGTAAATCTTACAAAAGATGGAGAAAGATCATTTGCGTTTGCAAGGAAACCCGGAGCAGATACAATGATAGGGTACAAGGAAGTCGATACGGAATTATTACAGAATACAAAAGTTTTTCATGTGGGTTCACTCTCTCTTACTGATGAACCTGCACGTTCCACTACATTCCAGGCAGTGAAATGTGCAAAAAATGCAGGTGCAGTTATATCATATGACCCTAACTACAGGGCACCTCTTTGGAATGATGAGAAGACTGCTATAGAACGTATGCGTTCAATGCTTCCGTTTGCAGATATGATTAAATTGTCCGATGAAGAAACTGCTTTACTTACGCCATACGAAAATCCGGATGAAGCAGCAAACTATTTATTAGACCATGGAATAAAAATAGTTGCAGTGACACTCGGAAAAGAAGGGGTGTTAATATGTAATAGGAAGGATCATCAAAAGGTAAGTGGTTTTTCAAGTCAGGTAGTAGACACTACAGGGGCAGGAGATTCATTTTGGGGCGGATTTATGTCTCAATTTGTAAAAAGCAAACTTAACCCTGAAGATTGTTCTATGGAAGAATTAAAAAAATTTGCAAGGTATGGAAATGCAGTAGCAAGCCTGTGTATAGAAAAAAAAGGAGGAATATTGTCAATTCCTGAAGAAAAAGAAACTTTTAAACGTTTACAGCTAAGTGTGTGAAAAAACTATCGTAGTGTAAAATAATTGAAATTATACGATTATAGCCTCACTTTCAAATTTAAAAATATAGTAATGAAAAATGCAACATTTCTCTAAGAAATGTTGCATTTTTTATCTTACAACTACTATATCGGACATCAATTCTAATACTTTACCCCTAATTACAACTTATTTAAAAATTATATTTGCCCTTTATTGGTTGTATCTGCCTTTTTTGACGACCACTTCCCACAAAAATCCTTGTTCTTAGACGAAAAATGCAACATTTCTTAGAGAATTGTTACATTTCACATAAGCATGGAAATAGCTTAAATCAAGTGCACGGAGGTATACAGAATGCTTAAATTATCGCTTAAAGAGGGAGAATATGTAAATATCGGAGACAACATCAGAGTTGTCTATGCCGGAGGAAGCGGAAAGAACGGACGTCTCATGATAGATGCTCCAAGAGAGATGAACATCTCAAGGTCAAACAACGATCCGAATCCTGAGAAGAGGAAAGATACATATTATCCGGAGCCAAGGATTTCAGAGGAAGCACAGCATGAAATCAAGAATATTATCTGGAATGAAAGACAGAAGAAAGCAAAGCCGGCTAAAGCAGATAAAAAAGCATAAGCAAACAAGTTAATAGGCGGCTGTGGCGAAAGCCACACCCGGGAAGCCGCTTGTTATAGAAAACCGCAACTGCTTAAATAAAAATAAACACAAAGCAGCTGCAAAACCCTCGGGAAAAGGATTTCCAGAGGTCAAACATAATAACCCATGAATATGGGACAAGGAGGATTATATTATGGTAGTACAACACAACATGCAGGCAGCAAATGCCAACAGAATGCTCAACGTAACAACAGGTCAGCAGGCTAAATCTACAGAGAAGCTCTCTTCTGGATACAGAATCAATCGTGCAGCAGATGATGCAGCAGGTCTTACAATTTCTGAGAAGATGAGAAAGCAGATTAAAGGACTTGATCGTGCTTCTACAAACGCAGAGGATGGTGTATCTGCAGTACAGACAGCAGAGGGTGCTCTTACAGAGGTTCACTCAATGCTTCAGCGTATGAACGAGCTTGCTACACAGGCATCTAACGGTACAAACAGTCAGTCTGACCGTTCTGCTATCCAGGATGAGATTTCACAGTTAACAACTGAGATCGATCGTGTTGCTGAGACAACAAAGTTCAATGAGATTTATCTTTTGAAGGGAGATAAGTCAGGTGCTACAGAGACTGATACTGTTGCAGCTCATGATGCTGGTCTTGCAGGTAAGTTAGGCGAGAGTGCTGATGGAAAAACAACATTCACAGCAGATGCTTTAAAAGTAGGAAGCAATGTAAAAATTGCTGGTACAGAATATAAAATTGTTGGTTCTGCAAAAGATACTGATTATACAGATGCAAAAACTTATAATGATGGTAATAAAACTGATGGTGATAAGATCATCCGAGGAGACAAGACTTACACATATGATGCTGGTGCTACTAAGTGGAAAGATGAAGCAGGTAACGCACAGAATAATTTTACAGCCGTTGCTGGAGATACGCTCATAGACAAGGCTACTGGAAAAACAACCACTGTTATGGGTGATGGACAGGAGACCCATACAGCATCAACAATGGATGACGTTAAAGCTAAAATTAAAGATGTTGCTGCTAATGATCAAGTTAAAATTAATGGACACGCGTATACAGTTGGAACAACAACAAAAGCTGATGGAAGTGCGTATACAGCAGATGATATTGCAGCACTTGTAAAAGAGGGAGATTTAGTAGATGATGGCACAAATAAATTATTCGTAATGCCGGCAGCAGCTAAGAACGAGAACGAAATCTCTCTGAACGATGCTTATGCAAAGATGGCTGATGAACTCGGAAAGGCAAGTTCTATTGGAACAGACAAAGCTGCAACTGTTAAAAATAACGGAGACGGTACATTTGAGATTACTCAGGGTACAGTTAATGTAAAGAAGTCTCTTTCATTCAGCTTACATGTAGGTGCTGATGCTGATATGACCAACAAGATTAATGTTGACATCGAAACTATGAACGCTGCTGGTCTCGGAATCAAGGGATTAGACGTAAAGGACGATTCTGGTGTAGCAGCTACATATGCCATTGATGCAATCGCTGACGCTGTAGCAAAGGTTTCTTCTCAGAGATCTTCACTTGGTGCAGTTCAGAATCGTCTCGAGCATACAATCGCTAACGTAGATAACGTAGTTGAGAATACTACATCAGCTGAGTCTCGTATCCGTGATACAGATATGGCTTCTGAGATGGTTAACTACAGCAAGAACAACATTCTTGCACAGGCTGGACAGTCTATGCTTGCACAGGCTAATCAGTCTAACCAGGGTGTACTTTCACTCTTACAGTAATCATCTACAATTTAATGTTGTACAAAGCAAAAGAGCTCGAAAGGGCTCTTTTGTTGTTTTGCATTAATATTTTGTTTAAAGGGTCAAAATGTATCATCGATGCATGTTTGCATGCAATTCGATGTATAACTTATATGCAAGGTGGCATAAGAATGAAATAGCGGAAGAATATCATTCTAAATATCTTTTTACTTATCAAAATAAGAATATTTTTCTTAGAAACGTATAAACTATTAATGCCACTAACTGAGAATACTATTTGACATTATAAAACATCAAGGGTATATTATCTTTAGTGGTTGTGCTACGTGGCTTGCGAGGCGCGTGGCCGGTGGAGTTCCATGCGTGGGCTCCACTTTTTTAATACTTATTTTAGTAGGAAGGAACTTCTATATGCTTAAGACATTTTTCACATATGAACAACAATTAAATAAACTTCAGCATGAAAAAGGTCTTATTATCATTCCTAATCCTGCATCAAACAAAAGAAATTATTCAAATATTAACCGACTGGTTAATTCTATGAAAAAAGCAATTGCAATATCGAGCAGATATACATATATTTCACATCACACCATTACTTACGGAAATGTACCTTTATGGGTGGCTATGAATGCATTTACATTCGGACAAGTATCTAAAATGTAACAATACATTACAGTAGAACAACTACTTAACAATATGGGATTTCCTGCTAACTGGGATAAGATTAGTAGATGCAGGAAAATATAATGTGGCAAGAACATCGTTCAAATGACTTGAACCATATTTTGTTAATAAAAGAGTAAGAAAGTAAACACAGCATTTTCACAATTGCCCCGTATACTGACACTGTAAACAAAAGAAATACTCATATTAATCTTTTTCATATTTTTAGCCGGTGCACTCCACATGTACCGGCTTCCTCTTTATAATAGTTGAAAGACTAAAAAGTGCCTATATAAGTAATGAAAAATCAGTTGATTTCGTAAAGTCCCTCGCTTATAATGATATTAAGGCAGAGAGCCTTTTGCGGAATCTTAGAAGTGTTATGCACAATACAAAAGGAGGGATGCCGACTTGAATACAGAAATAGCAAATGCTGTGAATGCAGCAGGAGATAAGGCACAGTATGATACTCATGTTAAAAGGTTACTGGCACAGAAGAGTATATTAGCACATATTCTGGTGAAAACAGTCGATGAATTTAAAGGAATGAAGCCGGAAGATGTTGTGAAATACATCGAAGGCGAACCGAGTATTAGCGTTGTTCCGGTTGAGCCGGGATTAGCAAATATGGAAAAAACAGATGCTGCAGGACAGCGTATCGTAGGTCTTAATACGGAAAATGCTGAAATTAATGAAGGATTAGTCAGATTTGATATTATTTTTTATGTCCGTATGAAAAATGGACTTTCGCAGATTATTGTGAATATTGAGGCTCAGAAGGATGAGCCAACGGAATATAAAATTTTAAATCGTGCAATCTTTTATGTGAGCAGGCTGATTTCGTCACAAAAGGAAAGAGATTTTGTAAATACTAACTACGATGACATTAAGCAGGTATTCAGCATATGGATATGTATGAACATGGATGATAACAGCCTAAGCCATATCCATTTGACAAAAGATGAGCTGCTAAAATCATGTAACTGGAAAGGTAATCTCGACCTGTTAAACATTGTGCTAATAGGAATCACAAATGAGATTCCGGAACATGATGAAAAATATGAAATGCACCGGTTGATTGGAGCTTTGCTTTCAAGTGAATTGAAAGAACAAGAAAAATTGGATATTATAGAACATGAATATAATATTCCAATCAGTCAGGAATTTAGAGAGGATGTGAGAATTATGTGTAATCTGAGTACAGGAATTGAAGAAAGAGCTACTGAAAGAGCTACTAAAAAGGCTACTGAAAAGACAAGCGAAAAGTTTATTCTGAATATGTATAAAAAGGGTTATACATTGGATCAGATCGCAGATGTAGCTGAAACAGGTGTTGATGAAGTTGAGGCGATTATTAAGAAGAAAGAGCCTGCAATGGTGTAACTATCATTAGCAAAAATAAAACGTTAATTCTTGCATAACTCTATGGTATATGTTACGATTTTACTGTTGTTAAGACGAATCTAAAGGATGATGCTTGCACGCATCATCCTTTTTAAATACAGGAGTAGTAAATGGATATCAAAAGACAGGAAAGAGCGCCGATTTATGAGGCTCTTGAGGAGTTTAAGAAGAAGAGAGTTGTGCCGTTTGACGTGCCGGGACACAAAAGAGGCAGGGGAAATCCTGAGCTGGTGCATCTGCTCGGAGAAAAGTGTGTAGGGCTTGATGTCAATTCAATGAAGCCGCTTGACAATTTGTGCCATCCGGTTTCGGTAATCAGAGAGGCAGAGGAGCTTGCGGCGGATGCCTTTGGAGCGGCAAATGCCTTTCTTATGGTAGGAGGCACTACCTCTGCGGTGCAGGCCATGATTTTGTCCACCTGCAAGGCAGGAGACAAGATTATACTTCCGAGAAATGTTCATAAAAGTGCTCTTAATGCACTCGTGCTCTGCGGAGCGATACCGGTTTATGTCAATCCGCAGACGAATGCGAAGCTTGGTATTTCGCTTGGAATGGAGATTGACCAGGTGGCGAGGGCTATCGAGGAAAATCCGGATGCAAAGGCTGTGCTTGTAAACAATCCGACATATTATGGAATCTGTTCTGACCTTAAGTCGATAGTTGCGCTGGCTCATTCGAAGGGAATCAAGGTGCTCACGGATGAGGCACATGGTACACATCTTTATTTTGGAAAGGGGCTTCCGATATCAGGAATGGCAGCCGGGGCAGACATGTCTGCGGTATCGATGCACAAATCGGGAGGAAGCCTGACACAGAGCTCGATTCTGCTCACCGGAAGGGATGTGAATGCTGATTATGTGAGGCAGATTATCAACCTCACACAGACCACGAGCGCATCGTATCTGCTATTGTCAAGCCTTGATATATCAAGAAGAAATTTAGCACTTAGAGGCGAAGAATCCTTTGCCAAGGTGGCACAGATGTCGGAGTACGCAAGGCAGGAGATTAATTCCATAGGCGGCTATTATGCGTATGGGCGTGACCTTGTAAATGGCACGAGCATATATGATTATGATGTGACAAAGCTGTCCATCTATACGCTCGATATAGGGCTTGCCGGAATAGAGGTATATGATCTGCTGCGTGATGAGTATGATATCCAGATAGAGTTTGGAGATATCTGTAATATACTTGCGTATATATCAATCGGTGACAGAATACAGGATATAGAGAGGCTTGTAGGTGCGCTGGAGGATATCAAGCGCCTTTACAGCAAGGACAAGACTGGACTTTTGTCGGGAGAGTACATAAATCCAAAGGTGGCGGTATCGCCGCAGGAGGCGTTTTATTCGCAGAAGAAATCAGTGCGCATTATGGACGCGGTAGGTGCTGTAAGTGGTGAGTTTGTCATGTGTTATCCACCGGGAATCCCGATTCTTGCACCGGGAGAGCTTATCACAAAAGAGATTGCGCAATACATTGTCTACGCAAAGGAAAAGGGCTGTTCAATGCAGGGAACAGAGGATCCTGCGGTAGAATATCTTAAGGTATTGAAGCAGTAAACAGGAGGAAAAGCTATGCAAATGTGGTTTTCACAATATCATACTGTCAATGTCAAGCTGGATGTAAGGATACAGGAGCAGCTTTTTTCAGGGCAGAGTGATTATCAAAAAATAGATGTGTTTAAATCATATGAGTTTGGCAAAATGGTCGCGCTGGATGGCGAGATTGTTTTTTCGGACACAGATGAGTTTATATATGATGAGATGGTCACACATGTGCCGATGGCGGTCCACCCGAATGCCAAAAAGATACTTATAATAGGTGGCGGCGATGGCGGCGTGGCAAAGGAGCTCATCAAATATCCGTCTGTCGAGCATATTGATGTGGTTGAGACAGACAAGATGTTTGTCGATGTATGCAGGCGGTTTTTCCCCGAGGTAGCATGTGGACTTGAGGATGAAAGAATTTCCATGTTTTATGATGATGGTCTGCGATTTTTACGCAGAAAGCATGATGAATATGATCTGATAATCAACGATTCCACAGACCCGCTCGGACATACGGAGGGACTTTTCACAAAAGAGTTTTACGGAAGCTGTTATAAGGCACTAAAGGATGATGGAATCATGGTTTATCAGCACGGCAGCCCTTTTTATGATGAGGATGAGCTTGAGTGCCGGAAAATGCACAGAAAGGTGTATAAATCATTTCCTATAAGCAGGGTATATCAGGCACATATTCCAACCTGTCCGTCAGGCTACTGGCTGTTTGGGTTTGCATCGAAGAAATATCATCCGCTTTATGATCTGGATGCAAAAAGATGGGATGCACTGGGGCTTAAAACCTGGTATTATACAACACATTTACACAGGGGAGCCTTCATGCTTCCGAAATATGTGGAGGATTTACTCGAGGAAGAGGAAACAAAGTAAAACAAATTAGAAAAACTATATCATAACCAAAGCGAATCAGGAGGGACAAAAATGAGCAGATTACTTATTATCGGATGTGGTGGAGTTGCGCAGGTGGCAATCAGAAAATGCTGCCAGAACAGCGAGGTATTTACCGAGATTATGATTGCAAGCAGAACCAAGTCAAAATGTGATGACTTAAAGGCAAAGCTTGAGGGAAAGACAAGCACAAAAATTGAGACTGCAAAGGTTGATGCCGACAATGTGGAGGAATTAAAAGAGCTGATTAATGCATACAAGCCGGATGCGGTTTTAAATGTTGCGCTTCCGTATCAGGATCTTACAATCATGGATGCATGTCTTGCGTGTGGTGTTGACTACATCGATACTGCCAACTATGAGTGTGAGGATACTGAGGATCCAAAGTGGAGAGCAATCTACGAAAAGCGCTGCAAGGAGCTTGGATTTACAGCATATTTCGATTATTCATGGCAGTGGGCATATCAGGAGAAGTTCAAGGAGGCAGGGCTTACAGCTATTCTTGGAAGCGGATTTGACCCGGGTGTGACCTCTGTTTATTCTGCATATGCGCTTAAGCATTATTTTGATGAAATACATACTATAGACATTCTCGACTGCAATGGCGGTGACCATGGATATCCGTTTGCGACAAACTTTAATCCGGAGATAAATCTGCGTGAGGTTTCTGCGAACGGCTCATACTGGACAGACGGCCACTGGGTAGAGACAAAGCCTATGGAGTGGAGAGCGCAGTACAATTTTGACCAGGTCGGAGAAAAGGATATGTATCTGCTTCACCACGAGGAGATTGAGTCGCTCGCCAAAAACATTCCGGGAATAAAGAGAATCAGATTCTTCATGACCTTTGGACAGAGCTATCTCACACATATGAAGTGTCTTGAGGATGTAGGCATGCTAAGAACAGACCCGATCATGGTGGACGGAAAGGAAATAGTGCCAATACAGGTGCTTAAGGAGCTGCTTCCTGACCCTGCATCCCTGGGACCTCGTACAGTCGGAAAGACAAATATCGGATGTATTTTTACAGGTGTCAAGGACGGAAAGAAAAAGTCAATCTACATCTACAATGTATGTGACCATCAGGAGTGCTACAAGGAGGTTGAGTCGCAGGCGATTTCTTATACCACAGGTGTGCCGGCAATGATTGGTGCCATGATGGTAGTAAAGGGACTTTGGAAGAAGCCGGGAGTGTTCAATCTCGAGGAGATGGATCCGGATCCATACATGGAGGCTCTTAATAAGTTCGGACTGCCTTGGCAGGTAGTGGAGAATCCGGTTCCTGTGGATTGTTACAAGACTGAGGATGAGTCAGTACATATGGATTAGTCCGGAGGCCGGTATGAAGATAAATGAATTAAGAACTCCCTGTTATGTGATAGACGAGGGAAAATTAACTGAAAATCTTTTGATATTAAACGGTGTCATGCAAAGGACAGGTGCAAGGATTCTTCTGGCACAGAAGGCATTCAGCGCATTTTATGAATATCCTCTTATCGGCAGATATCTAAGCGGGACAACTGCAAGCGGGCTTTTTGAGGCCCGCCTTGCACATGAAGAAATGGGAAAGGAAAACCATGTATTCTGTCCCGCTTTTTTGCCGCAGGAGATGGATGAGCTGGTAGAAATATGTGACCATATTGTATTTAATTCCGTATCGCAGTATCTGCTTCACAGGGATAAAATAGAAAAGGCTGATAAAAAAATAAGTGTCGGGCTCAGAATAAACCCTGAGTGCTCCACACAGGAGGGGCATGAGATATATGACCCATGTGCGCCGGGCTCAAGGCTTGGGATAACGAGAGAGGCACTCGATAAGGCTATTAAAAACGGGCTTGATTTATCACGTATAGAGGGCTTTCATTTTCACACGCTCTGTGAACAGGATTCGGATGCGCTCGAAACGACTCTTGCAGCGGTAGAGGAGAAATTCGGAGATTTGCTGTATGGACTTAAGTGGCTCAATATGGGAGGCGGACACCACATCACAAGGGCAGACTATGACATTGAAAGGCTTGAAAAATGCATTATGCATATGCGTGACAAATACGACCTGGAAATCTATCTGGAGCCGGGAGAGGCGGTTGCGCTTGATGCAGGATATCTGGAGACAACGGTGCTTGATATAGTTGAAAACAATGGCATAAAGATACTCATTCTGGATACCTCCGCAGCCTGCCATATGCCGGATGTGCTTGAGATGCCGTACCGTCCGCCGCTTATGGACAGTGGCGAGCCGGGTGAGAAGAAGTATACCTACAGATTGTCCTCATGTACCTGTCTGGCAGGTGATGTGATAGGGGATTATTCATTTGACAGAGAGATAAAAACCGGCGACAGGCTGTGCTTTTGCGATATGGCAATCTACTCGATGGTCAAAAATAATACCTTTAACGGCATGCCGCTTCCGGACATTGCAGTAATGGATGAAAATAACGATTGTAAGGTTATCAGGAGATTCGAATATGAAGATTTTAAATGCAGGCTGTCCTAGAGCAGACGGCTTTTATATGCCGGCAGAGTATGCTCCCCACAAGGGTACCATCATCATCTGGCCAAAGCGCCCGGGCTCATGGATTTACGGTGCCAGGCGGGCAAGAGAGGCTTTTGCGGAGGTGATATGTGCAATAGCAGAGTCTGAGCAGGTATATGTGCTCGCTGAGGCAGATGTGATAGACAATGCAAGGTCTGTTGTGGAAGCTGTCAGAAAGCAGAAAAATTATCAGGAAAATTTCCCGGTGAAATATATACAAATGGAGTCAGATGATGCCTGGGCCAGAGATGTGGGGCCAACCTTCGTGAAAAATGAGGATGGCGCTGTCAGAGGAATCGACTGGTGCTTTAATGCCTGGGGCGGCAAGGTGGACGGACTGTACGCAGACTGGACAAAGGATGACAGAGTAGCGGCTTTATTTTGCAACAAAGCCGGATACGACATGTATGATGCGCATCCGTTTGTCTTAGAGGGTGGAGCCATCCACACAGACGGAGAGAAAACTGTGATAGTGACGGAAAGCTGTCTGTTAAGCAAGGGCAGAAATCCGGAATTATCGAAGTCTGAAATAGAACAGAAATTAAAGGATTATCTCGGTGCCGAGAAAATTATCTGGATTCCTTATGGAATATACAATGATGAAACCAACGAGCATGTCGACAACGTATGTGCATTTACAAGCCCTGGGCATGTGGTGCTTGCGTGGACTGATGACATGGATGACCCACAGTATCAGATGTCCTCAGCGGACCTTGAAATATTGGAAAATGAAACTGATGCAAGCGGCCGGAAAATTGAGGTTCACAAGGTTTACATTCCAAAGAAGCCGGTGTGTATCACAGAATATGAGCTTTCGGGCTTCACCTTTGAGGAGGGTGAGGATGAGCGCGAGGCAGGAGAACGCTTAGCGGCAAGCTATGTGAATTTTTACATCACAAACGGCGGTGTGCTCATTCCTCAGTTTGGTGATGTGATGGATGAGCCTGCGCTTAAGGCAATCGGAAGCCTTTTTGAGGGAAGAAAAGTGTATCCGATATATGCGCGCGACATAATTGTCGGCGGGGGAAATATACACTGTATCACACAGCAGATACCGCAGTAATTTAATTCAGGATGAGAAAGGTGAATAGTATGAGAGAGGTTACAATTGCTGCAATTCAAATGAGCTGCAGCCGTGACGTAAAAGAAAATATTGAAAAAGCAGCAAAGCTTATAAGAGCTGCGGCAGAGGCCGGAGCACAGATAATACTTCCTTCGGAGCTATTTGAGAGACAGTATTTCTGTCAGGAGAGGCGGTACGATTATTATGACTATGCAAAGCCGCTTTCTGAAAATGATGCGGTGCAGAGCATGAAGGCACTTGCAAAGGAGCTTGGCGTAGTGATTCCTGTGAGCTTTTATGAGGCTGGAGAGGGCAGACAGCTTTTCAACTCAGTGGCGGTGATAGATGCCGATGGAGAGGTGCTTGGAATATACCGAAAGACACATATCCCGGACGATCATTATTATCAGGAGAAGTTTTACTTCACACCGGGAAATACAGGCTTTAAAGCTTTTAAGACAAGGTATGCAACCATTGGAGTTGGTATATGCTGGGATCAGTGGTTCCCGGAAACGGCAAGAGGCATGGCTTTAAAGGGCGCGGAGATACTTTTTTACCCTACAGCCATAGGCAGCGAGCCGATACTGGAATGTGACAGTATGCCACACTGGAGAAGGTGTATGACCGGACATGCAGCCTGCAATCTGATGCCGGTTGTGGCGGCAAACAGGATAGGCACAGAGGAGGTTGTACCGTGTGCAGAAAACGGAAACCAGAGCTCTGCACTGACATTTTATGGTTCTTCGTTTATTACAGATGCGACCGGAGAGGTTGTTGAGCAGATGGACAGAGTATCGGAGGGCTTCATACTTCACAGTTTTGATTTGGATGAGCTGGAGAGTGAGAGAAAGAGCTGGGGGCTGTTCAGGGACAGGCGGCCGGAGATGTATGGGGAGAATTAGCTTAGATTACCCTAATGATTACAAATTTATTTAAAGTTAATTTAAAACACAGGATATAGCAAAGGCGCTATATCCTGTGTTTTTTTACCGGCGGCAGCTTTTACGATTCTGTAAGCCTGTGACCGGTTAAGTGGCTTGTTTCTGTATGTTCTTTTGGAAATATACATATTATTGTTTCAACAGCACTTTGATGTCTTCCTCCGGTGTGGTAATAGGTGCAATCCCATAGTTTTCTACCAGAAAGTTCAGAATGTTAGGAGAAAGGAACGCCGGTAGAGAAGGACCGAGACGGATATTTTTTATACCAAGATGTAACAGTGTTAAGAGGATGCAGACTGCTTTCTGTTCATACCAGGAGAGTACAAAGGAAAGCGGAAGCTCGTTTACTGAACATCCAAATGCATCCGCAAGTGCTATTGCAACCTGTATCGCGCTATAAGCGTCATTACACTGTCCCATATCCATCAGTCGCGGAAGACCACCAATTTCTCCAAGATTTAGATCGTTGAAACGAAATTTTCCACATGCCAGAGTCAGGACGATACTGTCAGAAGGCGTCTGTTTTACAAATTCTGTATAGTAATTTCTGCCCGGTTTGGCACCATCACAGCCGGCAACCAGGAAGAAATGACGGATAGCTCCTGATTTTACGGCCTCTATTACCGTATCCGCATGGGACAGGATTGCTGAATGACCAAAACCGGTTGTTACCTGTGTGCCGCCATTTATGCCTGTGAAGGTCTGATCCTCCTTGTAACCACCGAGCTCAAGTGCTTTTTCAATAACAGGAGTGAAATCCTTCTGTTCATCGATATGAACAGTACCCGGGAAGGCAACCACTTCTGTTGTGAACACTCTGTCGATGTAGCTGCTTTTTGGAGGCATCAGACAATTTGTGGTGTAGAGAATAGGAGCAGGAATATGATCAAATTCTTTTTGCTGATTCTGCCATGCTGTTCCGAAATTTCCCTTCAAGTGAGGGAATTTCTTTAAGAGTGGATATGCATGGGCAGGGAGCATTTCACCATGAGTGTAGATATTGATTCCCTTTCCATTTGTCTGTTCAAGCAAAAGCTGCAGGTCCTTTAAATCGTGTCCGGTTACTACGATAAAAGGTCCCTTTTCCACTGTAAGCGTAACATCTGTTGGCTCCGGTGTTCCATAGGTTTGTGTATTTGCCTTGTCTAGAAGTGCCATGCACTTTAGATTGATTTCACCTACCTTGAGAACTGTTGGAAGCAGTTCATCCATACTTTCTGCGTAACCAATCTTGAACAAGGCTTCACAGAAAAACTGATTTACCTCGGGATCTTCAAAATTCAGGACATATGCATGATAGGCATATGCAGCCATTCCGCGAATACCAAAGAGAATAAGTGACTTCAGGGAACGGATATCTTCATCAGCATTCCATAGTTGTTGCATATCATATTCGTCAGTTCGTCCACAAGGAGACTGACATTTATTACAGTCGCCAACCAGAGAGTCTTTTTCTGCTCTGACCTTTTGTATCATATCTTCAATTGCTGCATTATCAAAGCTTACATTTGTAATTGTGGTAAATAAGCCCTCGATAATGGTCTGCCAGGTCTTTTTTGAAACAGCTGATGTGTCATCGACAGCTCTCGCCAGACCAATCAGTGCGCCTGTCAATTCATCCTGTAACTGTGCAGTATCTGCCTTTTTTCCGCAGACACCTGTATTTCCGGTACAGCCGGTGCATCCGGCCGTTTGTTCACATTGAAAACAAAACATCTTTTTTTCCTCCATCAGTAGTTTTTTATGTTTCTGACAGAATAATAGCGTTATAAAAACAACTTGTATGTTTGATTTCCAACATAAAGAATACTTTTGAAAAAAATTTATCTATTATAATTAGAATAGTTTTTTCTTAATCCCTTAACAATAATAAACATAGTCACAAATTCAGCTGCCGGAAAAGCAAGCCACACACCTGTCATGCCGAAAGCGGCTGAAAGTGCGAATGCGAAAATGCTTATAGCGATAAAACCACGCATGATAGATGCCGCAAATGCATATTTTACGGACTCAACGGCACTTAGGATAGCAGAACCTACTATATTGATTCCGGCAAAAATAAAGCCTGTAAAGTAAAGGCGCAGTCCGCTCTCGGCATACGAAGCAAGCCTGGCATCGTGCTCGCTGTTGAAAACAGATGTCACAAAAGGTGCAAAGGTGCATATGAACAAAATGAGCAGTGCAGCAATTAAGAGAGATGAAACGACAGCCATCCTGAGTATCGAACCTACATTTTTTCTAAGTCCTTTGCCGTAATAGTCGCTGATAAGAGGCTGTGAACCCTGTGCTATTCCGTTGAACAAAGCTACAGCGACCAGTGACGTATTGGCAACCACACCGTATGCTGCCACGCCGATATTTCCTGCAAGCCTCAGGATAATCATATTGAAGACAATAGTTATGACACCTGATGATATCTCAGCAACAAAGGAAGAAACACCAACCTGGCAGGAGTAAAAGAGTCTCTTGACAGATGGAACCGTCGGCTTAAGCTTTACGGAGCATTTGTCTGAGCAGAAATGAATACAGCATATCAGGATGCCTATAATCGGTGAAATAGCGGTAGCTAAAGCGGCTCCCTCCATACCAAGTCCAAGCGGGAACATGAGTATGTAATCAAAAACAATATTAAAAAGGCTGCTGAAAAGTGTGGCGCACATGGCAATGGATGGTGCGCCATCATTTCTTACGAAAGCGTTGCACACATAGTTGCACATGAAAAACGGTGTAAAAAGCATGAAAATACGTGTATAGTTTTTACCGGTATTTATAATTGCCGAATCTCCGCCGAGCAGCCCTACGAGCCTGTCCGGGATGAAAATACCAATCAATATGAATATAACGCTTATTATAATACACCACAGGAGGGCATGAAAAAAGTAGCTCTCGTTGGATGTATCGCCCTTATTTTTTTCTACGACATATCTGATGGCGGAGCCGACTCCGATCATTGCGCCTATGGCAAAAATCAAATTGTATACAGGCAGCACCAGATTGAGCGCGGTGATACCGTTTGAGCCGACTGCCTTTGATATAAAGAAGGTGTCGGCAAGTATATATAATGACATACCCACCATGCCGAGTATGTTTTGTGAGACATATTTTACAAATATTTTTTTCATAATAGCTATATTGTAAATGCATCTGTCATTTAAATCAATGATATTTTTGATTAGCTCGGATGTAAAAAGTTCAAAATAAGACATTTTGACTATTGAAATAAATTTCTCAGTACATTATAATGAACATGTTGAAATAAAATTGGGATTACTAAAGGAGGATAATTATGGAAAACAATAAGCTTTCAACAGGTTTAAACGTATGGTTATGGATTATTTTTGTGCTGAATATTCTTGCAACAATTGGCGGGATTGTCGTTGCGCTGGGTGCTTCAGTCGTAGGAGCTACTTTAGGATTAGGTTCGATATATGTCGTACTGTGTTTCATTAGCGTTATACTGCAGATTATCATAACTGTTTCTATCGGTATTTTGCTTTTCGCACACAAAAAGATTGGTTTGGTGCTTATTTTTGCACTTGCAGCCCTGGGATTCATAGTAAATATGGTTACATATGCCATTACAGCACAGCTTGGTGTTGGTAATATTGTCAAAGCAATTATTTCAGCCATTCTCATGCCGGCTATTACATATTTATTTGCAAAGAACGACATTGCAAATGGCACAATAGCTTAGAGCCTGTCTCTTATACACATCTCCGAGCCCACGAGACTACGCTGCATCTCG
>ENA-UAPM01000094-UAPM01000094.1-human-gut-metagenome-genome-assembly--contig:-NODE-94-length-40078-cov-8.083027_pt1 | contig 40078 bp, 68 predicted proteins | sample MGYA00244016_ERZ654582 | MGnify/ENA primary metagenome ERZ654582 (study PRJEB26926, sample SAMN06164545) | human gut metagenome | biome: ENVO:00009003; feature: ENVO:2100002; material: ENVO:00002003... | reverse complement strand
GTGTTCCTGTCGCCTGTGTTCCAGTCGCCTGTGTTCCTGTATCCTGTGTTCCTGTTGCCTGTGTTCCTGTCGCCTGTGTTCCAGTCGCCTGTGTTCCTGTATCCTGTGTTCCTGTTGCCTGTGTTCCTGTCGCCTGTGTTCCAGTCGCCTGTGTTCCTGTATCCTGTGTTCCTGTCGCCTGTGTTCCTGTTGCCTGTGTTGAATAGTCCAGTATTTCCGTTTACCATGCCTTTCATAGCAGCTAATTCATTGCCCGTAATCTCACGGACAATCTTAATATGGTCACTTCCGCATTTCTCTCCGTCTGTCACTTCTTCTCCTAAAACATCGATTTCAAAAAATCTGTTCAGTTCCTTGCAAGAATAGTGTTCGTGTACTTGTTGTAGACTGTCGCAATAGTGGAAAACCGTATCGCTGCACAATTCCAACGGCTTTCCGTCATGTTCTATTTTGTACTCTTTGCCGATTTCAAACTGAAAGCCTCGGCATTTCATATCTTTATCCATTCCTTTAATTTTCATTGTTTACCTCCGTAATTGACCTGCATCCTGTTTAGGTCTTTGATATCTTCGTAAATCGCCAATATCTCGTCTCTGATTTCCCGAAACGGTATCTTTGCGGCAATCTTCGGCGTTTCTTCAATCTTCCATCTAGCCCCGTCTTTATGCCGTAGTATTGCAAACTCTTCACCGTCCATTATGTAAATAGTCTGACTGTCTGCAATGCTTTGTACGGCGTAAAAATCGAAGTTGGTTAAGTATGTGTTCCAGTCCCGCCGGCACTTGAATTTATAACGTTTCATTCTCCCACCATTTACAAACTATACAAGCATCATGCGGAAAATCTCCTACCATCGGACAATCTCCGTTACAACAAACCTCGTCTTCCAACCATTTGCATTTTGGGTCTTCCGGCTTTTCTGCGCCTGTTTCTCTTCTGCTCATTGTTTACATCTCCATTTCAATCTGCGGGTCTTCCGGAAGCACAAGCATTCTGTTTTTCGCTTCGTTGTAAAAATTTCTGTCGATTTCAAATCCGTATGCGCTTCTTCCGAGTTCCATTGCTGCCCTTAGCGTAGATCCGCTGCCGCAACATGGATCTATGACTACATCTCCTGGATCAGTGAATGTCTCTATTAGTTTTTTTAGAATCTTCACCGGCTTTTGCGCTGGGTGAATCTTTGGAATTTCTTTTCCGTCTTTCTCCCACGTGAACCAGTTAAACACCATTTTTCCAGTTCCTCTGATGTTCTTTCCGTTTTCGTCAACCTGTAATCCGTTTCTGAATTTCGGCAGCTTATCTTTGTATAAAAGCAATGCGTATTCCGTTGCTCCAACCACGCGCATATTCGCCTTTAACACCTGCGGAGAATAATTCTTAATAAACACAAGCGGAATGTAGTTTTTGAATCCGTGTTTCTTTGCCGCGTCTATCAGCGTTGCTTGTTGCTCAAACGAACAAAACACGATCATGCAAGGACTGTTGCTGCTCCTGCCTCTGCTCTGTTTTCCTGTGTCGTCTTTCCTCATCATTTTGTGGCAAAAGTGGAAATATTCATACAGGTTGAAGTTAAAGTCTGAATTGAACGCAGACTTTCCGGCAAGCTTGCTTTCGCCGTTTTTGTTATCACCACCCTTGTACCACATCGGGTTACTTCCGTAAAAGTTATTGCCTACGTTATACGGCACGTCTGCAATAATCAGTTGTGCCGGTGGTATTGAATATTTCTTGTAATTTTGCATTGAATCTCTATAAATCTCGCACTTAACCTTTTTCACATTTCAACATCCTTTCCATCTCCGTAAAATCGTCTTTGATTTTTTTTCGACGCATAGATACGCCGCTGACCTCTACCGGGTGGCATCGTTCCAATATTCTGTCATAAATTCTTCCGGATCCAATGTTGTCCGGCTTTTTCAGTTCGCTTGATGTCAGATTCGTTGTGACAATCATCGGCAGTCCGGACAAGTACCTTGAATCTATGATGTTGAATACTTGCTCTTGCATATACTCTGTGTTTCTCTCCGCTCCAAGGTCGTCCAGTATCAGAAGCGCATACCTGTTTAGGCTGTCTATGTACTCTTTTCGTCCGTCAAACGACGCTTGAAGCTGATTGATGATTGTTGCAAAATTTGTCATCAGGACTTTATAACCTTGGTCTATTAGCTTATTTGCAATACAAGCTGCCAAATGGCTTTTTCCGGTCCCTACGTTTCCATAAAGCAGCAATCCTTTACCCATTTTCGCAAGGTCACGAAAATGATCTGCATAGTTTCTGGCAATTTGCATGTACCTGGAATCGTCGGAATTTTCAAACGTGCAGTTTTTTAGGCTTGAACCGTTGAAGCATATCATTCTGTTTCGTTCGCGTTCTGCTTTTGCTTCGCGTTCTTCTCTCTCTTGGAGTTCCTTTTTCCTGCAAGAGCAAATGCAGCTTATTTTCTGCCTAGCCCCCAAAACCGTAATCTCGTACTCTAGCGGCTCTCCGCATTTTTCGCATTTTTTCACGCCGTCCTCCTAGAACAAGTCGTCTAAGTCATCAGTAACAGGTGTTTCGCAGAAACCTCTCTGCGTTCTTGTAGGGTGGCGAACATTCTCAGCCGTTCCCTGTCTCTCCCACGTTCTGACCGCCGCTTGCCAGTTTTTCATTTTGTTCCGTCCTACCATCCAACCGTTCGCTGTGTAATAATCAACAAACCGCTGTGCATCTACGTTGTTGTTTCGTTCTGCGCAATAGGCTTGCACCTCTTCTAGGGTAGGTGCAACAAATCCCTCACGCGCGCGCGCGTTTTTGTTATTATTATTATTAAATAACTTGTTATCATTGTTGTTTGTGTCCGCAGACTGTCCTTTTGCTGTCCTTTCAATGTCCTTTTGCTGTCCTTTTTCAGACGCTATATCGTTGTATAATGCGTAATTTTCAAGCACTATGACTGTCCTGTTTGCTGTCCTTTTACTGGTCAACATACTGTCCCGTTTTAGTAGGTCTATGAAATCTCGGACTTTGTGTCTGCTCCACCCCCAACGTTCCGCCAATGCAGTTATGCTTGTTGTGACTGTCCCCCTTTCATAGGTTACAATTTCGTTATTTACTGGTGCTTTTGTTTCTTCGTGATTAGCTAGCAGAATTAAATCAATCCACGCCCTGGCTTTATCAAATGGTCTATCTTTCCATAGCCAATGATCTTGAATCTGCCGGCTAATCGGAACCCATCCCTTGCTCATTTATATCTACCTCGATTCTCGGATTCCTCGCATCAACGAAGAATTCATCAGTGAAGCCGATTACGCATCGCCAACCGTCCGCCTCAATCGTTCCGGAAGATACTAGAGCATCAAGAATGAATTTTTTCGCAAAGCAGATGTTGTCTAAATCTCTTTTGCGGTTCGGCTCGTACCACCGAAAGTTTAACTTCACTTTCCCGCTGAACCGTCCGATTTTCTGCTTACGGATATATGTCAGAATCAACGTTTCCGTTTTATTTTTCATCTGCGCTCCGACGAATTTATTTGTTCTGCAAGCCTTTGTGTAATCGTTCAGCCCTGCCAGTTTTCCGTAGATGATTAGCGTTCTTTTCCTCGGATCTCTTACTGTATGATCATCTGATGCTCCGATATGGTTCATTACTTCACCTTTTCATCAATTCCGTTTCCGATGCCATCCGCTAGAACATGTAGTTCTTTTTCAACTTCAGCAAGGTCTTTCAATATTTCTTGCATATTGGAAGCTTCTGACCCTCTGATCTTGCGTTGCACAAAGCTCCGAAAAAGCATCTGAAATGTTGGTAAATAGCCAGTGACCCTTTTTACATATTCCTTATCTTTTCCGTCCTTGCTTTTTCCTATGTATTTCTGTTCAATCCACATGGAAAGACCATCGGATTTCAGAATATAATTTTCTACTTCAATGTTCATGTTATACTCCCTCCTTTATCCTAAAATGGTACATCCTCGTCCAGTGCCTCAAAGCCTTCCGGTACCGACGCTGAAGCCTTTGTAACCTCGCCAGTCTTTTCGCCCCATTCGAGGAATTCCACACGATCAGCCACAACATCTGTAGTGTATACTGTAGCACCGTCTTTGTTGGTATAGCTGCCTGTCTGGATTCTTCCCTGCACACCGACCAACCGACCCTTTGCAAGAAATCTTTCGCAATTTTCAGCCTGCTTTCCAAAGCATGTGACCCTTGGAAAATCTGTCTGTTTTTCACTGCCTGCTTTCACGGGTCTGTCAATTGCCACCGTAAAAGTGCAAACTGCCATTTGTGTTCCTGCCGTGTACCTGACTTCAGGGTCTCTTGTCAGGCGACCTATAAGTACAACGCTATTCATAGATAGTTCCTCCCGAAAATTCTAATAAATTCTTCTCTTGTGTGTGTTTCTTCAAATTTAGCCTGCGCCATTTCTTTTAGCTTCAGATCTAAGCCCTTATCAAAATGTGCGCCCCGATCTCCTGTGTGATGCCGGATGCAAAGCCATACAGTTAAGCCGTACTTATCAGCCTGTCTTCGGTTTGATGTTCCGTATAACACATGATGCAGCTGTAAATCTTGTGTAGTCCGGCACACAAAGCATTCTTTTGTGTCTTGCAAAATTGATTTAGCCATTTGAGTGCCCCCATTCTCTTGAAATCTGACCGTCAATAATTCTGATTTGCAACTTGATCGAATTGATCGCCTCTTGGTTTGCCTTATAGGTGGCTTCTGCAATATCTCGCTTAAATCTTGCTTCTGCTACCGCAGGAATACCATAAGCGGTCTTGTCAATCATTCCGATTGCCATGCCATCATCGCGAAGTTTCAGGCACTCTTGCCGAAGCAAAACCTTATAGTCTCGCTCCGCTTCTGCATATGCCGTACCTGTCTTTCGAAGCATTTTGATTGACGTGTCAAGCTGCTGTGTTTTGGTTTGAAGTTCGTTCATTAAATCGAATCCGTTCACTTTTTCCCTGCGGTGATTCTCACATATCCCGCCTTGCCTTTCTTGGTTACTTCCTCGCAATACTTTTCGTAAAGTTTAGGGTGTTCTTCTTTGAATTGCTTTTCGTTGAATTTTTTCTCTGTGGTCTGTTCTCCGTCCGGAACAAGCGTTATCTTTGTTCCGCTTGGTCTCGTCCACGTCTTGATGTTGTACTTTTCCATGCCTGCCTTAAGGCTTTCCTTTGCGTCCTTGTACTCTTTTTCGATTGCCTTATAGATTTCAATTTGCGATTCTAAAATGAATACTTTATCCGCAATCTCAACAATCTCTTTCGGTTGGAATTCTTCTTCTGTCGTGAATGGATTTTCCATCAGTCTCATCCAGTCTGACCGGAAGCGTTCAACCTCTTCTTTGATGTGTTCTATGTATGCGGAATAGTCAGATTTTTTAATGTCGTAAAGCGTAAGCCTATTTGAATCGAATTCTTCGTCGAAGTCTTTCGGTCTCTCATACACCGCCAAAATTCCGTTTTCATATCCGTACATTTCAATTCCCATAAGCAGTTGGCAAAGGTAATAGTCGTAATCTTTGACATCCTCATGGATTCTGGAAGTGGTCTTTATTTCAAGAACCATTCCCTTGTCATAGTCCACGCCATCAGCGTGGTATCTAAGATAGCCATTTATGATTTTTCCCTCAACGAAATTCGTCGAACATTGATCGTTAATATAGGCTCGGATTTTAGGCTCGAGTTCATTTCCGTATTCCGTATAGACGTTTCCGGTAAAAGACGGTTCCTCAACTCCGGCTTTTTCTTTCAGAGGCTGCCAACGGGTCTTGAATTTAGAGATATTCAGAATCGCCGCGATGTCGCTGCCGCCGATGTATTTATCTCTATCCTTTGTTACGTCCTGCATTATTTACCCTCCAAATCTTTCAGAACCTCCGCGAAACGTTCTTCTGTTGTAGAGCCGTTCAAGCCGTAATCTTTTGCCACTTCGGCAAATGATAAACCGCTTTCCTTTAAGTAGATAATCAGTTTTTCTCTGTAGGTCAGTTCGTTCGATTTTGGAGAAGATTTCTTCTTTTCAGAGCCTCTTGTCTTTTCGGTAAACTCGTCCGTATCAGCGTCCTTTGTATCGTCAATGCAGAACAGTCCGTTTAAGGCGTATTTTCTAGCATAAGACGACGTTGCCCCGGTGATCTGCGAAGAATCCATTCCCTTTTTTGTCTCTTCTTCTCTAGCGTACGCTGTAACCGACGCAGCTTCGGAACCGTCGGTTACTGTTGCCGTTGCTTTTACATAGTATCTATCTCCAATCATTACGATCTCATCAGAGATAGTCAGCTGCACACCCTCTTCGGCGCAAAGCGGCTTTACCGCTTCGAGAATATCTTCGCAGCTTCTATATTTGTAATTTCCGAATTTATTAAACTGACCTTTTGGGGCTTTCAGTTCCTTTTGAATTTTTATTAGTTTATTCATGTTCATTCTCCTCGACAAAGTTTTTAATTATTATTTGAAGTAACTTTTCTGCGTTTACTTAGGAGCTGTTCGTCTGTATATTTTGTGTAATCGCAGATCGTTTGCAACATGGCATCAAAGTTTTCCTCCGTTACCTCTTCCTTAAGTTCGTATCTGAGCGCTTTAGTTATGATTCCTAACTCGCTGAACAAATCGATTGCGTTTCCTCTAAGTTTAACGATTCCGTTTTTAGCTTTAATCATCGTATGTATCCATCCTTTCTCTGTTATTGTCTAGGCAGTCTTGGCAAATTAGCTTCTTTCCGAACCAGTAACCGTAATCTGATCGGATATGCTCGCCGCATTCAGAGCAGATTGGTCTGTTATCGTATGCGTGGGCTTTTTCGTATTCCCATCGCTCTGCATCGGAAGCGGGGCTATCTGATCTCCATATCATTTTCTGTCACCGTCCATTTTCTGCAGCATGTGGTTCATGTTACGAATTCTAGCAGTAATGCTGTCGCGCCATCTGCGGTACTGTTTTTCGTTCTCTGCGTAGAAATAGCCGCCCTTTTCATGTGCGATGATACGTTCGCCGTTGTGTCTAAGAACCTCAATCACAAGCCTTGCTGTCCTGTCGTCAACATCTAAGTGCCTTGCCAGTTTTTTACGCGTCACTGGATTCTGCTCGTTAGCAGACTTAATCAGTGTCATAGCTTGACTTTCTAGTGATTGTCTGTTATAGTTTTCTTGGTTATTTTGGAATTGCCCCTCGTGGGCGTTCCTTTTTTTATTCATTTCTCACCTCTACTTCTAAGCGTTTGGCACCATGTTTTACAGCATCTTCGTGACTGTCAAAGTAAATGTCTATGACGTTTCCCTTGACTGCTGAACCAGTGTCTTGTGCTGTATAAACAGTGTCTCCGATTCTGACCTCTGTACCGAATGGGATAACCGAAGTATCAACAGCGATTGTCTTGCCCGCTTCGGCTACTTCGCCGGATGCTGTATAGACGATGCCGTTCGGTCTGTTATCAGCCCATACTCCGCAGCACTTCCGGCAGCTACAATATGCTGTTACCTTGAACTCTCCAAGAGTTTTCCATTCTTGTTTAGGTTCTTGTTTTAACTCGACTTGGTGAGTTACATGTGACTTAGACTGTGCTTCATCTAGGTCATCATGTCCGGCAAATCCCAGCATCGTTATGATTGCAGCTGTTACCAAGATACCGCCTAAAGGCTTTTTGATTTTGTCTATGGCGCCTAAGATGCCGCCGCCTGTTCTCCTATGCTTCTTCATGTTCCTGCCCCTTGACTAAGCAGATGAATTTTACTCCGTTATAGACCGTAAATTCTTCTGTGGGATATTCGCTATCATTCCTGTTTCTTGTTTCGTATTCCGGAAACATTTCTTCAAAATCTTTGCGAAGAAGATGCACACGGTCCTCGTCAATTCCACATAAGCCGTTGCATTCATCGTGCAGCTTTGCATAATCTTTCGCATACGCAGCTAATTTATCTTTCATTTTTTTGCCTCCAGCTGCAGAATCACTTCTGCAATCGCTTTTTCTAGTTTTGGGGTTCTCTTGATTTCCCCATGAATAACTACCATTACTCTTTCCTTTCCCGAAGCAGCGTGTTAACTGTTACGCCTAAAACGTCAGCGACCTTTTGCAGGCTAGTGAGGCTCGGGTTAAATGTTCGTTTCCATTTTTCTATATGACCCCTAGCCAAACCGGCACGTCTTTCGATTTCTCTTATAGACATTCCACGTTTTTTTGCGTAAAATTCTATGTTTTTGTAAACCATCGTTTCTCCTTTCGTAATTTTTTGCTATAATGCTTTTGAGGTGATAACATGAAACATTATTCAAAAGAACAAATTTCAATATTGAAAACTATTGCAGATGGATCCGTAGATTTAAGCGGTCATGAAAACGATTTATCCTATATGAAGCAATATCGATTTTTATACCAAGAGGGCTTGATTTCGATTGGATACCATACAAGAATTGTAGGAAAACCATATCTTGCAGAGATAACAGCTAAAGGTGAATCGTTTTTATCAGAAAAGCGTAAAGACGACTTTCGATTTTGGTTCCCCACAAGCATATCGGTTATTGCTATCATAGTTTCCATCATTTCTCTTACGATCAGCGTAGCGCTATAATCAGCGCTGTTACTGATATCGCAAGGCTTGACAACGAAAGCGTATATCTGATTATCGCTCTTCGCCGTTCAAATGCTTTTTGAGCAGCTTCTTGTTCTTCTTGGGCTGTTTTCAACATGCTTTTCATGGTGTTATTGTTCTCCTTTCTTATCGCAACAGAATCTTCAATAAACATATTCCGAGCACTGTTCCGCTAATCCCTGTAAATACTCCGAGAAAAAAAGCGGGTTTCGCTATTTGCCTTGCGGAAAGTAATATATATTCCTGTGCCAAAGGATTTTCCCAGAACTGCATGCCAAATTTTATTAAATCTATGGCATGCTTTTCTTTTGTTTTCTTTTCCATCCCTCACCTCTGCATTATTTGTAGTAAGAAGTTACGAAAAAATATTGACATCCGACGTAATTTGTTCTATTATTCAAGTAACCACACAAGATAATAGAAAACGGAATAATATTCGTTCGTACATTATTACTACCTACGTTTTTATATTACCATACATTTGTACGAACGTCAATATGTTTTTCGTAATTCTGTACTACTTTTTTGAGAAAGGTTTTTCCATGAATATTTACGAAAGAATCAAGGAATTGTGCAAGAAAAAAGGTGTCGCTATTAAAGAAATGGAGATAGCCGTAGGAATCGGAGAAAAGAATGCTAACAAATGGAAAACAAGAACACCATCTGCGGAAAGTCTATTAAAGCTATCCGAATATTTCGGTGTATCTACCGATTATATATTAACTGGTGAAGATAATGGAGTGTCTAAACAAGATTATTATTTTGACCAAGAAATAGCAACTATTGCACAGGAAATAGCAAGACACCCGGGCATGAAAACATTATTTGAAGCTTCTAGGAGTCTATCTGATGAAGATTTGCAGTATGTAAATGATTTAATCAAAAGATTCAATGATAAATAATAGGAGGAAACTATGGAAGAAAGAGTTAATATTATCTATCACCCTTTGCCGCTATCAATAAGGGGGTTCGTAACCCAAACATTCGACGATAACGGAGAACCATTTTACACCATATGCTTGAATACCGCATTTAATGCAGAAGTGCAATATCGGACTTTCAGGCATGAGATCGCACATATTGCTCATAACGACTTCGACAGCGATATGCCAATCGGAGAGATTGAAGCTATTAGACATTTGATTTAGTATGGAGGTGTGAATAATGAAAAAGGCTTTATCATTTATTTTATCTGTTTTCATAACGATATCAATGACAACTCCAGCTTATGGATATGGGCTGGCAAAACCAAACATAACATACATAGAATCGGACGGAAACTGCGTTTACATTGAATGGACTAATATTTATGGCGCTGAAATATACAACGTATATCGTTCTGAAACTAACAAGTATGACTATGAATTTATAGACACAGCAACTAGCAATTCCTATTTTGATTCAAACGTAGAATATGGAAAAAGGTATTATTACCAAGTCCAAGGGGTGAGCACCACAAGTTTTAGTGATCCAAGTGATTCTAAATCTGCAAAAATTGTATGGACAGATAAGCATTTTCCAATCAACGATTTGGGCAGACCGGAACTTACTGCATTTACGGACGAAGATCAGGACTGTATATGGCTTCTTTGGGATGAGATTGAGGGCGCGAACGCATACTTCATATATAGATCAACATCAAAAAACGGAACATACGAGTTGAAATATGTTGAAGATAAAAGCAGACCAATATTTGATAAAGATATTAAAAAGAATAAACGATACTATTACAAGGTCCAAGCCTTATATTTTGATGAAGAGAATGGTACTGTGCTCGGCGGGAAACCTAGTTTGTGGAGATCCGATATAATCACAAGCAAAAGAATTGTAAAAAAATCAACCAAAACTGTATCAAAGACCGTTAGTCAAACAGTGTACGTCACAAGAACAGGTTCAAAATATCACCGATATGGTTGCCAGTATTTAAGGAAAAGTTGCTATTCTATGAGCAAGTCAAACGCACGAGCGCAAGGATATACTGCCTGTTCAAGGTGTTGGTAAGAGGAAAATAACATGGTACTGATGTATTTACGGAAGTCTCGGTCAGATAACCCATACGAGACTGTGGAAGAAGTGCTATCAAGGCATGAGACAATGCTTCAAGAATACGCAGAAAAATCATATGGTTATCGAATTCCGGAAAGTCAAATTTATCGTGAAGTCGTATCCGGAGAAAAGATTCACACACGACCGGAAATGCAGATACTGTTGAAACGAATTGAATCGTCTGACGTAAAATCTGTACTGGTCGTTGACCCGCAGCGTCTTTCTAGGGGCGATTTAATGGACTGCGGTCGTTTGATGCAGGCGTTCAAATACAGCCGCACAACGATCGTTACACCAATGAAAATATTTGATTTATGGGATAAGTTTGACGAAAAGATGTTCCAAGACGAACTGCTACGCGGGCGTGATTACCTTGAATACGCGAAGGAAGTTATGGCGCGCGGGCGAAAACTGTCTGCATCAGAGGGTTGGTACCTTGGAAGCGTTCCACCGTTTGGATATGACATTGATTACGTTATGGACGGCAAGCGTCGCAGAAAAACGCTGAAGCCTAACCAAATAGAAGCACCAATAGTTGATAAAATCTTCTCTTGGTTCGTGGACTTAAAAATGTCCTTGTATGGAATTGCAGCTAAATTAAACAACATGGGAATAAAACCAAGAAAAGCAGAACATTTCTCAACAGATGCAGTCAGACACATTCTTTCGAATCCTATTTATATAGGTAAAATTTCAGTTGGACGACGTCCGATGGTTGAAAAACTGGTTGACGGGAAAGTGGTTGTATCACGTCCTCGGACTGACCCACAAAGAATTTTTGATGGAAAACAGCCTGCGATCACACAAGAAGAAAGATTTTATGCTGCGCAAGAACGTCTCGGAAATCTTCCTAAAACAAAGATGGGCAAAGGGGTGACAAATCCTTTGGTAGGAATTCTAAAATGCAGCTGCGGTCGTGCTATGATATATCACCCAGGACGCGGTGAGGCAAGATTGATGTGCGCAAATAGAAGATACTGCGGATCACGTTCTGTTCCGTTTGAGGAAATATACAATGCTATCATAGATGCACTAAAAGAAAATGCAAGAGACTTTCAGATTAAAATTGACTCCGGTATTGACATCGCACTACAGAGATACAACGAAGAAGTTTCAGAAATAAAAGGAAATCTTCAAGAACTCGATGTGCAGCAAGAAAGATTATTTTCGTTCCTAGAATCCGGAACGTACGACGAAATGACATTCCGGAAACGTAATTCTATTTTGATGGAAAAACAAGAGAAACTAAAAAAACAGTATGAAGAGATATTGGCTAACGAGCCGGAAACAATCGACTACAAAGAGAAAATCGGAACACTGTATCAAGCAATAGACGCAATGAAATCAGAGGAACTAACAGCAAAACAGAAGAACGATTTTCTAAAAAATATAATAGGCAGTATCGTCTATACTCAATTAGAAATATTAGACAATGGAACGAGGTGGGGAAAGAACCAGTACAGACTGGATATTTTTTTGAAAAATTGATTACCATGATATCGGAACATACGAATCTGTTCCATGATGATAGTTATATATTGACTTCAACAGAAAAACCACCGGCAAGCGGTGGTTTTTTCTGTGAAGTGTGTGTGTATACTCGTACGAAAGATAGGATTTCTACATTATTATTATACCTCTGATGTTTTTATGCGTCAAGAAAATACTTTGCTACTTTGTATTTCTTTCCATCAACGTCATTGATGAAGTTATCCGACATGCTGTAATAGAATTCTGTGTCTTCAGACATACCCACCATAGCCGCTGTGTCGTGATAATCGTTGTAGCACATATTCATCACCATGTACCATGAAACGCAATCAAAATCGCTTCTTTTTGCGCTTATAAATGAAACGATTGTTTCCATCGACCATTTCTCGCCATACGGACGCATGCTTCTGACGATCTCTTTTGCCTTTTCATCGCAAATATGGTATGCCACTGCGCCAATTTCGTCCATGATACTTTCATAGCACGCAGGGTCGTATCTTTTCAATCGTTCCATTCCGTTATTGATTGCATGGTGAACCCTATCCCATTTCGGCTCTTCCTTGCGCGAAATAAGACTAATCAATTCCATGTATTCCATTACTGAATCCTTTCTACCGTCACGATTGCGTTATTGACTGTGGCTGATGCAGACAGTCTGAACGACAATGCAGCTTCCGTTCCGATGTTGTTTCTTACAGCCCGCACAATATCCGTAACGTTGAGCGTGATAAGGTCTGTTGCAGCTGCCGATGTCGCCCCTGCTGCCGCATCTGGGATAGCAACGCCGTTGTTATACATCTGCAAAGTAATGTTTCCGGCAGCTACACCTGTAATATTAAACATCGCGTCAATATCATACGCGCCGCATTTGTTTAAGTTGATGCGGTTATTCGTCATTGCTGTGTTGCAATTCGTATTGAAGATGAGATTCAGCGGAATATCCGTTCCGGCTGTTACTGCTGTCGCAGTTGTGATGTTTGCTTTTAACATTTTCATTCCTTTCCAAGACAACGGCGGGGAAACCCCGCCGATTCTTTAACCTATCGTTATACTAAAGTCGTCCCTGTCATTCCATTGCACCCATAGGCGATCGGTGCCATGTAATAACCATACGGATTCGTTTTCGGAATGCCGCATAATGCAGTCTGAAGCTGAAGCTGATTGATTTGATTCTGCATATCTGCCATTCTGTTTCCGGTGATGGCATCTAAGATTTTCTGTGTCTGTTCTGTCGTGTTTGCATTGATTGCCGCGGTATTGATTGCACCATTGTAGTTTACGCCGTCAATCGCTCTCTGCGTCTCGCAGCAACACTGCGAAATCTGATTTTGTGTCGTGCCGAAGTTACGAAGCGTTTCGTATCCAAGATTGGAAAGTCCGTTCTGAAGACCCATGTAATCAGCCTGCAAGCTGTCATTCAATCTACCGACTGCGTTGTCAAGGTTGTTGAAGTTCATAGCATTGCAAAGCCCTGCTTCTGTGACCGGAGAACCTTTTGCCCCACCGAAACCAAACCCGCCGCCACCGATGAGCAGAAGAATCAGCAAAGCGAAGATCCACAATCCGGAACCGCCGCCACCGAGTACGCTTGTATCCTTGCCGGTAACTGCGCTGATGTCAGCTAAAGAATAATTTTCCATGATAATACTCCTTTTCTTTTATTTATAAAATTGCAATTTTATCGAAGCATGCCAAGAATCATATCGGGGTTTATGCCCATTTCGTTGCATTTCTGATAAAAAACCTCTTGTGGATTTTTACCGTTTACCATATCCATAACCTCTTTGATTCTTGGGTCGTTCATTTGACTAAGCGCGGACATCGGGTCTTTTGCAGTCTGCATGATTTGTTTTATTTGACCGATTGCTGGTGCGATCTGTGTCATTTGTAGAATAGGATTCATTACTCTACCCCCTTATCTGCGAGCGACTTTTTGATTGTTTCGGATAATTCCATGATCTGCGCCTTTAATTCGTCTAATTCCGCATGATTTACAATATCAGCTTTCGGTTCTTGCACTTCCACAAAATCAAAAGCCTTTACCGTAGAGAATCCGGAAGCGTCGGACGTTTTCAAATAGAATCTAGGTCTTGTAGAATCCATCAGTATGACTTGTTGGTTTGGGAAAATTCTATAAGCGTTTGCGCTCTCTATTCCATTGACATATTGGATGCCCTGTGTGTTGAACATGATTTTCTCCTTTTTTCTTTTATTCTGACACGCATACGCCAATGAGACAATTTACGAAAAAGGTACAAAAAAGGCATAAAAAAAGAAGGGGTCAGAATCGACCCCTTACAATACCTTCCCTATTTTCCTGTTTACACGTTGAGAATATTTCCTTGCTGTGTCTGCTGATATGTTGAGTGCTTCGGCGATTGCTTCTAAGGGAATCCCTCTTGACCGCATCTCAAATACTTCAATTTCTAAATTGACAAAATTGCAATTTTCACGAAAGAAGTCGAGTTCCGGTTTTGTGAAGCCACATACCCGCATGTTCTCTCCTATTCTTTTATCTCTTTCTTTACCTGTTCATAGACAGCTTCAATAATTTTGTCTAATTCGTCGGCAGAGACATTGATTTTCAGTTCTTTCAGCTTATTGGAAACAAACTGTAGGACCTCTGCTTTTTTCTTTTCGCCTGTCTCAGACTGCATCCACTGTTTCGCCCATCTGACTGAAACTTCCGTCCAGTACATGATTGTTTCCTGTTTTTCCTTGCTCATTTCAGCCTTAGCAGCTTTCCATTTTGTCGTCACAAGCGGAATTAAAACGCCTGTGATAATCAGTGTGCATAAGCTAATAATTACTTCCGTCCAGTTTACCATGTTACTCATCCTTTCCCTTTACCTTAATACCCGCCAATAACGCCAATTCAATCGTCCAGGCGCCAAACCATGCAACGGTCAGCGCATCCGGCACCGTCTTATCCTTATAAGACAGCACCAAAACAACGACAGTGTACCAAATGATATTGACCATCGCCGCTATAACAAACTTAGTTCTTTTCTTCATGGCTCACTCCGTTCTTTAACTCCATGTGATAGATACGTTTTTCGTGGTTTTCGATCTTTCTATCCTGTTCATCGTTGTGATCCCATAAGCGCTTACGGGACAGACTGGCATGCTCTGTCTCTTCCTTGAGGTCGTCCTTGATCTTCTGCATATCGTCTTTCAGTCCCTTTACTGATTCGTTTAATGATGTGATGCTTTTTGTCAATTCCGTCACGCCACTTATTAACGGTCGCGCCAACGCCCAAAAAAAACCGAACAAGCTGCCCAATGCGACAACTAACATACCAAGAAAATGTGCTGTATCCATAACTAAATCTCCTTTATATACTCTCTGATTCCCTTGATTCTTGCGTAGCCCTTATCGGTTTTTAGCCACGTCCCTTGCGGAATTCCGGTCACATACTCGCTTTTTTTCAGCTTTCCTGCTTTGGGTGCTGTAAGCGATGCCTTTTGTCTGATATTGACCGTAGAAAGCACTCTATAGGTCTTTTCTGCGACTTTCGGACAATAAATGAACCCCTGCAGCTTGTATCCGGTAAAATAGGTGTACGGCGGTTTTAAGGTCATTGTGCGGAACCGGAACTTCTTGTAACCGCTCTCGCCAATTACAATGGAACCGTCAGACTTGATATCCTCGACAATAGCAACATGCCCTTTGCCCTGCGCCTCACCACCGATTTTCGACCAACAAATAACGGCTCCAAGTCGTGGCGTATCGCCGCGATCGTAGCCGTCTTTGATGTTCTTATACCAGTTTCCCGCATTGCCAAGAGAAAGCTTCGGTGTTTTGCCGATAATTTCATACCATCTGCCCCAAGCATACGCTGTGCAGTTTGGCAGTCCGTACCCTGCGCTATGGAACGGATTTTTCCTCGTCCACAACGCGTTATTCGGTGCGGGTGCTTTTAACCTTGGTTTGTACATATCTTCTCCTTTCTAGTACGGACTGTGTTTCGCCGTACTAAGCGCCAAAAATATTGCCTTCTTCTGCGCAGTGCTGAATCCGCTGTTCTGATTGAAAAAGGACACAATTTCGTCTTTACTGTAGCTTCCGTTTCCGTTTGCGTCTATGAATTCTGCCACTTGGTCTAATTGATCAGGTGTAACGCCCGATTGCTTTAGCCAAGTTGCACGCTGAACGGCTCGTTCTGATGTCATAACTGATGCCACATCCACAGATTGACCATTATCGAGTAAAGCATATGCTTGACCGATAGACTTCTTGTACCCACTGTCCTTTACGATGGTTTTTGCAGTGTTTACATCGTCCAATGTAACACCGCGTTTCTTTAATTCTGTTGCATCATCAATCGCGCTTTGAGATGTCATAGCCTTTGCTAATTCCGGAGATTTTCCGTTTTCCAATAGTGCATACGCCTTGGCAACGTTGCTGTCGAAGCCTTGCACAATGCTCTTTGCCTCTGCATAATCCTCTTTGCTGATGCCAAGTTTCTTGAATTTCTTTTCATAGCTTTGCTTCTGCTGTGTATTCATTTGCGTTTCATATTCCGGATTATCTTGATACGCAGAAACAGCCGATTGCACCCTTTGGCTTGCGCTGCGGGCTATCTCATTCTTCTGTTCTCTGATTGCTTTAATTTGACGATCCTTTTCTGCTTTCGATAGACCGCTAGACAAAATCTCACGTTCTTGCTTAGACAAGTCGGATAATTCCTGTTGAATAGCGTTGTATGTCTTATTCTCTACATACGCTTGACCTTTGCCGCCAGTCAAGATTTTTTCGTCATTCGCGGCACGTTCCGCATTTTCCTTGTTATCGTAGAAATCGGAAACAACGCCCGATGAGAATCTAGGGTCTGCGGTGAACCTGTTGACAAATGGGTCTATTGTAGCACCTTTGATTCTTTCTCCTATACCCTGCAGCTGCGGGTCAGTTACCGCTTGACCTACTTGCCCTAGATACCCGCCGAAACTGTCAAGCAGATAATCGACTTTCATCGGACTTTTTAAGGTGTCGGATGGTATTCTAAGGTTATTTGCCACATTGGAAATCCCCTTTGCTAGTCCGCTTGTCGAGTAGTCATATTGCAGCTGCGGCGAAACATTTTCGAGATTCTTCGGAACGATAGAACGCCCCGCAAAGTCCTTGTTTTGCGGCAAGTTTAAGGCAAGCGGAGAAAGAACATTGTCTGTAAGCGGATTCGGAGGAAGAAAGTTTGTTTTTAATGTTTCCGCGTATCCGTTCCAAGGGTTGGCTTCTCCGCTCAAATACCCCGCGATAACGTCCATTGATGACGCAAATATTGACCCGTATTCTCTATTGAGCGGGATTTTGATAAATGTCTTTGCATTTCCGCTCTCATCAATCTCCCCTGCAAGGTTTGGAATACAGAAGTAGTTCTGTTTGGTTCTGTCGTTAAGGTCTTGATAATGCGGGTTTGACCAGTTATTTACCATTAAAAGCGCATACGGAACGCCAACGACTTCAAGGCTCCTCGCCGCTGTTCTGACTGGATGTGCCTTGGCTGTTCTAACAAACTTGTCAATACCTTGTACTGCCGCATTGAGGTAAAGCGTCCATGCGTCAAGGAATTTTGTGACCTCTCCCGCTCTCGAGAAGTTTACCGTCACTTCCGCTGATTCCGTCAATGCCCTTGCTGCATCTCCATGCGCTTCCATAGATGACATAAACTCTGCAAATCTAGGTATAGATTCTGTTGCTTCACCGACAGAGCCAAGGACTGTTTTCATGCCCTCCCATATATTCCTAATAGGATTTTTGCTCAAAGATAAATTCTTTTCAAAACCCTTATGCGCCTTGATATATCCGGATGACTTACCGCCCAAAGCAAGGTATCTTTGCCACATATCGCCGTTTGTAGCAATTTCCTTGATGCCTCTGAACATATTCTTTGTCGTTTTGAGCATTCCATATTCAGATTGAATCAATGCGGTAGGGATATCTCTTGCTGCATTCGATATAGCGAATAATGGGTTGTATCCAGTGATTCCCGCTTTTAATGGGTTCGTAATGGACTTTCCAATGTTTGCAAACATCTGCATCTGCGGCGAACCGATAAGATTATCCAGTTTTCCAAAAGCCTCCGCTAGGTCCTTGTTGATGTAGGCTGTGACTTTTTGACCGTTTTCCATTGCGGATATGGTGTATACTTTGGAGTTTACTTCTTTCAACGCTTCTTGGTCTGCTAATGACAAAAACTCATCAATATCCGTTCCGCTGATTGGTGAAGTTTTGCTCTTAACGATACCAAATCTTTTGAGATTTTCGGGGTCTTTCCGCAGCGTGTCAATAACGCTAAGATACATGTCATTTTTTCGTGTTGACTTGACAAGCTGCTGAACCTGTTCCATCATTGCATCTTCAATCGGCACTCTGTCAAGCGTTGTACCGGCTTTGGCGCCCTTGGTTCCTGCATCAACGGCGAACTTGCTTCCGCCTACTTTAACGCCCTTGTCTTTCATAAAAGCAGGAACATAGTTTGGATACATGTCGTTCATTGCTTTCCATGCCTGTTCGTTCATTCTTCCTGTATCAACAAGCCAAGCATGGGTGAATTTCTGCCAATAGTCGTTGATATCTTGCGTCATTTTCGCAAATTCCGGATGCTCTTTCAGAATTTCGTTTACGATTCTTTGCGATTCTTCCGCAGAAACGCTTCGATCAAGCGGCTTATCCTGTGCCCATCTCGCGATGTTATTTAGATTCTGCGCATAGACGTTGAATTCCTTAGAATTCTTGGAAACTGGCATAAAAACGTCCTTGAATGAGCGATTATCTATGATGTCGCCGTTTGGATTGACAAGTTTATTCGTGAAGATATATTCAGATGTTCCGCTTGCGCTTCTTGTCGCTTGAACCGCATCCGCCGCGCGTCTGTCTCCGGCAGCCTTTGAAAGCCTGTCAATCTCATGCTGTTGGTTTACAGTCGCTTTGTAGAATTTATCAAACTTTCCGCTTGCATTTTCCATCGCCTCTTGAACAGTCTTAACGTCCGGATTGACAATTCCAAGGTTTTGTTTTCCTACAACATCAAAACCACCGACCTTTGTCTCTTTGCCGGAAGGCGTTACTTTGACTTCTTCGGCAGCCTGTTTAATAGGCGGTTCCGGTTGAACGATTCTCCTGTTTGGCTTCCTAAGAGGGTTTTTATCCCTTAGTTCGCTCAAACTTTGAAGATATCCGTCGGCAAATTCCTGTTGCCCTCTCGAAAGCGAAAGATCTTCTCGTAAAAGCTTGTCTGCGATTTCGTCAGCATTTTTATTGACTGCCGCATTGCTTCCGTACTCTTTCAGTGCTTTACTGTACCAAGCATCATTATTTGATACGGTCTGTCGGTATCCTTTTCCGGTGCTATCATCAAGTATCGGAATGATGTTTGTTGTAGAGCCTTTTCCCTTATAATTCCGGATATAATCGGCTAGTTTATCATGATTTTCTTGGTATACTCTGCCAAGTTCTGCGTCTAAGTCTTTACTGAATTTTGCTTTTTCAGAAACGTTTTCAACAGTAGATTTTCTTGACTTAGTAAGTTCTATCCTAGGCTCGACTTTGGCGTTTTCAGCCTGTTTTGCGACGGTTTTAGGCAATTCTACCTTTGGTGTGACTTCGTCCTTTACAGCCTGTTTTACGACTTTTGGAAGTTCTTTCTTGACAGCTTTCTTTGAGCCTTTCAAGGCTTTTACCACCGGAATCGCTTCCATGACACCGCCAGTAACCGCATTGATTCCGGCATTGACCGCCATGTCCTTGGCAAGTTCTTTGCCTTTTTTGCCCTCGCCTCTTGCCAAGCCTAAATCCATCGCAGTACCAACAGTAGCATCTGCGATCGCGTTCTTGGTAGCACTCTTTAAGACCTGTTTTGTCGCTTCCTCGCCGATTTTCTTGCCGACCTTGCTCGCAACGGCTTTTTCGGTTGCTTTTTTGCCTGCTTTAGTAGCAAGTACTTTTCCTGCAGCCTTTGTTGTCGCTTTTTCAGCTGCGCCATATCCAGTAGCGTAGCCAAGCATTTCGCCTGCGATGTTGCCTATTTTCCTAGACTTCGCTGCGTTCTTTGTAGGCGGCTTGATGATTTTTCCGCCTTTTTCCATCTTATCGCTAAGCTTCTTTCCCTTTACGATGCTGTATGCTGTACCCGGAAGCGAGGAATTTACAAATCCCTCGCCCAAGCCAGTATAGAATTGACCGACTTTATCGTTCTTAAATCCGCCTTTTCTGTTGTACTCTGCCTTCTTCTCTTTGGCAATCTGATTTTGCACCTTTTGGCGTTCTGCGGTCGGTAAAAAGTCAGATTTAATGTCGCGCCAAAGCCAGTCGGCTTGCTGTTTGACCTTTTCCTTTAAGGATTTTTGGGGTAGAGAAGTTGAAGTTTCCTTTCTCTTTGCATCTTTTCTTGCCCTATCCATATCAGATTGTGTTGGAAGCTTTGACGTTCTTCTCGTCTGCGCCTTTTTCTTTTCTCTGTCTAGGTCTGCTTGTGTAGGAAGTTTTGACGTTCTCCTTGTTGCCATATCAAACTCCTTTGTAGCTCTTGTACTTCTTCATCGACTTATAACCGCTGCTTGTTGTTGTATTTGATTTGTTTGCGTTTCCCCATACGGAACTATAATCTAATGAATTATTTTTCTTCGATGTAGAGTAAGACTTACTTTTCTTATTGCTGGAAGAATTATTCTTATTCTTATTCTTTCTATTATCCGCAACAGTGTACCCCATTGCCTTTGCCGCCGCAGCCGCCGCAGAAGAGTTATTGTAGTGAAGCCGTCCGTCAGAATCCGTCCATACATAGTTCGGATTCCTCGCTTGAATGTTCGATGATACCCTATTATTCCACGCGTTTACCTTGTTCTGTTGCTGTTGCTGCAAATAGGTCTGTAGTGCAGATAACTCGCTATTGAGCAACTGCTCACGTTGATTTTTCAAGTCTTCCATCTGCATTTGACCATACCGCTCATCAATAGAAGATTGTCTGGCTTGGAGTTGAGACATAAGGTCCGCTAGGTTTCCTTGGTACTGACTTCCAAGCTTCGCCAATGCCTCTTGCAATGCCGCATCATTGCTCGCCAATCCGGACGAATAGGCATTTAAGATACTATTCAATGCTGTTTCACTTGCCCCGCCTGTGATTCCTCCGGAAGACAACTGTTCAGCGAGTTTGTTTTTATTCTGCCGATATGCAATGTACTGCTGTCTTGCCGCATCACTAGCCGCTTGGTTCGCTTGGTTCACACCTTGGTTATATACGTTGCTAAGCTGACCCATGCTCGTATCGTAGGAACGCTGAATTCCATTCAAAGCCGCATCCCATTGGTCTTGTATGCTTTGATCTGGTTTCAAACTATCATAACCAATAGGATTGATTCTTCCGCTTGATAATGCGTTATAATATCCTTGAATTACATTGTTTTTATTATTGACCAAGCCACCAGCCAAATTACCGACAATTCCTAATCCAAATCCACCCGAAGACGTTCCTCTTGATGGAGAACCACCCGAAGGTGTTCCACCCGAGCTTCCTGTTTTATACAGCTTTCTAAAAGTTTCGTTTCCGACAGTATTTCCGTAAGAGTTTGAGCCTCCAGTCGCTTTTTTATAAGCCGAAAGTGCCGCAGATGTGTTTTTACCCCATATGCCGTCAGCACCGCTCTTACCGACATTGTATCCGGAGTTTATCAGTGCATTTTGCATTTTTCTGACTTCCGACTTACTCATGTTATTTCTGTTGTAAATTTTAGATGCCATCTTATATCCCTTTCTAAAATTTTTTATAATCGTGTCAGCCTTTGATGCCGAAAAACGTGTTATGTATAGATAACCCCGAAACACAAAGATTTTGATGCGTCTGAATCTGATGTGATAGATTAGTTCATCACATATCGTCAGAAGATTTACCAAATTGTGTTTTCGGGGTTATTCTAAAATTGAGTGAAATATTCGCCATCTGCCAGTTCCGGTGGCATGCCTGCCTTGATGCAAACATATCTCTTGGTGCCGTCTGTGTAGTAATAGTTCTCGTATACTTCCATACCAACTTTGAACCTAATCGGCTTATCTGCCGTTCCCTCTGCGTTAGGGTCAGCTTCTTCAACCCACGTTATGGCTCCACCAGCTTTTGCTTGATGCGGGGACCATTTATATCCGGGTCTTGGTGTGACGATAGACGGCTTTTCCTCAATAGTGATGCCTACCTGTTCGACAATGTTTAATGTTGTCTTACCAGCTCTAATAGCCTCTTTGATTGCTTCGAATCTCTCTGTCTGTCTGCTATCCATTGATTCCCACCTCTTTCTCTAAATCGTCCAAAATAACGTCAACATCACCAACTGGCGGTTTCATAAAATCTTCGATTTGTGCCTTTGCGTTTTCCTCATAAGAAATGTTTTTATTAGGAATAAACGGCTCGTATTGGTGAACATGAAACAGTGAATCGTTTCTGTCGTAAATGTGGTATCCGTTGTCCTCGATTACATAATATAAATCTTTTTCCATTTTTAACCCTCCAAACATAATATTTTTTCTCTGACAAAAAAGTTGCTATAGATACTATTTCCTCCCTCCTGTATTCTTGAATACCCAGATAAAAGAGTGAGTTTTCCTTTGTACATTAAAAGAGTTCCAGAACAATTATAATACGGTGCAATTATACTATTATCAAACGTGTTTCCTGATTTTATCTCTGCAAATTGTGAAGAATTTATTTGAAGATACATAAAGTGATTATCGTTTATTAAAAAAGGGATATTCTGTAATTGTTCATAATATAATGGGATTTTATTAAAAAAATCAGTAGAATAATCACTCCAAGACGTTCCATTAAATCGTTTAAAGAACCGCGTTTCTCCTGATTGTAAAGTATTTGGGCAATACAGCGCATATAAGTAGCCTTCTCTAACACCATACAAAGTATTGATGTTGACAAAAGGTGAACTGCTTGTTACAAGCGTGATTGAGGTGCCATCAAATTTGTAATGATGGAAAGCACTTGTAGCTATTGTTGATCCAGAGGTGCGAATAAAAAAGTGCAAATAACCAGCATATTCTATCGCCCCATAGACATCATGTGCTATAGTTGGAATTTTTATTACTTTTGTAAACGACTTCGTATCTAGATTGAATTTCCAAATTTCTCCGATTGATATCGACGGGTTTGAATCTTTATAGATTACATACAAATTACCTTTGTACTTGCAAAAATAATTCAAAAGCTCGCCGGTATAAGGCATATCACATAAAACTTCATATCCTTTTTCATCAAATTTTACAAGTTGGGTTTTAATTGGACTTTTTGACCTATCCTGTATCATTCCATACAAATACCCATCAAGCTCAACAGGCTTTCCATATTGTTTGTCTCTTGCATTTAATAAAGAATCAGATTTGGGTGGAGTTGGAAGTTCTCCAACATTCAACCAAGATTCCTTGATTGTACATTTCATGTCCTTTAATACTGAACCGTCTATTGTTATATTTTGACCGCCTCCGCCGCCGCTTGCGTTGAACCATGTATCCATCTATCTCACCTCAATCTTTACTTTTAATACTTCTTCTAATGGGGCAAACGTCATTGATACTTTTCCGTTCGTTACAGAAACAGTTTCCGGTGCAACCTTATACTTATTCGTATAAATATCAATGGTTGAATTTTCTGTGATTGCTGTATTCTGAAACGCAATACTTGTACCGCCGACTGGAATCGTTCCAATATTGACACTCGGCACCCTTGCTTTTTTATTCAACTCTGCCGTTGTGTCATTCGGAAGTTTTGAAACTTTGTTCTTGTCTGTCGTTGTGTAATCGTTAGAAGACAATGCTTTTCCGTCTTCCTTATCAACTTTATTGCCCAATTCCGTATTCGTATTTTCTGGAAGATTATCCACCTTAGACTTATCGGTATTGTTATAATTATTCGCAGACAATCCCATTCCATCGACTTTGTCTACCTTTGTGTCAAGACCGGCTTTCAGTTGAGAAGTCGTTGCATAATCTCCGCCAGATGCCTCTCTTGCCTGTTCCATGTAATACTTGGCGTTGTCAACATCTTCACCCTCTCTTGTTCCTGTGCCGCCTTTTGTATAGGACTGCGCCAAAATAGCGGAATTGTCTGCCGCGTTTGCTCTCTGATTTGCTATCGTTGCGGCGTTCCCTGCGCTTGTTGCGCTTTCCGAAGCCGCATCTTTCGAAGCCGCAGCGGATTCTGAATAGCCCTTAGCGGACTGCTCAAATGTGCTTGCGTTATTTGCGCTTGCCTCTGCCGCTGTCGCACTTCCCGCCGCTGAATTTGCGCTTCCTGCCGCCGCAGAAACATATCCCTCTAAGGTTGATACTGCCGCAAGCGACAAATGGTCTAGTGTGATAGAGTTCGGTTTCACACTGATGATTACAGAATATTTCGGGTCTTCCGTAACGGCAATCGTATCGGAGTTATTAAAGGTGTATACGTTCAGTAATGATGTGACATCGGTTTGCGTATAGGTCCCGTCTTGGTTCGTGATTCTTAAATACGTCTTTCCGTCAATCTCAATCAACTCAAAGCTTGCAGGGATTTTTTCAAGGTCGGTATCAATTTCAGTTACAGTTCCGCTCTTTGTTGTGATTTTGAATTTTCCGTCTCCCTTTGTGAAGTTGATGCTCTCAACTAAATCATTTGTTTCTTCGGATATCTTCGCATCAGTCTCTGCCTTTGTGTAACGCGATGCGATATCATCTGCGATGCTGTCAAGCCCAAGAGTTATCAATAAATCGACTAGCGCATTGTGCTTATCCATATTCAGCTGCGGAAATTTATCAAAAGCGTCCTTGTTCTGCTCTACGGTTCCGTTTAATCTTCGCCCGGGATTGGACTTGACATATGCAGCGTTCCGCTCGCTTTGAAGTATTTTTACGTCAGATAGTGCCATGCTCTACCCCCTGTTCTTACTAAAATTGCCTACTGTGTAGGTCTTTGTTATCTTTAGAATCCCAAACGGTTCATAAATCGTGTTGTTTTCAACCACAATCTGAAGCCGCTTGTACTTCTTTACTTTCTTATTGAAAAAATCGTCCTGTGCTGTTTCATTGCTGCTGAATGTGAATCGTTCAAAATCGACCGGATCCCATGAGAAAATGTCAGCATAGAATATTCCAAGCTTGTTTTCTCTTTCTCCATCAGCAATCAGCGTGACTTCCGCAGACGTTCTATCATATGGCAACAACGTGAGCATAGTTCCTTTTTTATTTAGTGTCTTGAAATACTGCGGCATACCATCATCGTCTAGCGTAGTAGCCCATCTGCATGGGATCGCGACACCGTCTGTGAGTATCTTTTCTCCTAATGTTGTTGTGCTCAATACCCCGTCGTCACAATACGCGGTCTTATCTTGGATGTCTGTATTGAATTTACATAGAACACCGTCTGCGGTGCCAAACCACAACTCGTTTTCGTAAACATGGAAACAAGTCGCGGGTATGTTATCCCAATAGTAGCACTCATACGAATAATTTGTTGTATTGTTTGTATCATTTGCCCTTTGCCGCCCATCTAGCACATACGCGTGATTATTGACAGCCAAAATGTAATACCGTTTCCACACGATAGCACAAGCCTGCTCTAGGTTCTTCTCCGCTATCAACTGCTTGTCAATGTAGTATGAGCGGTTTCTCAGTACGTTGTCAGTCGTTGCAAACACATTTGTGATTGCAAAGATTCCGTTCCGCGTGAGAAACAGCGGGTCGTCACCCAATGATGCAAATGTCTTTGGCGCGATACCGCCCTCTCCACCCATTGTCGGCTTGACAGCGAAAAACGTCTCTCCGTTTAACGTCTGTCCATATGCCAAATATACCGTTGTCTCTGTGTTGGCATCACCTTTTACAACAGCTAGGTACGATGAGTATGTGTGAAGACCTACAATATCATTGCCATCTTGACCGGCTACAAAGTAATTGTTGTCTGGCCAATAAGTAGGGTCCTTGATGCCTGTGTAGTAAACCCTGTTTTTATTCACGCCGCCTACAGCAAAAATTCTATCTGTTGTAGAATATCCGTAGGCTTTTGTGATAAAGGTCTTTAATAGGTCAACTCTTGCTTCTTTGTACTGCCCTTTATGTATGACTGTCTCAACTCCGTTGACAGTCTCTTTGTGGTCTTCTTTTGCGTCAAAATTCTCAAATGTGATCTTGACGTTGTCTTGTCCTACAATAACCGGTGCATGCACAGCCTTAAACGTGATTTTAGGCGCGCATACAGTAAAGTCCACAGTGTTTCCGAGTACGTCTCTGCCCTTTAATACTTTTGTCTCACCGATAGTGTAGTCTGTGTCTTTCGCTTTGACCTCAAATTCTCCGTCAGCGTTCATAACCTCGACTTTGATAGAATCGGCTACGATGTACTTGTAAAAGTCGCTGTCAGCCAATTTTTGAGGCACAAGGGAATAATCTTTTGCTGAACTATTTCCTAAAAACGAGAATGTTCGTTTCGGCGTCAAAAGATTGACGCCCTCAAGAGCCACACCGCCTGTTCCGTCCGGATTTCTTGATATGGACGCATCCGGAATCTTTGCTGTGCCTGCGGCTATAACGTCCTCTGCCGCTAGGTCTTTGAATTTATACAGCTTCGCATTACAGAACGAATATACGGTATCATCAAAAAGAAACAGGTCAGCGCGATCTAATTTATCGTACGAAACTAACGTAACAATCGTTTCAACACCATTCTTATCATAAATCGCATAGATGCCCTTGGCTGCAATTACATACTTCACAGAGCCGACTTTTTCTTTGTGCAGCATAATCTTTTCGATTTTCCCTGCGTTCGGAATTGTCGTGACTTTTCTCCATCCGGTACGTTTAATCGGATTCCCGCCGTTATCGGATATTAGATTTACCATATCCGGACTTCTGCGCCTGTTTACTTCTGTACGGTCTCTCGAAAAATCCGCGCCTCTTAGATTTTCATAATATGTATGCTTGTAAGCCGGCTGTGCAGGTATTTTTAGCTTCATAATCTCAACCCCTGTCCGATGGTGATTCTCCTTGTCGAATAACATGATTGCTTGATCTGATTCATCAAATCGTCATATCCATTGTAGTATAACGTCGCTTTCGACAAATCGTCGTCAAGCCACACATAATGCGCTGCCAGAAGTTTGATTAAAGGCTGAACAATAATCGGCAGCTGAATCTCGAAATCATCTTCTGTATCTTCCGTAATATCTGTTATCACTGGAAGCGTCCATTCTTCCTCATCGGTCGATAATTCTGCCTTGAAATATGCCTTTAATGGCATGACTACCGTCGTATTGATTACATGGATTGCATGGTTCGTAGCGTTTCTCACAATAGACGCATACTCTTCCATTGCAGAATCGTCCTCAAAGCCAAGGTCTCGAATCTGTTTTTTTATTTCGCCCCACGTCATAGCTTTCTCCTAAAAAACAAAGGGGGCATTTCTGCCCCCACTAAGTTACGGCAACTCAATAACGGACATAGACGCCTTTGTCGAGGACGGAACAATCAAGATGTAGTCCTTGTCCTCGCCGGATACGTTCTTGTATCTGCCATCGTCCAGTCTGATTGCCGCTGTCTTTCCTGCAGCAACCGAAAATGCGTCAAGGTCTTTTACGCCCTGAATGCCGTTTCCCTGTTTAACAGTAACAGTAACGGCAGCAGAAGCGTCCGTATTCTGCACTAAAACGACTCTTTTCCAGTCACCGTTTACTGCCGGCACTTGAAAACCATCGGTCGTACCGGCTGTAAAGGTTAAAGTTCCCCATTCGTTAAGGGTTAATTTGTCAGATGTGATTTTTACTTTTGCCATTTTCTATACCTCCTATACCCACTTGCCTACGATCAGTTCTTTCGGTCTTGCGATGATTCCATCATACAAAATGAATCCCTTGACCGCGTCGATAAACCCGTTTTCCGGTCTGTAAGGCTCGATGTGCGTCATCGGATTTACAAACGCAATCGCTCTGTTGGTCTTCAGCTGTACCATGTAGTTTCCGGAAGAATCTTTCGCGCAGTTGTTGGATTCCTTGATCGTGATACCATTGTACTTGCCCACAACGCCGTTTTTCATCATAACAGAGTTGTCGGTATCAAGGTGCACATACGCCTGTTTCAAAAGCATAACGTGTTTCGGAGGAAGCGTCAGCGTGATGTTGGACGTTCTCTTTACATCGTTTTCAAGTAATTTAACAAGCATGTTGTCGATTGTTTCAAGGATGTTGTCCTTTGTGATGGTGGTTGCCGCAGAATTGAAAACAACCGCCTGTTTGTTTAATGACATATTCGCAACAAACCTATCCATCTCGTCCGCCAAGGCTTCGGAAGTTTCCTTTGCAAGGGCTTCCATTAAGCCGCCGACCGCCTGTCTTTTATCAATATCGCCTACTCCGTAATCAAAGTATGCTGCATGATTGATGTTAAGAGTGATAGACTGATCTGCGACCTCTTCTGGTCCGGTCAAAACAATCTTCTTACCTATCTGCGTCTTGATTGTTGGTTTACCTACGCCGAGAATTCTTACCGAATCGCCTTTCTGCTTAACTTCTCCTTCATACTGACGATTGGTGTCAGCCACGAATACATGATCTCTCTCGATGTCTCTGTTGATTGCTTCCGCCCATACTGTTGGAATAAAATTCTGATATGACATTTGTTATTTCTCCTTTACCATTTGCTCATTGATTCGCGGATTTTGTCATAATTCGCTTTCACTTCCGCAGGAGACATCGCTTCAACTTCCTCACGCGTGTAATAATCGCTTTGAGGCTTGTCGGCTGTTGAGACGTTCCCGATGATGGGAGGTTTCTTGGGCGTTGTGTTGCCCTTGTATGCCATCATCATTTGAAATGCCTGCTCTGCGCCCATCTCGCCCATTGGATTGAATCGGAACGCTAAATATTCCGGTCCTAACTCGTCAATGGACTTGACTTCTGGGTGTGATTTCTGAATCTCTGCTAAATCCGCATCCATTTGTGCTTGAGCCTGCTGCTCTAATAGCTGCTGCTCTAAATTTGCGTTTCTGTTTTGGAGTTCAGCAAGCTGCTCATGCATCTGCTGCTCTGCTCGGACTTCTTCAAGCGGTCTTTGCGTTGCGTAAGCCTGCGCCTGCAGCGACTTATCCTCACCATCAAAAAACAGCCCTAAAGCATCCTCATACTCTTTGGACTGTCTCTGTGCTTCGGCTAATTGCCGCGCAAGCTCTTCGTTGTGTCTGCGCATCTGTGCAAACGCTGCATCCTGCTCTGTTCTGACCGGTTCGGCGACTTCCGGCTCTTCTTCGCCTAAAGTTTCCACTTCGTTGTCCGGTTCGGCGACTTCCGGCTCTTCTGCGCCTAATCCCTCTTCTTGAGAGACTAAAGTTTCAAATTCCATACTATTTCTCCTTTTTGAATATTAAAAAACAGCCTGTTGGGCTGCTTCTTGACTGAATAATTGTTGTTGTACGAGTGCGATCGCGTCCTCTTGCGGAATTCCTTGAGACATTAAGTCAAGCACTTGTCTTGCGAAGTTTTCTCCGCTTTGTGCTTGCTGTTTCTGCATCATCGCTTCTCGCTTTGCAAGCATTGACCTTAATTGCCCTTTAGGGACCGGGCCATTGTCCGGCGCGAGGTCTGCATATTCCTCTAAGGATAACTGCTGACGGTCAAACATGTTGTCAAGCCACTGCTGATTAGAAAGCTTCGTCCACTGGTTATCCTGTGAAACGTCAATCCTAACCGTAGGCTTCAGATCTTGCAACTGCTGTTGGTCGATTAAAGTCTGCACTTCTTCGCCCATATCGTTTGTAGAAGTTACTTGGATTCCCTCCGGATGGTAGGCAACCCACATATCAAACCATAAGAGCGCCACATCTTCAACAAACTGCTTATACCTAGCGACATTTTCGTTTAATGTTACCTGTGCGCTGTCTCTGACTGCGATAATCGCTTGCCCTGATGCCTGTTCCGGATTGACATTACCCATAGCGTAATCACTGGCACCGGCAAGATCTTTTGTGATTTGCAATAAATCGTTTTGCAGACTATTCGCATCGCTTGATATGTTTGTTGCGTTGAGGTAGGAAACTTGTTGTGAAACAGACTGTGCACCGCCGCCGCTTACCTCAATCGGCTTTCCGACTGTGTCTAGGTCCTCCGGATTCTGAACGGTTGAAGAATCATAAGCAATTCTAGGGAACGCACAAAGCTTGACTGTGATTGCGCGTCTTGCAGCTGTCTTATTTAACTCTAGTTGGTTTGGAATCAGTTGAGCGACTTCCGAAACGCCTCTAGCGTCATAAGGAATCGGTCTCCAGATCATTGAACAAATCGGGTACGAATGCAGTCCGGTAACGTCTCCTTGGATTGCATGCATCGGTTCGTAAATGCACTGTGCAGTAGAACGTGCGACTTTTACAATCCCGTTCTCTTTTGTCATGTAAAGAAGCGATGTAACCTTATTGGAAACCTCATAGTTATTCAATATGACACCATCGTTTGCATTTGAATTGTCGTCTCCTACAATCAGTTCGATGTCTTTTTTCGAAATACCGTTATCCTTTGCAATTTTTCTGACCGCCTCAACCTCTAATCTCTCTCGAATGATGATAAACGGCTGTTCTTGAAGATCTGTTATATTCTCATCTCCAAGCAAGATCGATGTGTTCGGCAGAATCTTCGGCGGCATATCGGTTCTGTCACTTCCCCAATACGCATAGGCGTCTCCTTGGATTGCTGCTGCATTGATTAAATCCCACGTTTTGGAATCCATTTTGGATTTTTCCCAGTTCTTCGCGAAGTTTTGGTTCAGAAGTTCGTATATCGGCTGTAAATCGCCTCTGTTCTCAATATCAGAGTATTTAGCTGTCATGGAGTTTTGCGAAACGACAGAAACCTTGTACTGAACAATCGGCAGGATAAAATTGAAAATCGGAAGCTCTTCGCCTCCGGTGTTACATCCGACCCACTGATTGCCAATATAGAAGTTCCAGTTTCGCTCTGTTTTCTTGACAAGCCCTTTTTTATCAAGATAATCTTTGCATTTTTGGTACTTTTGCCATATTTTGGTGTAAACTTTATCTTGCATTTATAACTCCTTTTGCCCTTTGGAGGAACCGTCATAGTTTTCGATGTTCTCAAGTAATGTGTTGAGTCGACTCCGTTTTTCTGCGGCTTTTTTGTTTTCCTTGGCTCTTTCAATCTTCTGCATCGGCGTTTCCAGCTTGATTTCCGGCTTGTTTGTCTCTCTTGCACCGATGTTATAGCCCTTTATAAAGCAAAAGACGCTCAAAATCGGCGTCAGTACGGCTAAAACCATAATTGTAATGTCAGATAACATGAATTTTGTCTCCTTTGTCGAATCTTTTCCCTTTTTTACGCTTTAGACCAGGGAAATTTCGCTCTAAAAACGATTCTTCTTTAATTTTTATCACTTTTGCGTCAGAATAAATGAATTTATTTAGAATCTGCGACATGCAGTCTACTTGGTCGTCGTGCTTTCCGTTCGGAAACGCCGCGCATTCCTCGACAAAGTCTCCGGTAAACGGTTTATTCTTCGGCAAAAAGCAGTTTCCGCTCTCAATCGTACCGATTACGGCATTGACACGAGAAACTTTTCCGCCGTCCGGATTGACTGCGATTATCCCGCCCATATGCGTCCTCAAATACTTCACAATCGCAGAACCATTTGCCTTGTCCTCGATGTAGGTTGTCTTGCACATAGGATACATGCCCCTCAACCTTGTAATCTCTCGTATCGTGGACGGCATATCAAGGTGTTTTTTCACTGCGTCAATCAAGTAAAGGTCAGCATTCGTCTTTCCCCACACTTGAATTGCCACAAAGTCGTTATCGTCTCCGTCTTTGAACGCAGCATCAACGCTCATCGCCATTTTTTCAATATGGGGTAATGTCTCGTAATACTGCCACCACTCACGCTTGATTATGTTGCCCTCAAGCCCTGTTGGATGCCCTTGGAATAATGCGTTCCACGCCCTTGAACCGCTCAAGCTGGTGTAGGACTTCTTGAAGTCGGCAAGCCAAACATTGTCCTTGCCGATCTCCGGACACAAAGCGTCTCCAACTTTTCTGCCTAAAATATCATCCGGCTCTGCCTCAAGCGGGATATTGACAACCTTGACATTCTGTTCTGTCTCAATCAGTCTTCCGGCTAAATCGTCCTCATGCCAGCGCGTCATAATCACAATGATTTTGGCACCGGCATAAAGTCTTGTCTTATACGACGAAAGCCATTCATCAAATACTCGATTACGATAACTTTCGGAATCCGCCTCTTGCTGTGTCTTTACCGGGTCATCGATAATCATGAGGTCACATCGACGACCAGTTACACCGGACAAAAGTCCTCTGCTTACCATGCCGCCCCTATGACCTTCAAGTTCAAACTCTGTCGCATTGGCAGGTGAACCGATTTTCACTCCAAAAACCTCGCCGCAGAATTCTTTTATCTTCTGCAAATTGCGTCTGCCGAATTTCTGCGCGAAATCCTCAGAGTAGGAAATCTCAATCACTGATTTTTCCGGGTTTCTACCAAGATACCAACTTGGAAGCGTCTCCGTCACTGTAACAGACTTACCATGCTGCGGGGGTGTAGACAAAATTAAGATGTCATACGCATGCCCGGTGTTCTCTTCCAAAAAATCTTGCACCGTATCGCACAAAAACCGGTGGAATTTACTCACTTTATAGCCGTTATTGGTGTGTTTTACATACGCGCAGTAATCCGTCCTTAAAACGTCTCTATAGAGCCTCAAAACATCATTCATTTTTTGCCTCTAATAGTCTTGGTCTTGAATATCCGAGTTCCTCAAGGTTCTTCTTCGCTTCATCAACACTGGATGTGTCCTCAACCTTTACCACTCTGTCTTCTCGCTTATCCGCCCAATCGCATAAATTCTTTAAGGTGAATATCGCACTGGATGTGTTATAGGCGCCTACTAGAGCCCCGTCACTTAACAGATCTCCTAGCATCGATTTATATTCGCTCTCCTGCGATGGGCTCATATTCGCTAGGTGGTCACGCATGGACCTCCTAGAAATGCCTAGCCACATAGCTAGGTTTGTAACGTTCGGCACAATCGGCATTACGCCTGTTTCTCCGTCCGGTCTCTTAAACTCTTTCACGAAATTGTGCTTTCGGATATATGCACAAAATCCCTCAAACGCAGTCAATATCTCGTCGCAGCTTTCAAATATCTTCTTTTGAAGCGGTTCTAAATTATCCCTCATAGAGTAAATATAGCCCCACATCTCTTTCGCTTCTTTCGTGAGGTCTTTATCCTCTAGGTTTAATGGGTTCGGTCTAGCTTGATCATACTGCTTATAAAGCTGGTCTGCTCTACGAATCGCTTTCTTCGCATACGCGGCCTTGTTCTTCTCTTTGATCTGCGGTCTTACATGCGGAACAAACGGTTGAACAACCAGTTCATCATTCCTTGGTCTGCCCCTCTTTCTCTTTTCATCAGCCATTTTGCACCTCTTTTCAGTCATTTTGTATATTTATGCACAATTTTCGGATACTTGCCCGAGGAATCGTGATACTTTTATTCATTTTTGTGTATAATTCTATTATTTTTTCGGTACTTACACTGCTTTTGACTAGTGGGGTCGCTACGATGTTGGTGTGAGGTGTAAGTACTCTGTATAGGGGACACGCTCGCGCGAGTGGGGTCATTTACGATTCACCCCATCGGGCACCCTGCCGCACCCCCTGCCCTACTATATGTAGTGGTCGCGGGGCAAAACAAGCGGTGGGGAATGATAAGGGTATTTCTTCCACTGCCTACGATTATTGAATTTTCAACAATTGCAAGGATAATGTAAAACTTTGTAACTATTCCGGTAACTATGATTTAGGGAATAGTTGAGAAGAAACGAAGATGTGCCAGTGATGCATGGAAAGTGTGTGCCAGTCGGCTTTTTGGGCGGGAAGCATCTATACGAGCCCAACCCATCCTCGTATTCAACCGAGATTGCCCTACATTTATACGCACGAAAAAAGACAGCCTGTATAGAGCTGTCTGTGTAAATATAGTTTTGGTTTACTGTTAAGGGGTGTTCCTGTATGGTTTCCCCCGACTGCGGAGCCTGCCTGTCCTGTGTTCCTATATATGCCCTGTGGTCGGGAATGCAGGATTCGAACCTGCTAAGCTATAAGCGTCAGATTTACAGTCTGATGTGCATCTCCCGCTGCACTGATTCCCGATATGTGCGCGCGGTTGTGTTCATTTATCCGCGCGATAGTGTCGTTCCCCGTCTGCGTGGTAACGCGTCCTGCGCTCCGGGGTTGTTTGTTGCAGCCGTCATTCCCCCGATCGGTGACGCTGCGCTGTTCTATGTTATCCGCCCGCCTAGGGGTCGGCAATAACCGTTGCCCCCATTGCGGGGGCGTTGAAAGGAGGTCAAAAAACAATGAAAAACCTGTTTACCCACTACTATTGTACCACATTTCTATAGATTTTTCGTCCGCGGAACGTCCGCATTTTTCAACGGTTTGCAGGTTTTGCCGAAAAAAGTTTGAAAAAAAATTAAAAAAAGGGGTTGACAACCTACAAGCCTGTATGCTATGCTGTGGATACAACGAAAGAGCGGAACACCACAAGGGCGATTGAAAGGAGAAAAAAATGAAGAATTTTAAAGTAGCAATCGGATTTCGTTGAGGGGGATTTTAGATAATGGGCAAAACATCGAGCGAAGTCAAAACCCGCTGGATGAAAGCGAATTATGCAAGCTATCGGGTGAACCTGCGAAAGGACACCGATAGCGAGCTAATCGCCTACATCGAGAGGCGGAAGCACAACGGAGAACAGACAACGGAGATCTTCCGCGAAGCTGTTCGGCGCTTAAAAAACGAGGGTTGACCAAAACCCTCAAAAACATAGCATACAGACTTGTATGCAGACCAAGAAAGGAAGTAAAAAAATGAAGTACGCAAGCAAGAAAATTAAGGATATTACAACAGGAATCAACATGTTTTCCCTAGGTGAAGGTGATGAATTCTACACAACAATAGAATACCTCGACGGCACAAACGAAACGTGGTTCAATGAAACCGAAGCCGAAGCAGTCCGGTTTCACAAAAAAATCGAATCGGAGTATCTGCGAAACAATTTACAGATTACAGCGGCTCACTAGCCGCCCCGTCTGCCGGTACAAGTCCGGCACTGATGAGCAGGAGCGAAACGGAGGGAAAAATGAAAAAGGTATTAAGCGCGATTACAGTAATTCTGATGGTTTTTACCATCGCATTAGTAAGCCATGTATGGACGATGCACCATCTAAGCATCGAAACCGACGGCGACGGTGACAGCGCATTTATCACCTGCGCCGGTCTAACATGGTTCTATGGTATCAACGGCTATGCCATAGATGCAGTAGGAACAATGGTTGATTTTGTAAATGATTGATGATAAAATTAAAATAACAGGAGGACGAAAAAATGAAAATCAAGGCACCGAAAAAAGGGATTATAATCAAGATGCTCGATGTTATGCCGTATGATAGGGACGGCATGCACGCAACAGGGCGTAGAATCTACGCCTATAACGCCCTAGTCGGTTACATGACAGGTTGGGACGAATACACCGACGGAGAAAGCCTGTTCTATAAGGGCTAGAAGAAAAGCAAGGCATAACACCTTGCTTTTTTCTTATAACTCTTTTTTCAATTCCTCAAGCCTTGCGATCAGCCGGTCAATTTCTTCTGTGGTTTCAATCTTTACGCTTTTTCTCCCGTCCGCAAAGCCTGCTTCATACTGCTGCCGATCGTACTCCAACGCCTTTATCAGTTCGTCTTTTTCGACATAGATGCCATATTTTCTGACAAATGAATAGACATCGTTTTCGATCTGTTCTTTTTGCTTGTCTATTCCGTCATAAATGATTCTAATTGGTGACTCATAGCCTAGTTTTTTGAACACTTCTCCTATTCTGTCCATTTTATCCCCTTTCTATGCCCTTGTAATCGGCGATTTTACGGAGTTTTTTTCTAAGCTTGCTCAATCGGTCATAGGTTGCAGTTCTGTCGTATCCTAGGGCGCTTTTGAGGTCTTCAAAGTTCTTCGTTCCCTTTTGCTGCGAGATGTACTGGATCATCAACAGTTCGTCTGCATCTAATGCAGATGTCAGATTTTTATAGGCGTTCAGATATTCTTGATATTCTCTGATTTCCCAGTCGATTTTTTCCCTACGTTGCACACTCTGCGCGGTCGGGTCCGATATTCCGCTGCCGCGAACATGGGAATAATCCATGCCGCCGGAATCGGCTGCAGCTTCTTTTTCGGCGATCAGTTCCGCCAGTATTCTGACGTTTTTATCATAGTCTGATAGGAACCGGTCAACGTCGAAATTGTAGTATTTCTCAACCATATCAATCCTTTCTACCGGATAATCGGTGATATCGTTCGCGGCTGTAGGCAGTAGCTAGACCACGTGCTAGGTTTGCCTTATATTCAGCCTCTTTTTTGCGTTCTTTTTCTACTGTGAAAATCATGTAATCATCACAGGACGAATGACAACCTATTTCCCTGCGTTCGCATCCGTAGCATGGTACATTCATTTCATCACCGCCTTGTCGCACATAGCCGCCACTTGAATGGCTTCGGCAGCAGCATGCAGTGCATGATATTTAATTTCGGTCATGGTGGATTCTATTTCATCGTTATCTCTGATTTTTCCCCACATCTTGGCAATCCACAAAGACATGCCGGACACTTCCTCGGAACATTCCTCGAATTCCTCCAAAATCACCGCATAGGCTTCGTGGTATGAATGAAACAGTGGATTTTTCTCATTTGCTTCTTTTAGTTCTTCGTCTGCTAACGCTTGGATTTTTGATAATTCAGTCATCGATTTTCCTTTCAACTAGTTCCATAATGCAATAGTTTGCTAAATCCAGCAATGTATCGTCGATGGACTCATCAACGTGCTGTTTACCTCCGTTCATTAACGTCTCTAGGCGGTTTAATTTGTCGTTCAAGCGGATTAAAATTGCATTTGGATATTTCCCTCGTACCAGTGCAAAACTATCGCCATAATCAGCGTTTTTTGCATCGTAGATTTCGTGCAGATTGTTGCAGATCTCCTTGTGAATGTTCAGCTTGTTTTGCTGTTTATACCTTTCCTCTCGCATGTTGTCGATTTTTTGAAAAATAAAATGGTTTTCTCGTTCTTTGTTCGATTCACTATGTTTGTCGCTCATTATTCCTCACTCCAATCTATGGTTTGCCCGCAGTTCGGGCAGTATTTATGCGTGTCTGTTCCCACCTCGTAGTCTGTATCGCAGTTCGGACAAATCCATGTGTCGTAAACTAATTCCCCTCTCCAATATCCATCGCCCTCGAATAGCGGTTTCTTCGGAATTTGCTTTTCCAGCGCTTCCCGTGCCATTTGCACAGCACATGGTTTTTCGTCCGTATGTTTACAAATTCCATCCATGCACCCCAATAGGTTATAGCAAATATTTCTACTAATGATTTCTATTGCTTCCTCGTATGTCATTCATCCTCACTTTCCCTCTGGCAAATCTTCGATTTTAGCAAACCGTTTATCGCAGTCTGCGCAATATGCGTATTTTCCAACATTCTTGTATGTCAACCAATCATGGAGTGAACTATTATCCATCTCTTCTCCTGTGGTGTCGTTGTAGAAATGGCCGTATCCTCTTATGTATTGCTTTACATAGTATGAAGTGCCACCGCAATGCGGACATTTTACAATGTTATCCATTCTGCTCACCTGCCTTTTCGAAATAGAAATACACCTTATGTGGCTTAGGTTCAATCAATCTATAATCCAGTGCTACTTTGTAGATATAGTTATCTCGCTCCAAGCGATGCGGAATGCTTTCCAACATTTGCCGCCATCCCTCTAAGCTGTTCGCCCGTTTATAATGATTGCATCTGCGGCAGGCGGGCATCAAATTATCAAAATCATTTGTACCCTTTTCGCGATAGCCCTCTAACGGTATCAAGTGGTCTACTTGCATGTCCTTGTAAGCAATCTTCTTACCGCAGTAGGCACAGCGTCCGTGGTATTTCAAGTGGACTTGTTCTCGTTCAGATTTTTTAATGGTTTTACGGTTCATTCCTGCGCACCTTTCTTCTTGAAAACTATGTCATTGAACTTGTTTATGTTCAGCAATTCCGTTGTGTCAATCGTTTTCATACATCTACCTCGTTATTGAGCCATTCTTCTTTGCAGGCATAGCAAGTATCTCTGCCAATGTCGTGATTTTTACAATGACATCTTTTATCACCTTCATAATAAGGGCAAGCGATATTGTAATATACCATTGCTTCATATGATGCACCGTCGTCATCACTACTTACGCGCTTGGAATCTGCTTCGTTTCCCAATCCGTCCAGCAGTAGATAGATTATGTATGCTCTGTTCGTCATTCCTGCTCACCTACCAATCATTATACATCTGCTAGTTTTGCATATTTCCAAATTTCTTTATTACTCACAAGATAAGCACCATCATAATTAATGCTCCAACTCGTACGACCACCTCGCCATGTCCAAACTTGATTATCGTTGTTGTCATATTTAGCAAAATAACTGCGATACCAACGTTCATTATCGTCTGATACCAAAATTGGTGTGTCAACAGCCACTTTCGACCAGTCAACTTCTGGTTCGATGTATTCAGCGTCAGCCCATGCCATAGATTTTTTTGTACAACTGTCATAAGTGCCAAATAAACATCCACCACACACGATATCGGCGCAAGGAATGATTTCATTCGTGTCTTTTTTGACCGCCACTTTTTGTCCAATTCTTGTGAATTTTTCAATTTGTTTCTTGTAGTGTTCATAATTCGTCATCTGCCATCACCTCCAAATCCTCGTTATGTAATCTTTTGCACCGCTCGCATTCCTCGTAGCTGTTCCCTCTTTTGCAGAATTCGCACTGCGGCGGATCGTACTCATCGAATTTCTCTTTATCACTCCACCAACTCATTTCATACTCCTTTCATTTTCTTGTAAATCATGGCTTTGTACTGTCCGTAACTCATGCCCATATCACGCGCTTTTTGGACGGTTTCAGCGAGGGTTTCTTTTACTTCTGTTATCTCGGCTGCTATCTCGGCTTCTGCCTTTTTTCGTCTATACCGTTCCGCCTCTTCTTTGCTCTTTATGATGTTCCGGCACTCCGTAGAACAGAAACGACCGTTTTTTCTGTCTGATATATATTCCTTTCCGCAGCATGCGCATGTTTTGTTATACTTCATTGTTTCTAAACCTCTGCCCGCAGAGCGGGCAAAACACAAAATCTTCTGCCACCATCTCCGACCGGAAAGCCTGCCCGCATCTTGCACATTCAAAATAGTGTCCGTCCTCGTCTATGTTTACAGGCTCCATCGGCACTTGGTACTGCATCAACTTATCAGCGTACTTGAACATGTACTGAATCTCGTACTTTGTAGCCGTATCCCCGCCTCGCTTGAGGCTTATCTTTCTGATTTCATCAAACCATTTCATTGCCTTTTGCGGTGTCAAATCATTCTTTTTCGGTGTCATTGTTTACCTCAATACCTGTAATTTCTTTGAATATCTTTGCATCAAAATTCGGAATCTCTTGTATAATTTTTTTATCCTTTTCTGACGTTTTTCCCCACCAATTCGCCCATGCTTCTTTCATAGTGTATTCTTTCAGATAACCACCAATCATTTCTTTTTCTGGGTCAGCTTTCTTTTCTTCTTCGGTGTATGGAATCCATTCTGTCAGCATGAACGGAGCACTGCATAATGCTTCATAGTATCTGCTTCTGTAGAAATCTCGCAGGCTCATTCCGGACGGTCGATTGAATATTCTAATATTCATATCCGGCTCGGTACAAAACACACCGTTAGAACCGTCGCATGTGTTCCCGTATCCTGTGTTCCCGTATCCTGTGTTCCAGTCGCCTGTGTTCCTGTCGCCTGTGTTCCTGTATCCTGTGTTCCCGTATCCTGTGTTCCCGTATCCTGTGTTCCAGTCGCCTGTGTTCCTG
>ENA-UAPM01000021-UAPM01000021.1-human-gut-metagenome-genome-assembly--contig:-NODE-21-length-74784-cov-32.821181_pt1 | contig 74784 bp, 75 predicted proteins | sample MGYA00244016_ERZ654582 | MGnify/ENA primary metagenome ERZ654582 (study PRJEB26926, sample SAMN06164545) | human gut metagenome | biome: ENVO:00009003; feature: ENVO:2100002; material: ENVO:00002003... | reverse complement strand
GGGGAGAAAACGCGTTTCGGGGGGCGGGAGGTTCGTGATAGGTACCCCCTCTCTCCCATCACATAAACCTCTTTCTCATATCTCTCCCATCACATAAACAATAAACCATATCAAAAATCCTGTGCAAGGATCTGATTTGCATCCTCCATATGGTACGGTTATGGTTGCGCCCATACTATTATCTACGTAACTAAAATCGTTATTGAAACACTCTACCATACCAGAAACATCTTTACCTACATATATCCACAGATTAAAGGGATAGACTTCTGGGGTAAATTGATACAGTTCGCACTTCATTGTGATATAAGTTTATGTTTTTCTATAAATTCCCTGAATCTGATATCCGTGACATCAAGCACAAACCCAGCATGTCCTCCACCGCCGAATCTTTTACTTACCTCACAGCAATCTACGCCGTCTTCTACGCATTCATAAAGAGAGAACCGGACTTTACCACCTGGCATGATACAAAATGGCATCAAGGCTTTAATTTTTCTACCATCTAACCATTCAGGTGTAAGAGAATCAAATACTTTAGAACTAAATTCGGTGGTATTCATCGCCACGACCTTAACCTCGTCTACGTAAGCTTCGAACGAATACCTACTTACATCTTGTTCGTTTTTGCCGGCCATGTAATTAATTATAGCACGTCCTTCTTTAGCGAGATCATAGAAAATTAAATCCACCTCATTGTCCTTCATATGATCATACAAATACGACAATGCTATTAACACATTGAGTCTTATTTTTGATCTCAAGGCATACTGAACGGCTACTACCGTATCCCAGCCTAAACCGGATTCTTTATTCCACACATCGTAGTCTGACAGACACCGGACGATCGCCGGCACCTTCCCCGTCAGCAGGTCCGAGGCCAGAGCGCACGCACCGGTACCGACTCTCCTCAACCCTGGAACAACGAACCCCCATGTCTTACTGTCCTCAATAATTCCCTTGTGATGATCTATCCACATCAAGCTCTTTCCTTCATCAAGCCACTTTTTGAAAACCGTTTTAGAATCGGCTCCGAAAGACACGTCAAGAACATAAACAGCATCTAAGTCACGCACTTTGCTGGTAACTTTCTTAACATCATCTTCATACGAATACGGGATATAAATAACATCCCTGTCTTTACTGTTTTCGTACATGGTTGCGATGGCTGCCGATACAACGCCATCTAAATCCGATTTATGATAGACTATCGCTGCTTTCTTTACTTTCATGATACAAACTTATATATTCTTCTAATACCTCTATCTTTACAACATCAGTATCAGAATTGAAATTCTGATCTTTATCAATCCTTATCAGCACATCATCTACGGTTGCATTTTTTCCATCATCGGTTTCAATCTTATAAAAATCTTTTAAAGTGATTCTTGTACCATATCATTCTCCTTTTTCAAACTTGCTTTTCTTAATCTCTCTCGGAACCAGGCAGAACACACCATCTTCGTCCTTAATCTTCACAATATCATAAACCGCATACTGATTATCACCGATATCCCAACCCAGCGAAGACAGTACATCACGGAGGTAAATACGTCTATATTTCTCACCTTGTTTATTTAATAAAAACGATCTCTCGTCTTCTACCTTAGAAGGAGCTATATACAAATTAGAATCCAACACCCCTTTAAACTCAGCTCCTTCTTCCATACCAATCAGAACCGCATCTTCGATACCCATCCATTTCAGGTTATCTACCGATATGGTCATAATCCGATCTTTGCTAATAGAAAGCTTTCTGATTTTAGCTTCTTTTGTCTTAGAACCTACATAGACCTTACTGCTTAAAAAGTTTATCTTCATGGTATAATGTTTTTAAATTGTATCGCAAATATACGTAATAATATTAACAATACAATTTAAAAACAATTAAAATATGATATTATAATACGGGTAATCTTTTGAATTGACTTGGAGCCAATTCGGATATGGTTCCACGAAAAGCAAGACGTGAACCGTAGTATGGATACATGCTTGAGGCATCGTAAAACGCATCCGCAAACGCCACACCTCCATACGAATACGAGTCGTAAGCGGAGCGCGCCAAAACAAGGTTGACGTCCGATGATTGATCATAGTGATCTGAATAATGCATGGAATCGCTACCGCCTACTTTTGTTGGCACCATATCGAAGAATGGACCATCCTCGGCTGCAATGTTCGTTATCCAGCCGTCGGAAGCTCCAGCATTCACATTGCGAGTCGAACCGTCCGGGTCGGTGATTTTCCAAACGCGGTTGTTAATTTCTACACCGTCCACCCATTCGAAGATACCGCCGAAAACACCTTCCAAACCTAAGCCGCAAACATACTTTGAACTTTCGTTTTTGGTATCCGCACCACCGGTCGCGTTGCTGCTTCCCGTTGTTGTAGCCGGATCAGAGATTGCTCCACCGGTTCCCAATACAGCTTGTATGTTGCGTGTATTGTACTTAGCATACAACATCATAGCAATCACGCAATGTTGTTGGAAATCTATTATCTGAAACCCGGTACCACGCGCTTTTGCATAATTCCTGAAATCATTTAATGATATGATTGTTGAAGGCTGAACATCGCTCCAGCTATATAATCTATTCAAAGATACATATCCTTTATATGCTCCAACAAGAGACGCGGGAACATGAATGTAAGTGCCATCGATATCATGATCAGCAAAATGATAAAGAAATTTATTATCATCCACCTTATACCACTTATACCAAAATTCTAAGAAAACGACCATCACATCACCTTCTTGTCCGGTAAGATCAGCCGGACTACCATCAAGATAGAAGTTACTGTCGTTATCATCTAATCTACATACAAAAACCTCTCCTCCTCCCATAGCGCTCTTGCAAAGAACTCTATAGAAGCCACTGGTAATCAACCTATATAAAAAATCGAAGTCTTCGCTTATTGTTATATTAGCCGGATCTGATACAGATTTATCAAAAACCATAAAATTATCAGTAGGGAGATTACCCCCGCCTATTTTGTTAAAAAAATCTTCTTCTCATGATTGTCTTATTTTGGGATAAAGATAACTTTTAATTTATAGACATGAATAATATGATTTTCGTATAATAAATCTATCTTTGTCAAGATATTAATTAACTAAAAAAATCATTCATATCATGGCAGAAATGAAAATAGGTTTTGTAACCTTCAATCCGGGATCAGGTGACGGTGATCAGGCGGTTACCGTATCAGGTGAAAAATACAAAGGTCGTATACAGCGTAAGTTACAAGTAGAATTTGGTGCCGAATCCGGGGATGTTAAGAAAAGTGCTACCATAAACCAAGCTCCGGTAGCTGAGTTCGTAAAAATAGATCCTACTGCATCAGTAGGAAAAGGAGGTGGTACTGTAACGATCAACGGTACAAGTAACTCAACTAAATTAACGTTCTCCTTAACTCCGGACAAAACTCATCCTCTGACGTTGAACTTGCCTACCTCCTATCAGGCGGCAGGCAAGGCTACCAACAACGGCGCTGCTATTGCCGACGACCCTGGTGCAACAGGGGACTTTGCTTTCAGTATCGTATTCTCCGGTATTAAAGCGAACACTAATATAAACAATCTGGTAAATACTCTTAAGGTTACGGCCACTGGTGGTCAGACAGCTAATACGGTTATTACCCAGACAGCAGGTGATCCGTTCTTGGAGATAGACGAGGGGGTAATTAACTTGGATGCAGACGGTACTCCTCAGACTATCAATGTTCATGCAAACATCAAGTGGACTATCACGCAAGCTGTTTCTAAGTTTGTAAGGAAAGTAATGAAATAACAATTACTTACAGAAAAAGAAAAGGGGCGTCTATTTGGCGTCCCTTTTTTCTATGCATTGTATGTAGTATTTATCTTTTTGCCTACTGACAAAAATCTTTTTCAAAATCATCTGTTTTCTGATATGGACTCTTTTCCCGTCATCTAATTCCCTCCATATTTCATTAAAGATCAAATCTATTAATTCCATAACCTTCTTATCGGAGACAAGATTCTTTCTACCGGGGCTGACCCATCCATCATCAGTCATCTTACCGGCTATCCTATTAGCTATCCTGCTTAATTCACGTGGGGTGCTCATTTTAATTTGTTTTTAAATATTCTACCTTTTTCACACTGAAGAATGCAGTCTATCATGGGATGATCTTGTTCGTGATCGTCACACATCGGAAATTCATTTCCATAGGGGAAAGCAATGTGCGGGCACTGCGCCCTGAACGCATCCCAGGCCGACTTCCTCACAGCCTCAGCCCCGGCACGCACGCCTTTCTCTCTTTCCTTGGCTGGGTCAGCATACACGTTTGAAATAGCTCTTTTCTTCCAAGTAAGCATATTGTAATAAAACTTATCCACCAGTTTCCTACCCACTACATCAAACTTCTGTCTATGAATTAAAGGTGCGACCTTAACGACGTTCTTCCTATTTTTACTAACATCGACATAAATCAGACCAGCATAAGACGGAACTTCACTTACGTCAATCATATTAGGAGGACAGGCGTAATAGAAATAGTTTGGAGGATAGCTTATGACACCACCTACCTTAATAATGCCGTCTTTAAGAACCTTATGTTTTTTATCCTTTTTGAAGTCGTTAAAGAAATCTTGTTTAGACATCTTGACCTCTACTTCATAAGCGTACAATGATCTTGTTATGGCCAGGAAGTCAGATTCCCAATCATATATATGGAGATTGTTAATAACATACATCGGATTACTTAACAGATCCCTATTAAGGATCTTAAGCATTTGTTGCTCTGGGTAGTTCATTGTCTTACTTTTTTAGAGGCTTATGGCGGAATCGAACCGCCCTACGAGATTTTGCAGATCCCTGACTAAACCACTCATCCAACAAGCCATGTAGCCCAACCGGGAGTCGAACCCGGAACTAAAGTTTAGGAAACTTTTGTTATATCCGTTTAACTACCAGGCTATTTAATGTTTGCTATGTTCACACACCGCAAACACTGAGATAATTAACATTTCCACAAAAACTTATCGTTATCCAAGGAGGATTCGAACCTCCGCTAACAGAACCAAAATCTGTTGTGCTACCACTACACCATTGGACAGTGGTCCCGGAGGGATTTGAACCCACGATCTTGCGGTTATGAGCCGCCTGCTTTCACCACTAAGCTACAGGACCTTAAAAATATGCAGGAGCCTTCACAGACGCCTGCATATAACAGCTAAATATTAACCAATAATTATCCTAAAAACTCTCTCAACGCAAAGTTAAGTACTAACCCATAATATGGCAAACATTAAAATATAAAAAGGATTAAAATACCTACTTCTTTTTTTTCTTCTTCTTTTTAGTGTCTTTTACTCGTTCAGCTTCGTTTTCGGGCTCCACAATATCACCGGCTTCTTCCTGGATCACATCCGTCTCAGGAACAACATCAGACTTCTCCGGTTCTGCCACATCCTTATCTGCCTCCTCATCTTTATCCAATTCCGGCTCAGCGACATCATTTTTGTCTTTACCGATTATACCTATCTGGTAGCCTCTTAATTCTATTTGCATTGATTTCAGCTTCGATTCTAACTCCTGTATTGTCTTGGCTCCAATAGAAACCTCATTTTCCAAATCTCCGATTCTGATCCCGGCTTCAATCAATGCATTTGATTTCTTTTTTAATTCAAATGAGATACTGTCTCTCTTTTCTTCCAAGTTACTGATTTTGTAATTAGCCTCATCAAGATCAGCCTTGGCCGCATCAAGTTCTTCCGTTTTCTTCTTGACGCTTTTTATCAGCTTTTTCTGATTTTCCTTCAAGGCATCAATCTTTTCCTTAGACTCAGAAAGATCTTTGCCAATAGATAAAATCTCTTTATCCTTTGAAGCGATATCTGACTTAAGTTCGGAAAGCCTTTCCTTGTAAAAATCAGCCTTATCCTGCATTTCCTCAATTTCTTTTGCAAGATTTTCGGATTTAATAGCTTTCTCCCTGTACATTGACAGCTTGCTGTCTGTGATGAATGTAAAACCTAACATGCTCATTTTCAAAATATTTAAACATTACTTAACTCCGGAACTACCAAGACCTTTTTCTCCACGTTCATTTCCGTCTTCTACCTCAATATCTGTCACCTCTTCCAATACCATTTTGTATTGTGGAACGATTTCCATCTGAGCTATTCTATCGTTTTTATGGATTACGGTCGGTTTTTTATTGACTTTAGTAAGATTGACCATATACTCTCCTTTGTAGGTAAATTCGCATTTACCGGGCGCGTTAGTAACTACCACTCCCTCGTCAAAAGAGAATCCTGATCTTCCTTCTACATTCACGCACCATCCTTCTGGGATATTCAATTTGAACCCTGTTCCTATTCTAACAGAATAACCTTGATATAAGGTGATTGATTCAAAATCTGAAGGAACATCTATTTCCACTCCCATGTCATTCACCATCTTCACCACTCTATATGCACGAATATCACAACATGCATCGCCATCATGTTTATATTCAGGTACCACGACATCGGGGTACAGTTTCTTAATACCTACCTGCACAGTCTTCTGATAACCTGGAGTCAAATACGATTCAGGTATTTTATTAACAACCTTATCTTCTTTTTCATGTTTGTTGTTCTTTTCAGAAACAGTACCCTTCTTGCTATCTTCTTTTTCATAAAGAAGTCTTTCAATATCTTCTAACTTGTCCATGATCATATTTTTATAGTACAATAAACAATACCTTCTTTTTTTATATCCTTCGTTGATTCATAACACTCACGAAAAGTACTTATGTCTGCATCATTAGGATCATCGACCCACTCATCTCCTTGCTTATATTTTTCTCTGGTTTCTGAGTAGATCATACATAATTTATCCCCATGCTTCGCCATAATCCTTTCTTCTGTCACTTTCCTACGAAGTTTAATAAGGGGAAATCTTGTAACTATTTCTACCATCATTCTACACTATCTTTAAAAGCCCAAGAGATGTTATTCTCCTGGGCTGATGTTTATATTAAAATGGAAGGTCCTCTTCTTCCATAGGAGGAAAGTTCGGCATCTGTGCTTGCGGCTGTGGCTGCGTCTGATGCTGAGGCTTGGTGCTCCTTGTGGTAGATGCCGGTGCCGGGGCAGGGGCAGCAGGCTGAGCTGTCGGCTGTGGCGTATAAGCCGGTGCCTGATACTGTGCTGGCTGTTGAGCAGGCTGTTGGCAATTCTGATACGGAATAGCACTCGGAACAGACTGAGGTTGTTGAACCTGTTGAGGCGCGGCCGGCTGCTGAGCGTAAGCCTGAGGAGCTGCCGGCTCTTGCTGAGTATTTCCTCCTAACCCTAATTTAGCCATTATACCGGCTCTGATGTCTTTAATAGAAGCATTGAACCTGTTTGAATATTCAGTAATCTTCTGATAAGTAAAGTTGTTTTGAGCTGAATAATCAAGGCTTTTCTTGCCATCAAATCCTGTAACTTCAACAGGATCCGGCCAACCATTTACGCCTTTTTTATAATAACGTTCAACAAGCTGATCTTCTTCTCCGTCTACTCCGGCATATGCGATAATAAGTTCCGAAGATCCAAACTCGTCATCTTTCTTCTTCTTAAAGACATTGAAATAAATTTCACGACTGAAATCGATATTTTCGTAGTATTTTACGAAGCTCTTAACAAAGCCCTTGATATTTCCTTTTTGATTAACGAGAGGTATGGAAATACAATAGCTTTCATTAAGTTCGTAATCTTTTAATACGATAAGGAAATTAGTAACAGTATTTCCATTAGAGAAAGTGATTGACTTTAACCCGATGTAGTTGATGTACCCAACTACTCCATTATAATACTCTTTCCGATATCCCGCCGGCTGACCGCTATTAGGATTTATGTGCTGAACAAAACCTTCTTTTGGTTCGTTACTTTTTTCATACAAGTTACCATCTGAATTAATATACAAATAATAAGTTGTACCAAAACTTCTGTTTTCTCTAAAAGACATATTATTATTTTTTTATAGATTATACAATGTTTGATTTAAGACGTATGTTGATTCGTATTTAGGATTGAACATCTTTATCATCTTATACTGATCAGACCAATCCATAACAGTATCTCCTTTTATAAGAGATTTTACGGATGAAAGTATATTTTCCTTACTGATAGAAAAATTAAAACACGGACCTTCAAGCGCATTTAAAGGCATTGATTCCATTATCCTTTTTCTATTTCCAAAATCCTCAGACATTACCGTTATACCGTTTTCTTCATCTACCTTGACATTAACAACATTATCCACTAAAGTCATAGAATTAAGAACAGACATAAACAAATCCCTGTCAAACTTAACCCTCGACGATTTCTCGAATTTGTTACATACGTATTCGTAGTTAGGATACTGTTGTTCTACGTTCATATCCGATATAATCACATTATCAAAACATAAAAACGTCCTAATACCATCTGTGGAAATACTGATCTCCGTATCTTTATCAGATAGAAAGCGGTATAAGATGGAAGCCGCGACCTCGCTTAGCATAATTGACCTTTCTGCTACCGCATTAGCATACTCTTTCCTGTTTATAAACAAACGGAACATATCAGTAGAAACAATGTCAATATAATTCTTCTTCACATTAAGAAGAATCGAGCATATAGCCGGTCTAAACTCATCCGATCCAACAAACGCAAAAGATCTTTTCATAGACTGAATGAAAGATGAGCTCATAACACGAATACCATCACCTACGGGATAAAAGAAATCAGGGAAAGCCTTATCCTCAATCCAAGTAGAAGAGAAAGATCCTCTATCGTATTTAAAAACGATACTGTAATCGTTTTTAATCTCTATCTCTATATCCTGGTTATGATTTTTAAAAAATGAAATAAGAGTCCCGGCATCTACTAAAAGAGAAAACTTCTGGTCACAAGAAATATCAGTATTCACATCGAAAATATCATCCGTATATGTTATACGTTCGTTCATGGCTTGTATCCGGATATGATCAAAATATAAAGTAATTTTTATATTCGATGTGACACAATCCTTTAGAACCTTATCAAACATCTTTGAAATATTTGAAAGCTTCTCATTAATTAGTATGCCAGGAACTCTTACTTTCATTTTTTAAAACTTACGATTATGATTATCTAACACTGCAAATGTATTATTTTAAAATCTAATTTTGAATTAATTGGATTTAAAATGATTTAAAATAGATTAAATACTTCTTCTTGTCGCTTCTGCTATCAGCATCGCGTCAACTATACCGTCATGAGCGGTCTTACATCTTTCGTTTTTAACGAATGTATCGTTTGGCCAAAGCCTTTTAGCACAAGCTAATGACGTTTTTTTAGTATTTACCTTACTGGCTTCCATGACCTTATCAGAATGTGTCCAAACCAATTTCTGCCATGTTTTAGGGGCTATGAAATTAACGGAGCAACTTATGTCCGGAAATGCCATGCAGAGGGACAGGAACAGCCCATGCAGTTCGCCTTTGTTCTCCATGAGAGAGGCTGTAGAGGACGTGCTGACCCCGTACAGGGCGTGGACGTCCTCTATGACAAATACTACCCTATCAGGATTGTTTTCTACGATCGTATCCCGGCAAAAAACATATTCTTTAGTCAAGTCTACCGGTCCTGAAATTGCTATTCTTGGAGTGGAGATTCTAGATATTAGTTTGCTGTCCTGATCGATGCAGGCTATGGCTCCATCTTTTCCTGGATCTGCTGCTATATATAGTATCATAATGCACTAATTTAGATTCATGTCAATTTTACCAATGCTATCGTCATTTTCAAAGCCTCCATTGTCTGTAAGTTCGTAATCAATAGCCACAGCACCATTACCAAGAATGTAAAATCCTTTAAACATCTTTCCTATTTCAATAGGATACACAACATTTACGTCCCTTCCAATATCCTCAAAAGGCATAGCAATATCTTCTGTTTCAGCTTCTTTTTGTCTTGCTAATACCCCAACAGGTATATTCTCACCTTTTATAGATGCGTATGTAACCATATACAGAACATCATTATTGACAAACGCCCTATCACTACTTACCTTATCCAAGCTAACATATATAATATGTTTTATAAAACTATTGATATCTCCACATATGTTAATAGCTTCTACTTCTTTAGGAGTAACGACTTCCACTTCTTCTGGTTTTATATTTTTCTTTTTCATTGCATTAATCTTTTTGTGTTTTGTTTTACTTCTTCAACAAGATCATGATCTTTCATCATTTCCTGCTTAAGTTTCTCATTCTCCTTAATTCTTTTTACCCTATCGGCAAGAATCTTCTTATATTTCTTATCCGATATTTTAATAAACCAAGGACAGTTCCTTGATGGAATCCTTTTACATGGGTAATCAGTGAGACCGTTCGGTCCAAACTGCTCGCATCGGTTACATTTTTCTTCGCCTGTCATTACACTATATTTTAGGGAAATATTCTTCAAGTTCTCTATAAGAGCACTCTACTACAACAGAATCTCCTTTAGGGAGAAATACTAAAATAGAATCGATAGAAAAAACACTATCTACTTTCCTTACAAGTTGGCCATGCTTATAAGAAGATATGACCAACCTAATTCCATACGTATCAGAATAAGAGCCTTTCCTACATGGAATTATGTTTTCAACAACATAATCGAAGCCTCCGATATTAACTTCATCGCCGGCATTGATTTCCATGATAGGAACCATCTTAGCCCTTCGATCTATGCTTATTTTCATTTCGCAACCTCAAATTTTATTTTCTCCTTCGGTTCATAATTCCATACCTCAAAATCATCAGCTACAAAATCATAAAACCCTTTCCCTTCCATACGAGACGAGATAGTAACCTGCGGAACCGGGCCGAAGAGAGAGCGACGAAGTAGCTCGTTTGCCTGTTCTTCGTGACGGTCATACACATGCATATCTTGGATGAAATGAGTGAAAACTGCGGGCCTTAACCCGGCGTCATGAGCAAACATCATCATCAACGCCGCATATTGAGCTACATTCCAGTAAGAAGCTGTAATCATATCCTGGCTGCGCTGGTAAAGAGTCATATATAACTCATCTCCTTTAACAGATAAATTAATCTGGAACGCGCATTCTTGAAGTGGCTTAAGACTATTAGTTTCAGGATCGAACATAGATGCTACTATTCTTCTTGATGAACGATCATTCTTGAGTGACCAAAGAATGAAGTCTGTTTGGTTAAGAAAACCGTAAAGACCATCATGGATATCTGTCATACCATCTGGAGCTTTTCCGGTTCCCATATAAACATGTCTGTTCACCATATCTCCATAACATCCTTCTATCTTTCCATTATCATCAGCCCACTGATCCCAGATATGGAGACCAAGTTCTTTGATGTCTACCGATCTTTTTTGCCAAATCCACAAGATTTCTTTTATGGAGTTTTTAAGATTAGTAGGTCTAAGCGAACCAAGAGGAAATTCCCGGCGAAGATCGTACTGGTTGCATACTTGCAGGATACGCTTCACCTTTACGCCTGTCCCGTCACCGTAGACCGGTCGCTTTACCTCTTCCCACGGCTGGCTCATTATAAGAGCCAAATTATCTTGAAATATTTTATCTACTCTTGCCATATTCTTATTATGCACTTATATACTATAGTATCACCATCTCAAGGTTATGCCAACAAACAAGAATCATTAAAAATTCTAAGAGGAATGGTTATAAAGACGATTAATTTCTTCTTGTTCTAAACACGGACCACCTACAACTTTCTCTGTTGCTTTTCTTTGTCTAACAAAATCTTCAGCTTCGGAAAAAGTTGTAGCATAAATATATCCGCCATATTCTGTCACAAACTTCTTTTGTTTTTCTTCTTTTGTTTTCATAACTGTAATTTTTTAAAGTGAATAATTAATTGATTTATAAAAAGAAAGCGGTGATAAACTAAGTTATCTTAACCAACAACCATCCAGTCATCAGCCAACGTATCTGATTGCGAAGCTAATCATCCGTTTACGATATTATCGTTAGCATCTTTCATGCACAGATAAGCGCAAAATTTAATCATATTGGTTTCAGTTATGTCATATCAGTAGACAACCAATCTTCCGGGCGCTGGAATACAAACATACCTTTACCATTCCATCCGGCACGTGCAATCAACGCACCTTTTTTTACTTCTTCTAAAGCTTCTCCAAATTTCATAACTATTTTTTTATAAATTAAACTCTGCAAAATCTATTTCAGATCCGGTTGACAAATTAATCATTGACTTTTCAAGCTCTTCCATTGGAACCGGTTTCACAATACCTCCATTACCAAGAGTCCTTTTATAGAAGTTTATCACCACCTGATCGCTGGTTTTTACCGTCTTAGGAATAGGTTGGCGAAGATATAATCCATCAAGAGACTTTACTCTTGAAAGAGCCGTATATAGCTGTCCTGTTTCAAAAGAATTAGATACGTCCATCATAGCCGCATCCAGTGTCAGGCCTTGGGCTTTATGGATCGTGATAGAATAACCTATTTTTATAGGATACTGAATAATAGCTCCTACTACTTCAGATTCTATCTTATATCCGTTTCTTACGTATTTTACTTTCTCAAACGAACATGGTGTTATAACAACCTTAGTATGCTCATCATCTTTCGGTTTATCAAGGACTACTTCAATCTCACCCTTTTTTATAGATAATACAGTACCAAGAGAGCCATTGAAGTACTCTCCTCCGTTTCTTGTTATCATAACTCTTGATCCTTCTTTCAAGAAAAGAGTTTTTTCAACCGGAGCATCTTTAGGATAATCACCGTTTATAACAGCTTCTAATTTTCTTAAAGAGCCTGGTAACGATGATATTCTCATTTCGTTAATAGCCGTAGCTTTTGAGTTGGTAGTTACAATCTCAACATATCCTTGATTATTATCAGACTGAATACATCTGCTGTTTATTGTATCAAATACATCATCATCCATCTGCCCTTCACGCACCTTATTAAGGACACTAATAAACTTCTCATCTTTCTGACGGTATATTTTTTCAAAAGAAACCATTTCCATACCAGAAGCCATTAGAGACTTGGAGCTAAAGAAGTAAGATGTATCGTATATTTCTCTAAAAAAATCCTCCTTAATTACTGGCGGAAGTTGAAATAAATCACCTACCATAATAAGTTTCACGCCGCCAAACGGGTCCTTGTCTCCTCTTGCATGACGAAGTATATCAGCTACGTTGTCAAGAAGATCAGGGCGAACCATAGAAATCTCGTCTATGATAAGATACTTTATATTCTGTAAAATCTTTTCAGAACCTCCGTTGAATTTATATTCGCAGTTATCCATAAACGCGCCTTTTCGTATTTCAGGTATATACGGCTGCATTCCTATTCTAAAAAATGAATGAATGGTTTGACCACCTGCATTAACAGCAGCAACACCTGTAGGAGCTACAACAACCGCATTTTTTAATGCCGGTATAATACGCTTAAGGAACGTTGTTTTTCCACTTCCTCCTTTACCGGTTATAAACAGCGGTTTTGGTGACTTACAAATAGACTTAATAGCCTTTCCTTGTGCGACATTACCTTCGGACATAACTGAACGAAGAACGCACTCCATGATTTTTTTGTCGTAACTTATAGCCATCTTTTTTCTGATTTTGTTCTACAAAACAAAAGTATGAAAATAAAATAAAACCTAAAATATAAAATGAATTAATCAGGATTAAAAAGAAATAATAAGTTGGATAAGTAGTTTTAGATCAGACAGTAATATGATTTCGTATAGATATGGTTATGGCATAGTGGTGGCTAACGGGTGTTTCCGTCGATGTTCTACGAGATTATCGTTTTTCGGCTCTGTCGGCGACTACTAAGAACAGACCCTCTCTCAAGTACCAAACATTACAATGATGAATACTGAGATATAGGATAAAGACAGGTATCATTATAGAATGATAGTTCTTCAAATGGTATATCCTTGAATACAGATTCACCATCTAATTCTTTATCATTGTCTACTGTTGTATTAATGTTAGGTAATGATTGGATAGATATATCCATATTCTCTATCTTTTCCTTAAACTGTTCTGCCTTAACATACGTATAGATGTCTTCGCTTACCGATCCCACCGCTTTAGTCATCTCGCCGGCGAACTCAGTATACATATCCCGTACCTCATTAAAACCTGCCTTTTTGTCAGGAGCAATATTGTTATAGGATTTCATTCTCCTACTTACCATACCGCAGACCCCGGCAACGGACTTCCCCACCTCAGCACAGCAGGCTTCCGCATCAGCCAGGCCTGCCTTTACCGTGGCTACCTTCTCCTTACTCCACCCACTAACCTTGTCGTATGATTGTTTAAGACAGTTTAAGAACATGTCCATTCTTCGCTTCTTATCTTCTGCTATGATAGCGCGATAGTACTTTCTTATAATTTGGTTTTGTGTACTTCGCTCATATCCGTCCCAGAAGTCTTTATGCGCTTCTTTAGCCATAGAAGAAGCTAATGACCTTGCTTCTTCTTCTTTTGTCTTTTTACGATCTATGCCAAGGATTTCGCCATCTTCGGAAACAACTTCATCTGCGTTTAGGAAACGTAGGATATGAGTGTTGTCTTTTAAGAAGAAATTGAAATCGTCTTTCTTATTCACTTTTTCTTTTTCTCCTTTCTCTATATCCTTCTCTCCAAAATACCATCTGTTTGTTGCTCCTTTTTTATACAAGGTCCAGGTATTTGCTATTTGCCAGAAAACGGCTCCATGCCTATATACCGGAATCAGCTTACCTATTGGGTAGTTATGTTCGTTTGCTTCAATGTAAGCACGAGGATTATCTACGTATGTTATAAATTGTATGTTTTCGAACCTTTTTACGAGCTTGTCTTTTATCGCCATACCGACAATCTCTTTCGCTTTTGTTAGTCCTACATTCAAATACAAGGCAATTGTTTTATTACTTATCGTCGAATCAATTAATCCATAATACGAGTGGCTTCCGTCTACGACATCCGCCTGAGAGTTTGTCTCTCCACTGTTCAGTACAGACTCATTGTTTCTGACTAAATTAACAAACATCGCCTCTCTTATCCTGTCAAGGACTTTTTCATGGTTTGTTATTTCATTTTTCTTTATCTTAATTAAAATCCTATTCTTTGGAAGATTCACTTTACCACATCCGAGAGTAAGTTGTACGCCATTAACACGATACCTTCTTGCAACGAACGTACTATCCGTCATACGGAACAGTTCGTCAAACATCGGATGTCCTGTCATGTTCTTGAATTTCGAATACCCGATTCCAAGTTTATGAAGAAGATCTTTCTGGTTTTTGAATCTTATTCTCGAATCCCGGCGGGAGATTTTTATCATACAGTATAAAGCATACAATTCCATGAACAGCGAATCATCTGACCACTGCTCCAAAAGTCTAAGACTTATGTTAATATTTCTACCTAATTGTATCTTCATAATCTGTAACAAAAAAAAATCGGATGGATTTTTGTGGATATCCATCCGATTCATGTCTTTTTTTTCGTCCGGAAAACTCCAAAATGCCGTTACAGATTTGAATCAATCCAAGTAGAAAAACAACAAGACACTTAATATTTTATATTCTTGTTGTTTTATTTGAATTAACTTCACTGTAACGTGCTACAAATGTAGCAATAAAATTCAAGAATCAAACAACAAGAACTTATTTTTTTTAATGCTACAGTGCAAATATCGGGATAAATCCTGAATCCATTGTCATAAAATACGTTAATTTTAAATTCATAAATCCTTAATCCTTATCTTTGTATCAAAACGATAATCTCATGAAAGAAAGTGATAATAAAGATGTTAGTAATAGGGCTTATAGGCTTTTAGTACCTTATTCCAATACGGTAGATATGGCTAAGAAGATACTTCTGTTTTATAACGGATACCTAATGGCTTCCGGCAATGAGAAGAATGTCATAGATGCGAGGCACTTAAATCTTCTTGCCTATTATTTTGTGTTTGGATATTCGTATGAGACGAAGAAGAAGTTTTCTCATTGTTTCAGTACCGATCTTCAATATGTATCGGTTTTGGATACGGAGATGAAGAAACGTGGTATTTTGATCGACCGTGAAGGTAATTACAGGACAAGGTGTTTGTGCCCGGATATAGAGAACATGCGCCGTCTTTTTGTATTGGAGGGTTCAAGAGATCAATGTGCGTTGGTTTCTTTATTTTACAGAAAGAAAACTTTTGAAGACGATGGTGAAGAATAATTTCCCTATATCATTTGAGTCACATATTATAGATGATGTGATGGATAAGACCGGGGGCGTTTACGACCGAAACCAAATACGTGACGTTTTCAGAGCCAGTATTTCTTATGCCAATAACTTATGTACGTACACAGATAACGTGTCTGTATCGTTCCCGTATGTAGGTGATATGGTTTGTAACCTTCATGAGATGGAGAGGCGCAAACACAATCTTGAGCGTCTTAAATCTAAGGTGGAAAAATTATCTAAGTATCAGGAAAAAGAACTTCAGTGCCTTGATATTAAGATAAGGATGATAAAGGATGCTTATGACTCAGGTGAGATAAAAAGTGGGGATATGTTGATAAAACACAACAAATTATCTATCTTTAAATCTCGTAAGGGTCATAGTTTTAGTGAAATACAAAATATTCAAGATCAAGAATTTAATAGATAGGAAATGAAAAAGATTTTGCAAGCGGAAGTTATATACGATGCTTTTATGGATACGATATTAAAAAAACTTCCAAGAAAAAAAGAAGATTATCCTGATTGGTACAAAGAACGTCTTGAAAAGTGTGAAGGATGTAAATTCAATACCAAGAACGTCCCTAACTCTATGCTTCCTCTTTCTTTGTACGTAAGCAAGAAAATAGGTAAAAATCGTTGTTCGGTATGTACGTGCTTCATCAAGCAGAAGGCCTGGAGCAAGACAGAGGAGTGTGCGCTTGGGGAAGGGCTTCCCCGTCCTTCGTGGATGGATCGTCAGTATTCTATTGATTTTTATGATGAGAAGTCAAGATGGAACAGGTTAGAGCTTATTACAATGGATTCTGATGAGTTTAATGTTATTTCTACAGATGACAAGCAGTATAATATTGACCTGTCTAAAGACGGCAAATCATTTGAAATCATTTTCGAACCAGTAGAAAAAGGAAATAGTATAAGGTTTTCATTCGTTCTTGAGTCGAAGCATGATATGAAGATAACAGCATCAGAGACATCTTGTGGTTGTACGTCATCTAATTTGAATATCATTGACTCACGTCACTTTAAGTTCAATATAGAGATACATACAGCAGGATTTGGAATAGGAAGATTCGTAAAGCACATGACTGTTCACTATCAAAAAGATGGGTCTCAAAAAGAGGAAAAAATTCCGTTTAATTTTGAAGGTACTATAATTCAAAAAAGTTAAGTTATGGGTGGATGTGGTAAAGCAAGGCATTTACAATGCGAGGATAAAAGGAAGTCCTTATTTTCTATGTTGCAGGCATCTTGTGACGATCTCCCCGATTATTCTGCCGGAGATATTCTCTATGCCGTACTTAGATCTTTTGCAAAGAAAAGAGGATTGTCTGTTTCTTTTTTAAGGACGTTGACAGACAGCGAGCTTTTTGAAGTGGCTGATTATAATTTATCAATGGAGTTGATGGACGTTATTATTCATGATAGAAAGGTTATTGACAATGAAGAAGATTGATTTTGATTCAGATATAAAGCATCTTATTTCTTATTACAACCATTTACTGTCTGCGCAAGACGAGGTGGGAGAGGATATGGAAGAGCTAACCAAGGATATCATTAGGAAGAAGGATGAGGAAAACGACATAGAGTTAGAAGACTTTATTGATTTGGAGGAAAAGTCGTTTATGACCAACTTGTATCAACAAGAGATAATGAAAGTATCTTCTTCTGTCAAGACCGTCTACAGGTTGTCTATTAACGCCGGTCATGATCTTAATATAGATGATGACAGCAAGAAGGTTCTTGATAGGATAGTAAACGACGGAGAATCAGATTTTATTATGTACGTTGACAATAATACTGATTCTGTTGCGTTCAAGGAAGAATCTGTTGAGGAAGGAATAAAAAACATGTGCAAGTATCGTGTTGATCCATCTTCTCTTGAAGACAGGTTTAATATTCTTAAGTCTCAGTATGAGGCTTTTTTAAAAATTATCAACAATGAAAGCAAGAAAGCCGACTAACGATGATGTCTCTTACGTAGATCGAAAACTTCTTGTGCTAAGGGATCAGATAGATAAAGCTGAACGTTATCTATCTGAAAACCCTTGGGATAAAATAGAAGATTCTGATAAGAGGGAGAAAGAATTTAGGTTTCAAAAAAGCTTGTCTGATAGCTTAATGCAATGGACTGAATCTTATATTAAGATGTGTGGGATAATGGATGTCTATAATCAGCTTGAGGCTACCAAAAACAAGAAAAGTCTAAAAGGAGGACAAACAGTATCAGGTATTCAGTCTTTTGTCAAGAATGAAGCTAAGAACAAGCTCGATAAATAGTTTTGCCATGAATTTTAACAGTAAAGAACTTTATATAAATATGGGTAACGATATCCCGTTATGGAATGACCTGTATTCTTATGAAGAGCAAGACGATGATGTCAAGCAATTCTGGGAGAATGAGGCTATGAAACTCCTTAACGGTGTTACCATAAATGGGGTATTTATACATCCTTGGCTATATTGGCATATCAATTTCTGGAAGATGATGATTGACGTAGGAGATGATCGTATTCCTGGAAATTCTCAGCTTCGTGATAATGAATGGATGTTTGCCGAATTTCTAAAGCAGGCTGAAGAAGAGAATAAAGGAATATTCATGTTCGGGTGCCGTCGTTTTGGAAAAGCCCTTCTTGATTCTGAGATACTTTATCTTGAGGACCGGGAAAAGATGATAGGAAATATCGTTGTAGGGGATAAGATATATGACGATAAAGGGAATTTAGTAGAAGTCGTAGGTGTTTATCCTCAAGGAAAAGTAACTACCTACAGAGTCGTATTTGAAGACGGTCGTAATGTTATTTGCTGCGGTAATCATCAATGGCGTGTCAATCATGGAGGAAAATGGCATGTTAGGAGTCTTAGAGCCATAGCCGGATTGGATTATAAGAGTATGTCTATTCCAGTAGGTGAGGCCCTGAACTACCCTACGGCAAAGCTGCCGGTTCCGCCGTCGGCCTACGCCTCGATGCTGGCGGCTTATCTCGGTGGCTATGGAGGGGATATGTTTTTTGATAAATACGTTTGTAAGAAGTTTTTAAGATCGTCCATAGATCAAAAGAAAGATTTTATAGAAAACTTCATTCGTTCTTTCAGAAACGTAGTAACCGGAGAAGAAGAGCTTACGTTGTCTCATATTGACATGGATGTCATAAATTTTGTACAACGTATGTTTTGGGCTTCAGGTTGGTATGCTAAATTGGAGGGGAACAAACTTATACTATCAAGGAATCGTAAGGAATTAAAAATAAGATCCATATCGATATACGGAAAGGAGCATGCCACTTGTATAACCGTTGATAATGATTCTCATTTATTTTTGACCACCAATTACATCGTTACTCATAATACGGCCATAATGAGTTCGTTTTTAGCTCGTAATGCTACAATGACATACAATTTGACGCATAATGTTATTGGGTCAAGTAAGGAGGACCTTATGAGTCTTGGTGAGTATCTTGAGTTTGGTCTTGATAATATACATCCTTATCTAAGAATAAATAGAACAGGTAATGATTGGTTTAAAGAGGTTATTATGGGTACTAAGACGGTGAACAATATTCGTGACGTTCACGCTCGTATTCGTATTACCAATATTGATAGCGGTAAAGCCGGTGCCTCTCTTAAGACCGCATCTGGAACACCATATACATCTATTTATGATGAGGTAGGTAAATTTCCATTTTTAGCAGCATACTTACAAGGCCGTCCTGCCCATATGATGCACGGTCGAATGAGGGGGATGATGATATGTTCCGGTACGGGCGGCAACGTTGAAAAGTCTCAAGATGCTCAAAAAGTGATGAATAACCCTGCTGAATACGGGTTTATTGTCATGAATTATGATCTGCTTAATAAACGTTGTTTAAAACCAACTTGGCGTATTAGTCAATCCGGTTGTTTTGTTCCTGCTCAGATGTCTCATGCTTATGATAAGGAAACAACAACCTTAGATAAGTACCTTGGAATAGAGAAAGCTACAGGTCTTAAGAAAATAGACATTCAGGTATCAAAATTTGATGATAATACTAAGAAGATAAAATCACGTCTTGATGAACTTGTCAAAAAGGATAGAGCTTTATACGTCCAGGAACGAATGGCATTCCCTTTGTCTATAGATGATTGTTTCCTTAATACGAATGTAAATAGGTTTCCTGTTGAGGACGCCCTGAAGCATAAGAATAGACTTTTGGAAGAAGGAAGACCAGGAAAAACAGTAGATATATATCAGACTGACGGAATGAAGATGGATTACCATTTTAGTGATAAACAGCTTGTTGATTATCCGTTCCAAGGTGGAAACATAGATGCTCCTATTGTTATATACGAAGACCCACCAGAAGATGGAGGTGTTTTTGATTTCACATATGTGAGTGGATGTTTGCTTCCAGGGGAGAAGGTATTAACAGATAAAGGATGGAAATGTGTCGAAGATGTAAAATATGAAGATAGGCTTGTAAATAAAGATGGGGAATATGTTTCTATTTATAAAAGACTATTATATAATAAGATAGATGAAGACGTATATGATGTTAAAATGTATAATGGAGTTTCAATAACACGTTTTACAAAAGAGCATCCATTATACGTTAGTGACAATAAACTTAAAAATGGTAAAATAATATGTGAGGATTTATTTAGCTTTGATTTTGTTAAAGTAGCTGATGTAAAGAGTGGAATGTGGATTAAATATCCGAATGTTTACAGAAAGGAGATATATCCTTGTAAAGAATTATTCCCTTATGTAATGTCTGATGATTTATGGTATTTAATAGGAGCTTGGATAGGTAATGGATATTCAAGGATAGACAAATATCATGTAGGTATATATATAAGTACTCATAAAAATAATGATAAGTTTATAAAGAAGATAGATGATATATGTAAATCCTGTTTTGGTAAATATACTAATAAAAGATTCAGGGATAATAGTTGTGAGATATTTTGCGGTGTAAAGGAGTTTGCAATATGGATGGATTCTACATTTGGGAAATATGCTAATGGAAAATTTATACCGGAATGGGTCAAGTATATACCTCATGAATATAAGGCCTCTTTTTTGTGTGGATATCTTGATACGGATGGTTGTTGTTATGCCGTTAATGGTAAGAAATTATATACTATCGAATACACAAGTTGTAATTTAAAATTATTAGAGAGTGTACAGGACATTTTGTTTTCAATAGGAATAGTTTCTAACATAAAAATTAATAAAAATGATAGATCTGATGTTATTCAAGGTCATTTTAAGAAAAGTAATTGTTTGTATTATTTATCTTTTGGTACAAATGGTATATTGAAATTACTATCATTTTGTATAAATAGTGTTAAGCTTGATGGCATTATTATTCCTGATAAAATAATCAAGGCTAAGAAAAAGGGTTGTTTTATAAGCAATGATGGTGATTATATTTATATAAGGATTAAAAGTATAGAGAAGAGATTGTATTCTGGTCCTGTGTATAATTTCGATTGTGATACGCATACTTATTTGTGTCATCACATAACTACCCATAATTGCGACCCCTATAAATCTGACAAGGCTGATACTGATTCTGTTGGTTCGTTTTATGTACTTAAAAGATATGTAAAAATCAACGATCCGTTCGCTTATTGTATAGTAGCATCATACGCATCACGTCCTCCATCTTCCGATGATTTTTGTCGGAATTGTGAAATACTTCAAGAAGCGTATGGAGCCAAGTGTCTTATGGAGAATGCCGACCGAATGTATGAAATGTATCTTACGAGACGAAATAAGCAACTCATGTTGTTGGAAGACGGTGAACGTCTTGCCGGCAAGATTATCCGTGCTGGCGCCCGTCAGAACAACAAGCTTGGTTTGGCTCCTACGGTTCCTAATCAGCGCATGCTTTTCAATACCGTTATTCAATATTGTTGGGAGGATGTTGTTGTTGGGTATGATGATGATGGCAATGAAATAACGCAGAAAGGTATTTACCGTATCCCTGATATAGAACTTCTTGATGAGATCATAGCCTTCGGCCCTGGGGTCAATACTGACCGTATCATAGCCTTCGGCCACGCTCTTCTTCTGGCTAAGTATTATGATGATATGGGTTACATGCCTGAAAGTACGACTCAAAAGGAGAATCAAAAGAAGAGAGAACGCAGGAAGATAGAACAGGTCAAAGGATTTACGGTAAGAAGACGTAACCCATACAAAATGAGGTGACGAGAACAAATTCCTTATCTTTGTGAAAAATAGGATAATAGGATGGAATATTTCAATAGAGATCAGGCTTTTCCGGCCAGAGGAGTATTTTCAGGGTTGCCGGTGCAGGCGATACCTACTAAGAGAAAAACCAAGGAGTGGTTTAAAGCCACTATGGATTCTCTTGAATTGATTGGTTTGAAGCAGCTTGATGAGAACCAGAAGTTCAAGGATTTTTATAGGATGATGGAAGGTAAGTTATCCTTTATGGAGCTGAAAGATGTAATTCCTTATCTTAAGGATGTTCAGTCTATAAGGGACAACGTAAACATTCCATCATTCTTACGTCATTATGATATAATAGGTACGATCGTAAACGCTTTTGTAGGATGGTTGGGTAATCTTTCTGACAAGTATAATGTAGTTGGATTGGACGAATCTGAAGTGAATCAGTATTCTGCCACGAAGGAGAATCTTCTTCATAATTACATTAGAGAGGAATTGGACAGAAGGGTTAGGCAAGAGTTATTGAATAGAGGATTGGATCCGGATTATAATAATTTTGCCAGCGAAGAAGAAAAGCAGGCTTATTCTCAGCAGATACAAGAAGTGAAAGCATCTATGACCCCTCCTGAGATAGAGAATTTCATGAATACAAAATGGAAGACTGCCGAGGTTATATGGGGTTCTCATACGCTTGAGGCGGACAGGGGGCGTTTTTACATGGATGAGATAGATACCGAGAATTTCATTGACTATCTTCTTACCGGTCGTTGCTTTAGAAATTATCATGTAGGATACGACTATTATAAGCCGGAGAGGTGGTCTCCGTTGAATACATTTTACTCTAAGACATTAGATAGCAAGTATCCGCAGTACGGTGATTATATTGGTCGTGTTCATTATTATACTGCCAATGATATTATAGTAAGGTGGGGGCATCTTCTTACGGCAAAAGACAAGCAAAAGCTTATAGGGGGTGCTGATAATTTCAATGGCACTTATCATAATGGTGATAATGGAAGTTATGTAAGTTTATCCAAATCGGCGAGTGTAGGGATGTTATATCAGAATAAGGTAATACCTTGGAAAGGATATAATGATTATGCTTCTATAAAAGCTTATGAGGATTATTACGGTATTCCAGCCGGCACATATACCGGATACGATAGTAATGGCAACGAATATCACAGAACCAGATTCATGCCAAATTTAGAGCATGGTAATTACTATAACCGTGCCCAGAGTTTGAGCGACGAGCATGTTCGTAGTGATTTGTATCAGGTAACTGAATCATATTGGGTATCCCCAGCTCAGGTGTATGTAATTACCTACCAAACTGAAACCGGATTAGTAACTACCGAAATGGTAACCGACGAGCTTCTTCAGGACTTTTTACAGGAAAATGGTATTAAGAAAATTACCAGGACCATGAGTAAGGGAATGGAGAACCCGGAGATTAATACCTATTTCGTAGATTACGTTCCACAGGTAAGGTACGGGGTTAAGATCAGTGGCGGGGCTCTCGCTCAGGATAACCTGTATCTGGATGGAGAACCTATCGATCACCAGATAAAAGGGGATAGTAACATCTATGACTTTGTTCTACCCGTTGCCGGATATATCGGTACTTCTATGGCTAACAGGATTCAGCCATATCAAATATTTTATAATTTCTCCATAAATCAGATAAACAATATTCTTGAAAAGGAGATCGGTAAATTCTTCTTAGGGGATATTAATCTGGTTCCAAGTGAATATAAGGATTTGGGTGAAGATGTGGCTGATATATGGGCAAACCTTCTTGATGTAGCTAAGTCTGTAGGTGCTCTGACATTAGATACCTCATCTCAAAACACGAAAGGCGGTGTTCCTTTCAACCAGTTCGCCGTCTATGATTTGTCGCAGACAGAGCAGCTTAAAACAAGAATGGAGCTTGCTGAATGGTCGAGGATGAAGTGTTTTGAAATGGTTGGTATCACGCCTCAAGTAATTAACGGTCCCAACAGGTATGAGACCGCCACTGGGGTCCAGCAGGGCGTTACGGCATCTATGTTACAAACACAGATATACTTTGATAACTTCGGTTACTTCAAGAAACGCGCTCTTGATCTTCATCTGGCTGTCGCTCAACAATGCCAGCAAGAAGGAAAGGATATTTCTGTAATGTACACAAAAAGTGATCTTACCAGGGCGTTTTTATCTATAGGAACCGACGGTCTTAGTCTAAGGCATCTTGGTGTTCAGGCATTATCTAATTCCAAGAAAAGGGATGAGCTTGAGAAATTTAAGACTTTCATGTTGCAGCTAAATACGGCCGGAGGCGATATTTACGATCTTGCATCTATCTTCACATCAGATTCTATGGTGGAACTTATACAGAATGCAAGGAATACTCGCGCATACAACGAGCGTCAGATGCAGCAGCAACAACAGAATCAGATGCAGCTTAACCAGCAACAGATACAAGCTGAAGCTGCTGAGAAGGATAAGCAACGTCAGCATGAACTTGCTTTAGAAGACAAGAAAGGTCAATACAGGATACTTCAAGAGAAGATCCAGGCGGCAGGCAGGGCGGCAGACGCCAAGAGCGACGCCACCTCCCTCAACTTCCTGGCTTCTGTTTCAGATCAGACCGTAAGGCAGGCTGATATAGAAAGTAAGGAAAGGATAGAGGATAAGAAAATTGAAAACGATTCCAAACTTCATGATGATGAAATGAGAATGAAAATGGAAGAGTTAAAATTAAAATCCAAAGAGCTTGCTCAACGAGCGAGGGAAGATGCCACCAAAAGGTATGTAGCCGGAATCAATAAGAATTAAGGATTAAATATCCCCCAAATTTCATTAGAAAATCTCTAATAAAATTTGGGGATATTTAATTTTTAGTGAAGATTAAACACTTATAAGTTTTTTGTCTGAAATATAGGTATTTAAATATTTTTGCAGTATGGGAAAATTAGAAAAAAATGGAATAGTAGAATTGGACGATATTTTTAGTATCGGTCCGGTTGATGATGTTTATAATAGGGAAGAAGATATTCTGCCTATTAATGGTAATGAACCGGCTAAAAAAGATGAGAAGCCTGTAGAAGAAGGTTCTCAAATTAAAGAAGAGCTGGTTGTTGATCCTACTCCTGATCCTAAAGAGGATAAAAAAGGAGAAGAGAATGTAGTTGATGTTAATCAGGATCAGGTAGAGACCCCGGTTGTCAATTACAGAAAAGTATTGGATGCCCTTTCTTCAAGGGGAATTATTCCCGATTTGAAAGATGTGGTGTTTAGCGGTGAAAACGGCGAAGAGATTACTATCAATGATCTTGATTTTAGTAAAGAAGATTCGTTGTGTGACATACTATCTACAGTCCTTGAAAGCCAGAAAGAGGATATTGTTAAGGATAAGATAGATGTTACCTCTGTTTCTGATATTACTAAGAAGCTTATCCAGGCTGATAAGGCCGGCGCGAATATCGTTGATATTCTTAAGCAATATGATACGAATGTCGCTCCTATAGAAAAGCTTGACATTGAAAACAAAGCAGATCAGATAAAGATCGTTCGCCATTATGTTGATCTTCTTGGATTGCCTAAAGATGAAGCTGATGAGTTTTTCAAAGGCATTATCAATAAAGGTGAAGAGTATGTTGAAGCAAAGGCTATAAAGTACAAGGCTGAGCTTGATAAGAGAATGGATGATATTATCCAGCAACGTACTAAAGAGGCTGCCGAAAAGAAGGCGAAGGATGCAGAAGATTTTAGAAGGTATAAGAAAGACCTTAAGTCTTCTATCCAGGAAAAGTATCAGCTAAATGACACTATGGTATCTAAAGCTCTTGATTTTGCCCTAAAACCTTCTGAATCGAATCCCGGAATTACCAAAGCATTTAATAGGGTAAGGGAGATGATGATGAATCCGGAAGAAGCACCAGATTTGATTATGTTTCTTATGAACCCAGGAGAGTTCATAAAACAGAAGTCGAATCAAGCTGTAGTTGATGAGAAGAAAAAAATTTATAAGCTCATCAGCCATACAAATAAAGACAAGAGGGTGGCTCCGGTAGATGATAAAGGTGATCAAGTTCAAGGTGTGAAGTTCGATGAAATCAGTATAGATTAAAAATTAAAACATTTTTTCGTTCATGGCTAATGTACTTTTAACAAAAAATTTCCCGGCCACCATGAATGGTGACACGGTGATTGGATATACCGACGCTAAAGTCGTTAAGCAAAGTATCGTAGAACACGATCTTAGCTCTTTAGAAGATTGGTACTACGAAGATCCGGATAAGAATCATCTGGGTATGCTTGAGTTGTTTTCTAACATTACAAACTATCCTCTGCCTATGTATATGGGTATGATTAAACAGGATGCTACTATTACCGTAAATGGTATCAATGGTTCATTCCGTTATGATCTTCCGGTATCAGAAACGTATGAGGTGGTTACAGTAGAAGACACGTCTTTGAAATATGCAAAACCTGGTATTGATGAAAGCTTCTTCGAAATTGTGTTGAATGCACAATTTAAACAAGGAGATGTTATTACTTACGATGTGATTAACGGTTGCCAGGCTCTTATCTCTACAGAGCGTCCTCCGAAACAAGAAGGTGAAAACTGGAGATACTGGTGTAAGTTGTGGGGCCGTTCTCGTGCTAAATACTTCCCGAAAGACATGCTTCGTGCCGGTATTAAATACTGGAAGGTAACAAACGTTCTTGGTGAGTTCTCTACTCAGTTCTCTGGCGTAGGAGGTGCTTCTAAGGCCGGTTCTATGACTTGTGAATTTACGCTTGGTGGACACCGTGGTGTTGAAGGTGAAACGACTATGTACGCCGGTATTAAGTCTTTGGCTTATGCAGACGAACGTACACAGAATTTCATCGACAAGGCTTACCAGAAAGTTCGTCAGCTTTCTGAAATCAGAGGAGGTGATGCAAGTTATGCTATCATCGGTTCTCGTCTTGGTGACGGAAGCATTGATATGCGTACAGCGCGTGTAGCCAATACAGTATCTCTGTTCTGTTTGGCTGAGTTGGCTAAGATGGAAGCATACGAACTTATGTTCATGCGCGGTGGTAGAGTCAAGGGCCATAATGGTGTTTTGATGAAAAACGAAGGCCTGTATCACCAACTGCGTCGTGGTTTCGTTATTTCTTACGCTCGTCCGGGTGGTATCAAGCGTGAACACTTCCTGGCTGCTGCTGACTATATTTTCCGTGGCCGTAGCGATATGCCGATTGAAAATCGTGTAATGAAATTCAAGGTAGGTGCTATGGCTTACAAGAATATCGTTGAGATCTTCCGTGATGAGTTCTTCTCTCAATTAGGCGCCTTAGCTCCGCTTATGGGTACAGAACGTATCATAAATAACCCGGTAACAGGATCAAACGATGCTCTTGAATTAGGAACTGTAAAGATCAAGGGTGTTACTATTCCGGGTATTGGTAAGGTCATTGTAGAACACGAACCTTCTTTGGATTACGTTGATATGGTAGATAGAAGCCAGTTGGTAGACGGTATGACTCCTATCACATCATATTCATGTATTATGGAAGACTTGACCGCTCCTGAATACTCTAATGCATTCGCCGGCATCCCTGCTTCAGCCGAAGCTCGTATTGGTAATATCAACAGCAACGTATTCTACGTTAAGCCTGATATCGGTTCTATGTGGTGGGGTTACGAACAAGGTAGATGGTCGTCCAGAGTATCGGCTCAAGAAATTGTATCCAGCCATCCTCGTATGTCAGAACAATTCTGGTGCCACTCTGTATCGGCTTGTTGGGTAAAAGATACCAGCCGGTTCGTAACAATTGAATTGTTACCGAGTTCTTTGTGATCATAACTTTTAGTATTAACTTGCGGTCGGCTTTAAAACCGGCCGCAAATTTTATTTTTTAAGGATATATAAAAATGGGAAAAAAGATTTTTGAAGAAAGCCATGAGTCTAAGAAACTGCTGGCTACCGTAGGAGGAATGAAGATATATTCCGACTCTATTTATGTTATAACAGGTAAGATGGATGAAGAAGCTCCTTCCGGATATCAGGAAAGAGGCATTTCCAAGACTCCTTTCCCTGGTAACAAGACAGTATCTTGTTGTGGATGGGATAAGGATCTTAGGGTGTATGATACCGGTTTCTTCATCAATTCAGCATGTTATAAAGGTTACTCACTTGAAGACAAGAAGAATGAAATGAATATGCGTATTAAGAATATTCGGTATCCGTTTGAAGAAACTGTCAATGAGGACCTGGACCAAAAGAATTTCGATTTCTGGGATTCTTACAGAATTGACTTGTATGATGGTCGTTTGTTCTATACTAATGACGTTCGTGATTTATTTGAGCTGTATATAGCTATTCTGTCCAAGTCTCTTACTCCTAAAGAGGAAGACGGTAATCCAATGTATGTCGAATCTTATTATTGTGTAGAAGACAAGACTACGGCCGTAGATATCAGGAAACAACGTCAGATTGACAAGGCTGATATTTTATATGAGTTCATGAACAAGCTGAAAGGGTCAGAGGCTGAAAGGAAAAGCATCTACGATCTGCTTTTGTATCTTGACATCATATACAGCGTAGAGCTTGATCAGAGCATGGTTCAATACATATTCACTAATTGGATTGACGCCAAGAATACGAACGTTGATATGTATAAAGAAGCAAGCTCAAGGTTCTTATCTGACGACGAATCTTCCGAAGGGATGCAGGTGATCAAATTCCATCGTATGATCAGGGAAATGATTGAGGGCCTGGCTGTCACCGTCAACACCGACGGACTGTATCTGAATGGCGAGCTCCTGGGCGCCGACGCCATCTCTGCATCTATGGCTCTTGCTTCCAATAAGTCGATGTTAGAAACCAAGTCACGTGTCCTGGAAGCGTATAACGCTTTAAAGAACAAGCATAAAAAAATAGAAGGCACTAAGTCTGACAAGAAGAAAAAGGAAGATGAGAAAGGTTTCGATGTTGATCAATACGCTGACAAAAAATAATAATTTATGAAAATCTTTGATTGTTATCTCCGGGCCTTACAGAAGGCTGAAGAAAACATGACCAACGGTGGTATAAAACTTGACAAGGCACGTTTTGTTCAGCTTTTTAATGACGAGCAAAACCGCCTTGTTCGTTATATCCTTGATAAGAAAAATGAAGAGGATATACGTTATATCCAAAAGCTGGTTGTGTATTCGAAAGAACTTGATGAGAGAGGAGATAAAGATAATCCGGAAAGCACTTTGTTTTCATTGCCTTCTGATTTCTTTTCTTTTTCAAACATATCAGGCGTATTTACCAAAGGTGAATGCACGGTCACTGATTTTACCATGTGGGAGGCTAAGAACGAAAACCCGCATGAACTTCTTGCCGACTTTTTTTACAAACCTGATTTTGATTTCAGGGAAACATTCTATACAATAGGCGAAGATTCGGTAAGGGTGTATAAGTCTGGTTTTGATGTAGACACCGTTTATCTTACGTATTACCGATATCCGAAGGAAGTTGACATCGAAGGATATATTAAATCTGATGGTTCTAATTCGACTGATATAGATCCTGAATTAGATGACAAATTAATCGGTATTATTCTTAACATGATTGAAAAGCAATTTGCTTTGAATGAAAGCGAATACGGACGTTATCAAATAGACTCAAACAACGTCCAATCTCCTTTATAGCAGAATAAAGGCACATCCTAAATTAAACATTATCAAAAAGCATTAAGAATTAATTAATTCATAATGCTTTTTGTTGCTTATATGACTATCGCTATTTTTGAGACAGATAACAGAATACTAATTTTTAAAATATTATAAGGCTATGGCTATTCATAAACCGTATGACAGACACATTATCTGTCCTCCGCACGCTAAGTTGGCGGACGTAGATTCTTTGTTGCTTCAAGAAGGTCAGATCGCTATCTATGATTTGGATGGTGAGCAGACTAAAGATGGTTTGAAAGCGTTGAAAGACTTGAAAGGATATCGTAAGGACGAACAACGTTTCCAGATCAGAATCGGACGTAATGAGATGGTGAACGACCGTGTATCTGATGATAAATCATTCTCTACACCTACGTTTGCTATTGATGAAATTATAGAAGTGTATGCTTCTGCTCCGAAGAGTAAAGAAATTAAAGTAGATGAGGTTATTTTCGGTTATAACGGAATTGACGACAGTACCGCTATTACAGCAAGAAAAGGCGATCGTATTCCTATCCATATTAAGTTAACAGGACGTTTGTTTGAGCTTCGTGGTTATCCGATGGGTGAGGTAAATATCGATGATTACATCATTTTCGAAAACTGTCCTGGTCGTGAGGATATGTGTTCAGAATGTGATCCTTGCGAAGATGTTGATATTTTGGCTGCTATCTTGAAAACAATCGAACGTATCAAGAATCAGCCGATTGCAGGTGGTGGAAAGGTAGGTGATTTTGTAGAAATCCATCCTATCCATTCTTGTGACGAGTTGAAAAAAACTCCGGTGGAAACCGACATGAATTTCTATTGTATGGAAATGTGTGATACCGGTGATGCTTATGCCCTGGCTCAGCTTAAGGCTGCTTATCCAGGTTTGGATATTAAGAGAGTCGGACGTCATCTTTCTACATCCAAATATCAGGTGATGAAAGAAGGCGGCAAGCCTTCTGATTATACTCAAAAGCTGTCTTCTATCATGAAAGGCTGCGAAGAGTGCCCTGATGGATATACTAAGGTAGACGGAGGTTTGATTTATGCCGTAACGTTAGAGGATGATGGCGTTGATCAGTCTACTGTAGTAGAAAGCATTAAGAATGCCGTTAGTAGCACTGCCGAGAAAACAGCAGCCCAAGATGGCGGCGTAGGTATGTACACTGTGGCCGTAAGCAAGAAACTGACGAAGGCTGATATCGATGCATTTGTAGAAGCCAATCCGACTGCCACAGTAACGTTCGTTGCTAAAACAGCAGATATGTGTAGCAATCCTGCTGTTACTACCGTTAGCTGGGAAGCATGTGGTTCTTGTAAGATTTCGAAAGAAGCTTATGAAATCACGTTGCCGGATGATGAATGTGGTAACAGTGCTAAAGAAGAATTGCAGGCAGCATTCCCGTATCTGACAATCGAAGATTACGGTACACCTGGTGGATGTCAACACAAATTCAAAACAACGGTCGTTACTAACATGGTTTGCGACGAATGCGATAAAATTTTCAAAGACTTCTTCGTATCTAAAGCTCCCGAATCTTATCGTGGACGTAACTGGAAACGTTTGGGTGCCGTAGCAGGAGATCAGTCCATTATCGCCGATCCGATTCCTAAGAACTGCAAATGCGGTATCTTGTTCCGTGGTATTGACTACATGATTTCTCCGTCCGACTGTTTGATTGACCGTCTGACATTCCAAGAAGGATCTGTTCGTATTGCTGTAAATGGCGGTTATCCGGATGAACAGCGCGAGGCTATCAGCACGTACTTCAACCCGATCCATACCGAATACAAACAGCACTGGGCTCCGCGTACTCACCTCGGCGCTGAATTGCTGGATAAGGAACGCGAACAACGTATGTTCTTCGACTTCCGTAAGACTCACCAAGAACTTATGGAACGGATGTTTACCAACGAAGAAACCCGCTTAGACCTGTTGGCTCCGTATGCTGATTATTCAGTAACGTTGAAGCCGGCACGTTACTCTAACGGCTTCGGTAGGGTAATTGATGATCATATTACAGTACACTTCCATGTACCGTATGGCGCTCACGAAGGTATTCAAGACCTTATGGACTTGTTAGCTGCTTCGGCAAATATCAAGCCCTGCAAGATTTGATTTTCCTTTTTTCTATATATCCCAAGGGGGAGGAGGCTGGTCTTCCACCCCCTTTTTGTAATAAAACAATTTGAAATAAGTTAGTTTCATATGAACGGCGTGGATTCTTTAGTCGGTGCCTTAGGTAGGGGCATTGATAAAATAACCAACATAGTTGGAAAATGGGGTTCCTCCCAACCGGTAGATGACAGCAAATCCGGTATAAAAATAGGGGACAAAATCTACCAAGTGGTTGTGTCCTTAAATGGCTGTTATTGGTATCTTGACGAAGAAGGTAAGAAGCATCCTGTTTCTGGTATTCCGGCCACAACCGAATGGGAGTGGATTAACATCGCTGAGAAAGTTATCAAAGATTTCAAAACCTGTTACCGTACACCTGGTGGAAAGGTCGAAGTATGGAGTTGGTATCTTCTTAACGATCAGATGGATGTTCTTAAAGAAACCCATAGAATTACCGACAGTACCGACATGGATAATCCGGTAGGTAAAGTTCTTGCTAAAATACCGGACGAATGGGTTATGATCGACTGTGATCTTCCTGATATGACAGAACGCGACATTACGTTCGTCAACAGATGTTATAAGACTCCGGATGGTAAGGTTGAAATAGAAGGATTGGAGGCCATAGATGATAAGATAAACATCAGGGAATCTATTTATACCGTTATTCAATCGACGGACGATAATTTCCCTGCCGGCCATGTTTTCAGGCTAATTCCAGAAAATTGGGTTAGAATGGTTTGTGACTTTCCTGACATGACAGAGCGAGACATAACTTACGTTCTTGAATGTTACACTACTAAAAAAGGGAAAGTGCAAGTAGAAGGCTTGGTCGCCATAGATAACATTCTTGGGACCAGGGAAGAGGTTTATACCGTCCTTCAGTCTACCGATCCTGATATTAAGGTAGGTACCGTGCTGGATTCCATTCCAGAAGATTGGGTGAGGATGGTATGTGATTTTCCTGACATGACGGACCGGGAAATTGTTGAAGTAGACGAATGCTACAAGACAGATGGTGGTAAGGTCAATATAAAAGGTTATCAAGCTATTGATGCCGTTCTTGGTGTAAGGGAACAGTATTATTATATTGTTAAGACAACGGATGCCGCCTATCCTCAGTGGACAAGAATAGATAAGATACCTAACGAATGGACGAAAACCGAATGCGATTTTCCTGATCTTACAGAAAGACATATTATGTCCGTAGATGAATGCTATACCACTCCTGGTGGTAAAATACATCTTGGTGGATACAGGTCGGTAGATAGCATAATAGGTGTCCGGGACGAGTATCTTATTGTCTTAGAAACGACCGATCCTGATATACAAAGAGGCGCCACATTCAGCAAAATACAAGAAGGATGGCAGCGTATTGTTTGTGATTTCCCTGATGCTACTACATCCGATACAGAAATAGTAGAAAACTGTTATAAGACGGAAAAGGGTAAGGTTCAGATCCGAACATACATAACAATGGACGGATACGGAAATACAAGGGAATTGAGACATATGGTTCTTAAAACAACCGACCCTGATTACAATATCGGATCCAATATCGATCAGATACCGGTAGGGTGGTTAAGTATTGAGTGTGATTTTGCGTCTGCTACACAGCGCCATATAAGACAGGTCAAAAACTGCTACGTTTCTGATGCAGGGAGCATTTACGTTGAGGGAGAAATCGTTTACGATAATGACCTTGACGTGGACAAGATGGCGCTGATGGTCATGGAAAGCACTGACCCGGCGATAGCCGTAGGGACGGAGCTGGCTGCCATTCCCTCTGGCTACGTGAGAACAGTTTGTAGATGTAATTGTTGCAACCACTAAATCTTATTGTCATGAGCTGTAACGAATATTTTTTAGTAACACTGGAGTCTAAATCGACTCCAGTTCGTCATAAATACACGAATTTAACAGACGAATGGTATGGTCCTGATGGTGTTAAGTACGAAGATCCTGATACGATAGCCAAAATCGAAGAACAAGCTACAGATAAGAATCGTATAGGGGATAACACTTTATATCAGAAACTTATTGAAATACATTCTCAAGGAGAGTCAATAAAATCGGACATCGGAGATATAGGTTTGGTATTGGATTACATAAATGGGGAGGAAGTGTAATGGGAACCATATCAGATAAGTTAATGAGGATCATCAATACCAAAGAGGATATAAGGCAAGCCCTTATATCCAAAGGGTATGATGTACCTACTTCCATACCTTTTAAAGAGTATGCGAAGATGATATCCGATTTACCTTGTAAGGTAGATGATTTTCCTAAACTTCCGGGCGATGTCACTCGTTGGTATTTTGGCGGCCTGACGAACGAGATGATGGCGGCTATGGACGATCCGAGGATCGAGGATGCGGACCATAAAGGTAGGTTCCTATCCTTCAAGAATTTCGCTTGGGGTGGAATGAGTGGAGTAGGTGGTTATGTTCAGAATTTTAATTATTTTAGAAATAATACTACTGTAGATAGAGTAAGAATTGATGAACAGGGTAGCAATTCTATTAAAGTAACCATTTTAACTACAGGAGTTGGTAATGCTATTTATATACCAAAGAATATTTACCAATTTAATAAATCTTATTTCATAAAAATATCAAGTGAAGGATACGATGAAGGTGATATGGCTTTGTTATTTTATGCTCCTTCTACATCAACGGCTACAACAGTAAGAGTACCGTTAAATCCTAATGGCATCACTGAAATTCCTGCAATAAAAGAAGATGATTTTTTAGCTGTTTATATTGCTGTTGGGGGTAAAGTAGGTTCGTTTACCGTTGAGCAATTACCTCTCTACCCCGGCGCACTCGTTTTTGACGGAGTAGACGATTACGGTACCTGTGATAACTTCCCTGTTCTGACTAAGGAAAAGGGATATACGGTTGTAGCGTTGAGACAGTGGATTACAAGGGGTGAAATAGCCCAAGGATTAGTATCTAATGTAAAGAATTGGCTCAAGGATGGTGCCTTCTTGTTAGAATATAGAAATATACAAGCCGATCATCTTAATAAGCCTATATCTTTTGGAGCAATAGGGAGTGAAATGGATTTACCACACATCCTTACTTATCAGACATCTAAAAGTTATAATGGTGTTTCGATTACAACTGGTAATTTTGAGGGAACAGATGTGCTACATGTTGGGAAATTAGCTCCAACTAATGTAGGAACTTGTATTAACGCTGCTATCTGGGAACTTGTATTTCTCGATCACGATGCCACCGAAGAAGAACTGACCAAGATCAAAGACTACTTCATCAAAACCTATCCCTGGCTCTTCCCCAACCAAGCATGGACAGTCACCGGCAAAACCAACCAGGACGAAGATCGTGCTACTATTGCCAACATTACGGGCAATGGTAATAATCTTGTACTGTCGAATTTTGCATTTAGTGGGAATAGTGGGTATGGGGAATACGCTTACAATTTCAATGATACATCTTGGATAAGCATTCCAGATTATGGAGTTATATCGGATAAAACCAGCAAAAGTTTTAATATAAAATCTTTTGTTTTAGCTGATTATCCTGTACTGTACACTGCTGTAAATAAAGATTCATCAATTAAAAAAGTAAAAATAAAAGTAACTAATTCTATTCCTGGATTTTATTTCGGAAATAAGCCAGCTAATCAAATAATTGATTTGAGTACAGATGGAATTTATGAAATACCATCTTATAATTCTCCTAATGATGTTACTCAATATGGTTTTAGATGCTCTAATGTAAATGATTCCTGTAATATTACCATCGAGCAAATCCCCGAATACGAAGGATACCTGGTTACTGATGGGGTGGATGATAAGATAGTTTCGTTATCTTTTGGAATGGGTAAGGATTTTACGATTGTTGGGGATTGGAAGTTTATTGGTAATAAAAAGAGTGGTACTGGTTTAGTAAAAGGGTCTAGTTTTTATATCTACAACACAATGATTGGACTTGATCTTTATATTAATTCAGGATCAGTAAGAAATAGTCTTGACGGAATTAAAAGTATTAATGCTGCATGTTCAGATGGTAGGGCCTATGATCGTAATTGGAATGAAATACTGGCAAATACAGGTAATGTAGTTGGTTCTGGTCATATGTTGGAGGTATCGAGTAGTGGTGGTAGGTTTGATCGAATAGCTTTTAAGAACCTTGCAATTTATCTAAGAATCCTTTCTAAAGACGACTGTATCAAAGCATATAACTATTTACAAACCCTAAAATCAAAGTAATATGAAATTCATTATCATACCAAAAGAAGTATATGATTCCGTATCTGAAGAAAAGAGACGTGAATTAGGAACAGGCAGTCCAAGAACAAGTGTAGATGGTTCTAAAGTTATTTTACATATAGAACATTATGATCATCTATTCAAGTCTTTAGATATGCAGGGTGATGACGAACCTCAATACCCGTATCCGGTATATGACAGCCCTTCTTCTGAGTTTGAATCTGTTCTTTCATCTAAAGAATGGGTGTCCGATGTTAATAACGAACATCTTTGATCTTGTTATGGTTGGGACAATTGTTATTTTTGTGGAAAGTTAAATAATTAAAGCGTGTGGTAGCGTTATCTACCATATAATCATCATGTTTCAGATAATAATCGGATGCGTTTTGGCTAATATTCTTACGATAGCAATCATCGGTTTATCCCTGTATTTAGTGTATCGTAAAAACGAAGACCGTTTAAAGGCCTTGGATTCTAAGATCGATCAGAAGGTTGAGGACGTAAAAAACAAGGTTGGGACGGTTATGGACATCGTAGACCAGATCAAGAAGTTGTTGGACAAAATCAATAAAAAATAAAAAATGGCAAAAGTAGGTTATAACAGTAAATTCGAAGGTCTGGAGGTTGATTCCAAACTTGAGAATGTGGTGCAGGCCGCTCCTGGGACGGGCTCAGAGCCGGGCAAAGGAGGCCTTATCCCGGCTCCCCCTGCCGGAAGTCAAGACGGTAGCAAGACTCTCCTTAGTAATATGACATGGGGAGATTATGTAACAAAACAGTACATAGATGATGCTGTTTCGGCGGCAGGGTGGAAGAAGCAAATTGTTAGCAAACTTCCTACTGTTGAAGAAGCGAAGGATAATGTCATGTATTTCGTAAAAGACAATGTGGCATCTACAGAAACTAAAAACGTGTATAACGAATATATTTTGGTTACTGAAGAAGGTGGAACTAAGGTGCTTGAATCACTTGGTATGGTAAGTACCGGAGTAGATTCTGGCTATCTTGATTTATCCATATTTTCTGGTGATTCCGGATCTCTTGATGAAGGTTCGTTTGCAAAAGTTTTGGATGCATACAATAATAATATCACATTAGGTAAGTTATATGGTGATTATTATTATTTGAATTATTTTTTAGAAGGTAATGATTTTGAAAATAATTTTAAATTAAAAATAGTATTTGCCTCATTTGCTAATGCCGACTCAGCGGTAGGCGCATCTGAATATGATATAGAAATTCAGGTGGGGACTTTTGTTGTTATTCAAGATAAGACATATGAGACTATGAACAATATGGTTACGTTGTCTAATACGATATTGTCTTATTTGAATTTTATGGCTACGCCCCCTAAGGTCGTTACAACATTGGAATATTTACCAAAAGATGTTCATAATATCATAGCCAACGTCACTTCTGCTACGAATCTGTATATGAACGTATCTTCTAGGTATATGGGGAGGGAGTGGCAGGTGCGGGTCAACAACATCACCGGCATAGACATCACACAGCCAATTCCTACCGCTGGCCGGTTCCAGAGTATGTCAGGCGATAGCGTAATAATACCTAAAAACAGTTTTATAGAATTAAGTATCTGGTATATCAATGATAAGTTAGTTGTCAGAGTAGGTGAAAAAGCTTAATAGAAAGGATAGAGTATGTTTTATGTAAATAAGAATATAAAAGGTTTTTACTGGAAAGGATACGAGTTGGACTCCTCTTCTTACGAAGTAGGGTATTCTTACCAAGATTTCTTAGATGGTAAATGGGTTCAACTTGACTCTGATCAAGAAAAATTCCATCAAGACAATCCTGATGCGAGTGTGAAAGAAGTTATTGCCATGCAGCTTGATCCGGAGCCTCCTGGACCAACTGAAGAAGAGTTGCTTGCCAAGGCTAAGGATAAGAAAGTTTCTGAGGCCAGGAAATATGCTTATTCTGACGCTGTCCGTTCTTATAGTTTGGATGGTAAACAGATATGGTATAACAGCATCATGAGGCAGAAGGTTAAAAACGATATTGATGTAGCAAAAGGAAGCGGGATATACACCGTATCCGTAGCAGATTCAGAATACGAGCTTGATATTGCTAATACGGCAATGAATGAAATGCATGTATATGAATCTGAGTGCAACGATCGTACTGCTGCTATAGAAAAGGAAATAGCTTCTAAAACCAACAGGAGTGAAGTTGAGTCTATAAAAGTAGATGAAGGCTATCCTGAAAAGTTGGTAAGGACAAAGGGTCAGATCATAGAAAAAAATAAGATCCTTGAAGCCAATGATCCAGAGAAGGTTACAGCTATATACATGAGGGCGATGATCAACACGCCGGCTATGTTGGAAAACACCGACCAAAATCTTGCTCTTAAGATAAAGGGGTTGTACCCTATCTGGGACAAGGATGGAGTTTACGGCGATAAAGGTCTTCCTATGGGTACGGCTGTTGTAAAAGGGCAGCGTTTCCGTAGCAAGAACCAGCCTTCAGATTTGGATTGGACCCTGTTTGAAGTAAGGCAAAATCACAATCTCCAAGCCGACTGGGTTCCTGGTCAAGGAGGTGGAACTGAAAGTTTGTATATGGTTGTTCAGGGAAAGCATTCAGGTATGATAGACGATCCTATTCCTTGGGTATATAATTCTATTTTAGAGAATGGAAAGTATTACATTGACAAAGAAATTAAGTATCTTTGCATAAGAGATTCAGGCATCCCTTTGGCTTACGAGAATCTTTCTGATCTTGTATCAGCCGGATATGTGAGGGCTGTTTAGGTCGTAATTTGTTGTTAATGTTATGGATAACCCCTGTATATTTATTTATGCAGGGGTTTTTCTTTAATCCAAACTTTGCTTATTTTAATATTTGGTAAGGTTCTGATTATCTTTGTGAAAAAGGTTAAGTTATGGAAAGAAGTGATATTATAAAAGAATTGAGTCAGTATTTTAGTATTGTTGAATTAGTTGGTCCTAAAGAGTACGGCAGAGACAAGGATCTTTGCTGGAGGTATTTAAGAACTGAATTGCTTCACACGATACTGGTTTTAAGGAAAGACATCTTGAAAACTTCGATGACGGTTAATACTTGGAAGTCGGGTGGAAGGTTTGATGAGCGTGGGTTTAGGAACAATATCTCGGATATAGTAAAATCTAAAACCGTATCAGGGTCTTTGTATATCAGTCCTCATATGCTTGGGGCAGCCATTGATTTTGATGCCAAGGGTATGACGGCAGAAGAGACAAGGAATAAAATAATTCAGTCGCAGGATCTACTTCCTTGTCCCATTAGATTAGAATCAGGTACCAATTGGGTCCATATTGACGTATATGACTCTCTTGGAAGTATCAAGAAAGTAACTATGTTCTAATATGGCTTATCGTTTTGTAGGAAGGATGAATTTAGAAAGTTTCTGGGCTTTTCTCATTTCCGGATTATCAGCATTGTGGATGAATTTCCAGGAGATTCACCACCTTATATATTCTATATTGTTTATATTAGCTATAAATCTTTTGTTGGCTACTATAAAAAGTATCAAACATTGCTATATCCGAAGAAAGAGAAAAAGGCCTTTTAAGATATTGACATGCATAAGCGAAATGGAAGTTTTGAAAATTCTTCTTGAGTTTGCGGCCTGTTCTTTCGGGTTGTTTACCATATCCGGAATGGATCTTATTATGTCTATGGGAGGACATAAATCTCCAGAGTTTATAGATATGCTTCTTCAGTGGATTACAATATTCGCCTTAATATTATATGGTGGAATGGCATTCAAGCGCCTCGGTGACCTTGCACCTGATTTGATGATAGTAAAAGGCGTTAAGTATTTCTTTAGCAAAGTAAGTTGGTGGCAAAAAGTTCCATTCGGAGAAGAGCTTAAAGAAGGTATTAACAACGGTGATATACAAGAACTTTTGGATGAAGATAAGGAGGGTAAAAGATGTGTTTACAAAAAATGAGGGTAGGGCATGTATTAGGAGTTCTTCTACTGTGTTTTATATCTTTCTTATTTGGTAAAACATGTAAGAAGAAAGAAATAATACACGATATAGAAATAGATACGGTAATAGATACCATTATCCAACCTGTTCCTGTTCCTCAGTATATAGTTGACGTAGGGGAGGTAGAAATACCTTTCCCTATGGATGCTATAGTTAAAAAAGATACGATAAAAGACACTGTTTATATCAATATACCAATACAGAGAAAAACATACAACACAGATGATTATCGGGCTGTTATAAGCGGATACAGACCTAATTTAGATACGATGATCATCTACCATAAAAAAAAAATAATATACGAAAAGAGCCGGCGCTGGGGCATAGGACTGACGGCAGGGTATGGGGTCGGGCGCGAGGGCTTCTCCCCCTACTTAGGCGCTGGAATCTATTATCGGATATGGTGACAATCACCTCACCTTTTATTTAATGTCCAATAGTTTAAACTTTTATCACCTCATTTACTTATCTTTGTAGAAAAAGATAAGGTATGAACTATATCGATATTTTACCACAGATAAGAAATAACATTTTCTATGTCAGGATAGTAATGACCGACTACGATGTAGAAAATCAGATGGTTATTAGAATAGTAGCCAGAAGAAATGACGGCCTGTACAAGACGGAAGTAGTGCAGTATCCAAATGAAGGAACTGATTACAACGGAGAAATCATAGTTCCTATGTTTGGTATGGCTAAGTCGTTGGTGGCCCAAATAGTAGGAGTCAAGATAAATGGTACTGAGGTACGTGTTAATAGCACCGAAGTAGAAGGATCTGATATAACAGCCAGATACGACGATTCCCTTACCAGAATGGGATGGGAGGAGAGTATGAACAACATCCATCTTGATTTTGAGGTTATAAGCACAAACAATCCTAAAACGCTTCGCATAGCTGATCAGTCTGAATGGGGGATATTGGCAGACAGGCCGGCTATTATAGAGATCGTACCACCTGAAGATGAGAATAAGTATGTTTATTATCTTGGTAAGAATCAGTTGAATGTATTCAATAGTAAGACCCTTGGTATAAATCCTGGTCGTGGAAATGATTTTGAAAACCTAAAAGATGGTATATACGATATTACCATAAAAGGCAGTCCTTCCTCTTATTCATTTAACAGAAAGTATTTAAAAACGGATCTGATCCGTCTTAACATAGATAAGATATGGGCCAGGTCAACTGTGTTATGTGATCATGAGGATGATGACGTTATTGACAAAATAAAAGAAATAGAGTTTCTGCTGGCTGCGGCTGAAGCCAATATGAGATTAGGGAATTTTGAAAACGTAAAACAATTATACGAAAAAGCATCTAAATTGATTTACGTTCTCAATAATTGTGAAAATTGTGGTTGTAAAATATAATCAATTAAATATAAAATAAGTTATGGGATGTGGATGTGGAAGAAGCAACATTGCTTCTGTTAATAAAAGTCGGGCTATAAAGCCTCAGTCGAATACAACACCTAAAACTGATTCTAATGCGGCTTGTATTCAGAAATACGATGAACTTGCTGTTTTGGACAAGAAAATCATAGACCTTCATCGCAAGTTCAGGTTTGTAGGAGGTGTAAGTAAAAGGTATGCTGATACTCAAAAGCTGGTAAGAGGCTGGATTGTTAATTTGAAGAACGAGTGCCCGGATCCGGATGATCTTGCTACTTATTCCGAATACATAAACAAAGAATATGCCAGGTATTTTACTGTGAAATGATATGTCAGCTACCGGAAGTACACAGCAAATTCTTTTCCCTTCATCTTACTTATGTGAGTGTGCTGATCGTTTTATAGCATGTAAGGCTGATCAGTATCTACAATATCATAAGTATAAGGTAGGTATTAAGCCTGATATGGATATGGTTCTTAAAATAGATCGTATGAGAAGAATCGTATGTGAAGGGGAATGTGGGCTGTGTCCGGACGAGATTCAGAAATTTAAAGAAGAACTTAATAAGATCTTGTCATGAAAAAAATGTATTACAACAAAGAATACAGAAAAGTTTTCAAGAAATCGGACTGTCCGGAAGATCTTGGTTCTGAAGAAACTTTCATCGTTCATGAAGCTGAATTTTGTTCGGATATAAGCCAAGATGATGCAGATAGGAAAGCGGAAGAGTTTGCGGAGAAAGAAGGTCCGTTGTATGCCAATAAAGTAGGTGGCTGTTGCGAGGTATATTATAACACAAGACAGGAAGGTGATTTCTTTAAAAATGATTGTCCTGATGGTCAAAAACAAGAACAACCTACACATCATGTGATAGAGGCCGGGCGTGTATGGTCTAAGTTCAGTACCGAAATAGCCAACTACGAAGCTGCGAAGATTCTTGAGCAAGAAGGGCAGGCTGCCGCTAACGAATCTGGGGTATGTAAAACCGTTTATTACAACGAAGATCAACATGGTTGGTTTAGTAAACGTTGTAAGGAAGGATGGAAGGCTCCTGAGAAATACAGGAGGATATACGCAGGTACCGTAACGTCTTTCATTAGCGTTGATGATGCCAATGAAAAGGCTAAGAAGATACTGGAAGAAGAGGGCATGAAATGGGTTAATGAAAATACCAAATGCGAGCCCGTTATTGATGAATGTCAATTTGATTTTTGAAAATGAGCAACGTAAAATTTAATCCGACAGAAGGCGAGAATGACAAACTGGTGTCGGTGTTTTCTGAAATAAATGAAGGTCTTGATACGACTTTGAATTACACTATTTCTGATGAAGGGAATAAGGCCAAGAAGAGCATCGTCGTTAATCAAGTTGGTAAGAGGGAAAAGTTTTTAGGGGAGGGATCTGAACCTTTTGTTTTGTCTGATGGTAATACTTTCAACGTTCTTAAAGAAGGTGCTTCAGGATCAGCATCCGCTTGGACTGAGGATCAGCTTCCTCCAGAAGCCACGGAATCAGTTGGCGACAAAAGCCTTCTCCCTTCTTGGGATTTTTACCTTATAGACATGACTCAAAATACCGGAGACAAAGTGCGTCCGGTCGGAAAGCTTCGTAAGAATAATCTCCTTAGATTTGAAAACGGAGATTTTGCTCCTACGGTGGGCATAACCGAGGAAATGAGAGCCGAATGCGATGTGAAACTGTATTTGGATAGCGGTCATAAAAATAAGTATTGTGATGCCGGAGCATTTGACGCTAAGGCTTTTTACGAAGAGTATGGTATTGGTCAAAAACTTTATAATGTATCAGGATCAGAGGTAAGGATTTTAAGACCTTGGGAGACTACTTCAAAGAATTATAGCATATTCTTAGGATGTAGCAAGAGTCTGTATGTAGTTGATAAGGTAGTTGGCAAAAGTGGGAAAATATGGTCTGGGGTGTATGACGCGGACACGGTTCCTATGCTGGACGGACTTGACCTGCGCCAGGCGTGCCCTGTGCTGCCGCCCACGGCCTTATCTCCTGGACCGGTATGTACAGTAGACTCTAAGGCAAGATCTTTCTTTTTCTTGTATGAAGGAGAAACAAATTGTAAATCCGGAGCCGGAGTTGGTAACGCCTGCACGATGTTTCTAAATGGAAGAACTTATCCGAGAAGCAATGACGTAAATCAAATCAATATAGCTAAGTATTCGAGGGCTAATAACGTAGATACTGAATCTTCTTATCCTTTTTCAGAAGGTGGATTTTTGACTTTGAATGCGTATATCATATACCTTGAAATGTTGTACGGTACTAAATACTTAGTTAATCCATACACTTTCGGTTCCGGAATATCAAGTAATAACGGAATAGGTAATGATGTCAATTATCGCAAATACGGAGGAGTGAAATACCGTAAAAAAGGAGAAGAGTCGTGGTTGTATGGAGCATGGGCTACAAATGCTTCTATTATCCATTATGAACCTACTAAAACAACTCATTTTTCTAACCTCATAAATTCAGAGTATCCTAAAGAACAGTGCATGGAAAGCCAGATGGCGGCTTCTTTTGCATTTGAAACAGGCGTAGAAGAAGGATCAGAGTTTGATTTTTATGGAGGAAAATATTGGTATAAGAACGTTCAGGGAACCAAAAGTATGGCCGAAGGTCATATGAATGTTATTGTGTTTAAGGAAATGACTGGTACCATATCGGCCTTAGACGAAAATGACGAACCGGCAGAATTTGATTTGGAAGTTATTTTAAGGATGTCTTTATTCGATGGTATGAATTTGTCTGGAGACGTCTTTAGGTATTGCGGAGGGGGATACGAACAGGTAGGGACTTGTTTAAATGATCCTAATGTCACTCGAATAGGTAATGCTATTGATATCTATATAGAGCCAGATCAAAAGAAATGGACATATGAGAAAAGGTCTACTATAAATAATGGTGAGGTTTTTAATTTTGAATCTAAATATAAAAAGATAGCAATTACCCAAAATTTAGGAGATAGTTATGCTTTATACCGTATCCCTTATACCGGATGGAGGGATAAAAAAGGGGGAAGTGTCGGAACAGGAGAATGTTTTTACACATGGGACAATTGCTACTGGGCTTCATCTGTCGGTATAAAGTCCAGAGTGGCTGCTCTTTTTGGCGGTAATGCGCTCAACGGTTTGTGCTCGCCTCGTGCTCTGATTGCGAATACCGCTGTCCATAATTCTCTTCGCTACTATTGCGGCCTTGCCCAACTGTTGTTAGACGTCAGTCAACCGCAGGTTTGATGGGTGCAACCCATTGATGGCGCAGCCTTATATACTATACTATGGCGCCGCCTTATTTTATTAGAATAATATTTAGTATATAATCACCTAATAATACATTGATTGACTTCTCATTGTGATGGTGTGAATGAAAATTGTTATCTTGCACCAAAAAAAAGAAAGTCATGAACTCATGTAACACTTGTAAAGATGACAGACCTGATATTCTGAGATCTAATATCTGTATCGGGTCTGATCCGTGTAATGACTGTACGGACAATTGCGAAATTCTTCCAAAAGAATGCGATTGCCCGTATGGTCATTTAAGCGATCATTGCATTCATTATACAGGATGCAAGACATTCATATCCAAATTAACTCCAGGTATGCCTTATAATGAGGTTATGCATAATATAGAGCTGGTTTTTGAAAACATAGATAAGTTTTTGGATAGGATGGTTGAAGAAAATACGCTTTTAAAACAAAGGGTTGAACAACTTGAAAAACAGTTACAAAATGGAAAAGAGTGCACAAATTGGTGAGGGCTTAAGTGGCAAACACGTATATGTCCCACATGTGGACGAGACGCCGGTGCCATGCCCGGACGGATACACCTGCACGAACTGCGTGTACTGCGCGGACGGCATCAACGTTGGCTACTTCAGTCTGGCTCATAAATCTGATCTTACGGCTTTAATCAATGCAATGATATGCCGTATGGAATACCAGGATAGGGAAATAGAATTTTTAAAACAAAAAATAAATATTTTGAGTAACAATGGCAATAACAGGTAACGGTTGTTTTGGCAGTCATGGTGGGTGCGAACGCCCGCATCATTGCAATATTCCTTCTTCTAACATATTCTATGATGGAGAAACTATAGAAGAAGCTGGTTTGTATCATGGTATGCCTTTAGACGGAGCTTTAGCTAATTTAGCTAAATACGTTTCAAGGGCTATTAACGTAAGTGGATCTGTTAATACAGAAGTGTTTGACGGTACTTCTCATGTGGTTCTAAAGAAAGATCCGGCAGAGATTTTGCTTGTGTCTTATTGCGGAGGTGTCGTGCCTTCTGATATGTATAAAGTCCAGGGTCGTACTGTTAGGTTCTGCCGGGATATGTGTCAACAAGATGAATTTGCTGAAGTGAGGGTCGTGTACCGAGAAGAGGCAAATAGTTCTTATGGGTTCCATTGTTAATTTAGGAGGATAAGAAATGGCAGAAAAATGCAAAGGATTTATATGTGGAGGTAATCTCGTTGAAGGTTCTGTACCTTCTGATAAGTTAGATAAAGAAACTATTGTCGAGCTTATTAAAGAGATTCTGAAAGAGGAAATGCACGAATCTTGGCTTAAGGAAATAATAGAAACCATACTTAAGGAATCCATTGATTCGGATTGGCTTCGTGAGTTCTTTAAAGAGGTTCTTAAAAAATATGCTAAAGAGGAATGGTTTAAGGACATTATTTGCGGCTTAGGATGTGTAGGTGTACAAGAGATATTCGACGTCATTCCTACTGACATAACATTTGAAGCTACAGGAGGTACGGCTACGGTTCAGGTGGTTGTCGATGATGGAGTTGAATGGGAGTTGACACTTTAAACTAAGGAGGATAATTATGTCGAGAGAGAAAATATATAAGATGGATGATGGTTCTTGGCTTACCTCGGACAAGAAGGAAGGTGTCGGTCGTGATAAAATGAATTTCGATGCTCCATCTTGGAAAGGAAGGGAAGATAGGATCACTATCCGAATTGTGAAGAAATCCGATACTGAAAGTATGAAAGCTATTACTTTCAGGCAAAAAGGCATTAAGATCACAGAAGTCTCGGTTAGCAGGCTGGAGTTCCCTATATCTGGTGGAGACAAGCAGATCCTTATTACTACCAACGCTGCTTCTATCAATGCCCTTATTACGGGTGAGAAAGATATAAAGGGTGTCATAAAAGCATTTACTACCGCTTCCGGTCTTAATATTGACGTCAATGATATTAGGCTTGATTATGGTTTCCCTGGTGATCCGGGTCTTGAAGACACGTTCCAGGTTTCGATGATTGTTTCCATGCCTGGTAATGAGGATGGGAATGAAGTTAATGAGAATATAACTATAAATGGTGTACTGATTCCTATCTATCAACCCGGAAATGTTGTTCCTTACATCAAATTGGATAAGGAATTTGAACAGGTTGAGGGTGATGAAACAAGCACGCAGTTAAGTATAGAAAGTAATATAAAAGATTATGTTATTGAAATAGTTGAATGCGAGTCTGTGGATAAGGAGGAAATTTACCTGGACAAGGATGTTGTTGATCTTGATTCCGATGGATCTTCTGAGGTAATCAACGTAAATACAACTCCCAAAAATTTAAGATGGAGGGTTAGTGAATGAAAGTAGATAATTGTTGGGCGAACATAGATAAGAAAGAAGGCGGTCTTAACAGTAAGGTTAATATTTACTTTGATGAAAATGATACTGGTGTCAACAGAAGTGTCAAGATAAGGGTGTCTTCCAGGGACGGTAGAGTATCTGAGGAATATACGTTAGTTCATAAAAAAAAAGAACAGGTAGTTTATAGAAATAAAAGACAGTCAGTTCTTTTCACAAAAGAAGGATGTAATCCTGAAACAGAGAAAGGGGAAGAGCTTGAGTATGTTGTTGAGGCCGGAAAATACACGTCTATCATATCTCAGTCTGATGCTGATGACAAGGCTATGAAAGACATTGAGCAAAATGGTCAGAACTGGGTTAATGAGCATGGTCGTTGTATAACCATATTGTGGTATAATGTTAAGAAATCAAAGTCGTTTAGAAAGAACGATTGCGATCCTGATACTGAAGAAGGAAGTTTGGTTACTATGACTATCGAAGCCGGGCAGTTCTCTTCTACCATAAGCCAGGAAGATGCTGATCGAAAGGCTGAAGCTGAGTTGGATGCCAAGGGTCAAGACTATGCTAATTCTCATGGCACTTGCAATACCGTAAAATGGTACAACGACAGGAAATCCAAAATGTTCCAAAAAACAGATTGTGAGGTGACTGAAGTTGGATCTATGGTGGAGTACGTTGTAGAAGCCGGCCGCTTCTCTTCTTCTGTTTCTAAGGAGGATGCTAATCAGAAGGCTTTGGATGCCTTGGAAGCTGAAGGTCCGGGATATGCTAATGAGCACGGCACATGTGAAACAAATTTATGGTATAATGTAGAGAAGTCGAAAGTATTTTATAAAAATGACTGCGAAGATGGGTTTATCGGAGCACCTTATACTTACACGGTAGAAGCCGGTAAATACACATCAGACGTAAGTCAAGAAGATGCTGATAAGAAAGCTCTTGATGATATAGAGAAAAACGGTCAAAAACAAGCCAACCTTAATGGTGAATGCATTGAGGATCCTAATTATTTTATAGGAAAGGCTTCGGCTCGTGTTCAGAAAAATGATTGCGATGCCGAATCTCAGACCGGAAGCTTCGTTGATTTGACTGAAAGGGATCTTGCTGGATACCCAGATGCTTTTGTGTCAAGGGAAAGCCAGGAGGCAGCTAATGCGCTGGCTGAGGCCGCTATGGAAGAACAGAAACAAGATCTTGCAAATAAGAAAGGTACTTGCATAGATAAAAACCAATTTGTTGGTGTATATAGCAAGGTATTCACAAAAGACAATTGTGAAGGAGAAGGCGTAGGCTCTCAGGTAACAGTAGACCAAGACGATGTAACCGGTGGTCCTTTTACTTCATACGAAAGCCAGGAGGCGGCTAACGCGCTCGCTCAGGCTGCTGTCGAGCAACAGGGCCAGGCCATAGCTAACCGGGACGGCCATTGCACGTGGACTGGTAAATACAGTGAAGAATTTACCAAAAATGATTGTACTGAAGGTCAGGTAGGATCTAAGATTACGGTAACCGAACAAGATGTTGTTGGTGCTCCTTTCACATCTACCGTAAGCCAAGATGATGCTAATAACAAGGCCAAGGCTGCTGTCAAAGAGCAAGGTCAGGCTATTGCCAATAATAAAGGGAATTGCGAAGATATGACGGTCTATACCGGTCATTACAGCAAGAGATTCGTTCCCGAATGCGAGGCTTGTCATAAAGGTGTAGAGATGGATGTTACGGCTGAGATGGTAAATGGAAGTCCTGTTACATCAACAGAAAGCCAGGATGCAGCAGACGCAGAAGCTCGTAGGATCGTAGAAGAAGGAGGTCAGGCTTATGCTAATAAAAACGGTAACTGTACGCCATTAAGCACCGATCCTGTATGGGAAGACGTTGTTCCGGAAGAACTTAGATGTAGCGAAGGTAAGTCTCAGAAAAAGCAACGTGACACCAACGAATGTTCTGAAACTCATAATCAAGAACGTTGGGTAGAAGGCGGAAATAAAGTTTGTAGCTGGACCGGTCATTATTCAGAAACGTTCCAGAAGAACGACTGTGAGATACCGGATTCAGGAACAGAAGTAGAGGTAAGTGAAGCTGATGTTGAAGGCAATCCTTTTATTTCTTTCGTAAGTCAAGAAGATGCCAATAATAAGGCTAAGGAGGCTGTTAAAGCCCAAGGACAGAACATTGCCAACCAGAAGGGTAAATGTAGGTTCGTAGGTGTATATAGCAAGGAATTTACGAAAGACAATTGCGGATCATGTCAGCATGGCGTTCCGATGAGCGTAACACAAGACATGGTAGGTGGACCGTTCTATTCTAATGAAAGTCAGGAAGAGGCAAATAGGCTGGCTCAGGAAGCCGTAGAAGCACAAGGTCAGGCTTATGTTAATAAGAACGGAACGTGTGAAACAGATAACACCGACCCTGTATGGGTAGATTCCGAGCCGCTCGAAACCAAATGTGAAGGTGGTAAATCTTATAAAAAACAGGTTAATACCAACGAATGCTATGGTGGAGAAAATGAACGATGGGTAGAAGGCGGAAATAAAGTTTGTAGCTGGACCGGAACATATAGCAAGCAATTTACAAAGCGATGTGCTGACGGCGGTGTCGGATCTAAAGTTACCATAGACCAAGATGATGTAACTGGCGGTCCTTTTACGTCTACCGTAAGTCAGGAAGACGCAAATAGCAAGGCTCAGGCTGCCGTTGAACAGCAGGGGCAGGCTCTTGCTGACGCGCAGGGAACTTGTACCTGGACTGGTAAAGCAAGTAAGGTCTTCACCAGAAATAATTGCGGAACCTGTCAGCATGGTTCTTCTGTTACCGTAACCCAAGATCAAGTAGGTGGTCCATTTACGTCCAATATCAGTCAAGCTGATGCTAATAAGAAGGCTCAGGAAGCCGTAGAAGCACAAGGTCAGGCAGTAGCCAACAAAAACGGTGATTGCGTAGCTGATAGCACAACTCCTTCTTGGTCGGATACCGGAAGCACCCGTTGTGACGGTTGTACGTCTCAGAAGCAACAATGTGACACCAATCCATGCTCTTCTTCTTACAACAACACAAGATGGGTTAATGGAGGTGGAAAATCTTGTACAGACTGGTCTTACTACGGAACAGGAGATTGTGTGGGCCATACTCAGTATGATGCTTATCGTGATAGCTGTTCTGGTAGCATAAATCGTCAATATTCTGTAAGTTGTAGGAATTGCTGTAATTGCGGATCTTACGGTTCTTGGCGAGAAAATGGATGTAAGAATGATCAAGTGAGATACGTTCGTTATGATGATTGTGGTCATATCGAATACAAATACGAATATGAAGTTGGAAAATGTGGATATGCTCCATATGTGTTTCAGTTCCATGATGGAAGAACGAGCAAGTCGAGATCCGTCTCTGGAGAATCCCAGGATATTGAAGAAGTTATCATAAGTACTAAGAGTAATTCATATATAGGTTTTTCTGTTAAATCGAAACCTTCTTGGTGTTCTGTCGATTACAGAGATCAGACATCTGAAAGTATGAAGGCTGTGGTGACGTTATCTGCCAATACAACATCTTCTTCCAGATCCGGTGATATTGTTTTTGTTCAAAATGAATCTGGAAAGACAGTTACTCTTAGTATTTCGCAGGCAAGACAAATGTTGTATAAGTTCACATTCGATGATAATACTACTTCAGATAAATCTTTATCTGTTCAAGCTGCATCTAATGATGCTCAATATACAATCAAAAGTACATTGAATGGTTCTTATCATGGTTTTGCCACTACGTCTAAACCGTCTTGGATTACGACTGAGTATAAAAATCAGGCTTCTGATAGTATGGTTTGTGTTCTTAAGATAACTGCCAACACAAGTACATCTTCTTCTCGTACTGGATCTGTTGTGCTTACTCAAAATGACAGTGGTAAAACATTGAAAATAAATGTTACACAAGCTGCGGCTGAGGTTAAACTTGTACCAGCACATATTACATTAAAAAACGGCTCTTGGGCTACATATGAAAAGAATAATGTTTCTTATAACCCTGGTGCCGGCAAGTGTATTGCTGGATTCGAGTGGACTGGAGATGAAAATGGAAATATACGAATTTATACTTGCGACATCAAGGTTGTAGATTCTAGTTACCGTGAGATACCTGGAGCTACTATAAGCATTGGAACTATAACCCAGAGAAAACAGCCTGGAAGCTCTTGTTCGTATTTCGGAGCTGTAGCGGGAGGTATATTGGCAGGATATGTTCATGCTGGAGATGAGAATAAGGATACTACATGGTATATACGAACTATAAACGTATCCTATGATGGCAAATTGTATAAGAGTGCTACTGTTAGACAATTTGAAAAAACAGGTATTTCCAAGAATGGTGGTATATTTAATGTCTATAATGAGTCACCTGCTTCTTACAACTTTATCGTAGATGGAGCTGAGTGCGGTGATGAAAGAGGAACTTTAAAATACTCTTATTCTCAGATGAATCTTAATCCAGCATAATTAACAAGGGAGGGGATTTAGTTCTCTCCCTTGAATGTTTTTTGGATTATAATATTTTGTTTTAAATATTGTCTATTAGGATAAAAATGATTAATATTGCATGGTAATCATATTTGATTTTACACCAGATTAGTATGGTTGCAATTAACAAACGATACCGGAGGTGCGCCGGGAATTAAAGCACGTGGAGAGACCTCTTTAGAATCAGTTTCGTGTAATCAGATTCAACAATGTCCCGATGAAGCGTGAAAATATGCTTTTGGTGTAAAAAGTATATAAGCACCTATTGCACATCATTCAATTTTAAATTTTTAGTATCATGGCTTGTAAAAAGAAAGCTCGTCAGGGTGGTGAAGTCGATAAGAAAGACAAACCTAAAATGCGCCAAGGCGGTAGTGTTGGAGGCAAGATGAAAAGAAAGAAGACGAGCACTAAAAAGTGATTGAAAACCAGGGGAAGGTGCTGATCGCCTTCCCCATTTTAATAACATAACAACAATTTATTATGAGCAACAAGTTTATTAGCAAAGGACAAAGGAATGTCTGTGTGACGTTTGTAAAGTATTATCCTGTATTGATGCAGGTTATTATGTTAGCCAGCATTTTTGATGAGTTTTATCCTTTTAGTATCACTAATTGGCTGTATCCGATATTAGGTCATTCTCTATCATGGGACCTATTTCTCTAGGCTTTTTCAAGAATGTTCAGGTTTTGTATATGGCATAGGTTATTGATCTATAGCATGATTTTTAATATCTGTGTAGAATGGGTTACGGTTAATATTGAGATGCCTATTGAACACAATATCGTAGTGTGGTCTGTTATGGCTGTTACTCTTTTGATAATCATTGCCTCTATTGTTTTAAGATTTAAAACAGGATGTTTTGAAAATGAAAGAAATTCTGACAGAGACGCTGCGTAAAAGCGGTGCGGCGGTATGCGATAAGATAAAGGAGATGTTTTTAAGCGGGGAATGTGATCATCTTACAGCCAACGATCTTGAGACATGGACGCAGCTTGCTAATCCGGCTAAGTATTATACCGGGGAAGAGGCTGTTTCTTATCTTTATACGAAAGTTATGTTGGATGATGCTATAAAAACCATATCCGGCATGAGTGAAAGAGAGATTTATATGAGGATCTTGAATACTAAATCAAGAGAATCCAGAGCAAAAGAAAGGAGGGGAGCATGATTACAAATGGTGAATTTGTATCAAGAGTCGTAAACGGCATTCATGCCCTTGATAAAGACTCCCATGTTAGCCGGAGATGGATATTGAATATCGGTAGAACCAAAGCCGAATCTTATACAGCCCAGAGATGGGATGATGGGACGTTGCTTGGCGACCACCGGCTCCTGACTTACGTTACTTGTCTGGAGATGATTGAAGTTGACAAAATAGTTTGTTGTGATGCCGAATTTGCGTTGTGTAATACACTTATGCGGTCAAAGCATAAACTTCCAGGACTTCTTTATTCTGCCCTTAGACCGGCTATTACTAAGGTGACTAACGTAGATAACACTATATTTTTTAAGTTCGCTGAAATAAAGTCGTATCGTAATGAACAAAAAAGACCGTATGTTAAATACGTGAAAGAGCGGCGTCCTTTTTATTATGTAGAAAACGACTATATTTATATACCGGATTTTCATATAGAGCTTATTAACGTAGAGTTTTTTACAACAAGAAGAAAGAAGGCGCTGGAGTTAATGGCCTGCGATCCTACACCTAAAGGGTGTGAGTCTGAATGGGAATACGAATTTATCTGCCCTATTAAGCTGATTGAGTATGTAGTGGCAGAGACGATAAAGGAAGTGGCATTCAGGCTACAGATTCCTATTGATGAAAATCCGAATCTTGATTCCAATCAGAAAAGTCAAATTGTTCAGTGATTCTTTTTATTGGGCACCCGGTCATAGCCATATAGCCACGGCCGGGTGTTTTTGTACTATTTCAATGCAAGAACAGGATTCCCCCATTTTCTTTTCCATTTATCTCCGAGGTAGCTTATCAAGGAATTGTAATCTTTAATAAAACCGTCATCAATAACAGAGGCTATGACGTTCTCTATGGCTATTATATCATTGAGCTCATCTTTACTGGCAGTATTCCTTATCCCATCTTCGTGTTTATTGAAAACAATGAAATTAATAGCTTTAGCAACTCTTTTTATATTGTCTTTCAAGTCATCCTTGTTTGGAACTATTCTACTTATCGCGCTGCACATCCTAACGTATGCATCACCGGCTTCGTTCCGGTTTTCTATCAAGCCATCCGTGAGCCAAATGACAACCTCTGCGTAAATCTCTGGATCCATCTCTAATGCAATCATAACAAACAGATAAGGATTTACAAACCATTTTTGATCTACTCCTTTTCCTTTTTTGTAGGCAAGGTCTAATTTCCCAAGATCCATTACGCTGCTGATATTCAGGATATTATCTTTGAGTCCGAGATTCCTCCTACTCAATAAGTCCCTGTCATTCAACTTATTAAAAAGCTCGAAGCATCTCTCCCTAAAAGAAGAAGTTAGCATTATTTCGTTAATCCATCTTTCTTTTAACCCTTTTTCTTTTCTTTTTTTTGTTCATGGCTGATACGGCATCTGTTATACATATATAACCATCTTTAGACATAACAGACACATTCATTCCTAACAAAACTCGATCTTTTGATTGTAAAACAACATTTGATTTCATAACTTTACTACGATTTTAATTTTGTAAAATATAAGTCTACCTGTCCGTGAGGATCGGTAGACTTTGCAGATATAGAATAGTATTTCAATGCAACAATACGTTCTAATGTTAATTATCTGAAATGTATAATTTTAATTTTTGAATAATGAAAAGAACATCGATACAATCACCGTATTTTGTAGCCTACTACCATCGTCTTATGAAGAGAAAGAATGGTTTTAAGAAAGGCATGATAAGAGACAGAGGAGAGGTTTTAAGGCTGTTGTCTATTATATGGAAAACCGTATCAGAACATTATGTGGAAGCTGATGCCGGTGTTTATGTAGATAACGTAGGATACTTATGCCATGTGCTTATACCGGGCCAGCGCTTTACCGTCAGGCGGGACCTGGACATCGTGAGCAGGCTCGGCACCAACGGCTACCTCTACAACCACCTGGCTATGGATTTCGCAGACTCTAAAAGATATTACCATTTTGTAATACAAGATAGCTTGAAAAAGAAGTTAAGGGTTAAAATGAATAAAGGACGAAGATACCGATTTATGTACAATGAAATACTTGCTAAAAGAAGAGTGTTTAAAGATTTCCAGATTAAGAGAGTTTTCGAAGATCGAGAACTCAATCATAGGAACATGTAAAAAAAAATATAGCGATTACCCTTTATTGATATAGGTTAATCGCTATATTTGCATATCCGTCTACCTTCTCAGGCTGGCGGATATAAAAAGTAAAATTCCTATTATGGGAACAAATGTAAGCAATTTTCAAAACAATGCGAAGAACAGTAACATTATTTTGACGTCGGAATCCAACGAAATGGAATTTAGCAAAGAGGTTAAAACCGTATCATCTTTCAAAAATTCAGATTTTAGAGAGCTAAAAATTATTATTATTGACGAAGAACCGTATTTTATAGGATCTCCTATAGCTTCATTTTTAGGGTACACTAATCCAAGAAAAGCGATAAGGGATCATGTAGATGAAGACGATAGGCTAATAATGAAAGTGCCTGATACACAGGGGTGGAACGAAACGTTCCGCCCTTACACTCCAAACACTAAAATACTGATAATCAATGAGTCTGGATTGTATAGCCTAATTTTTGGATCAAAGATGGATTTTGCTAAAAAATTCAAGAAATGGGTAACATCTGAAGTTCTTCCCTCTATAAGAAAAACCGGCTCCTATTCTATAACACCGAAAGACTATCCATCTGCATTAAGAGCATTAGCTGACGAGATTGATGCCAAAAATAGAGCCATAGCCGAGAGAGCACAAGCAGAGGCGGAGAGACAACAGGCGATTAAGACCATAGAAGAGCAGCGTCCTGATGTGGAGTTTGCAGAGTCGTTCAAGAAAGTTGATCATGAAAATATGTGGTTGATTCGTGACATTGCGAAGAAGCTTGAGCAGAATGGAATCATCATCGCAGAAAAGAATCTTCGTTTGTTTCTTGAGGAAGTCAAGTTCATGTTCAGAAATGGGCAGGGTAGATGGGAGTTATACAGTGATATTGTCAAAAATAAGTTTGGTGTGTATAGATCATATTTTGTAGATAAGTATTCTGGGGAAAGAGTTAATCAGCAAACCATCTACATGACTGGTGCCGGATATGAAGTCACACTTAAGGGGATAAAGGAAAAGTGTAGGAGCCTTTTCTTGAAGTACGGCAAGTTTGAAGAATCTAACTTTTGAAAACACAAAATAGGGCGTTATACATATTATTCATATCTTTGTGGAGGTCAGGTTCGTTTCCTGTCCTCCATTTTTTTTAAAGTAATGACGGTAGAAGATTATATCATAGAGTTAAAATCGTCTTTAAGATCATTTGACAAGCGTGATCTGATAGATGAGGTATCCATCTACAAATGGGTAGAAATAGCCCTGAAGAAGTTTGGAGGCGATATTACTATGCGCAAAGAAGCGGTAGTGGATGTCAAGCGAGGGCAGGCTCGTATGCCTGGTGATTACTTTGATCTTATTCTGGCTTTTAAATGCGATTTTAAAGGATATGAGGTGCCGGAAGGAGATAAGGTGATACCAGAACTTCAAAATACAATAGCCTGGAAAGAACGTACCGAAAGAAGTTATAGGTGGTGTTCTTGCGATGAATGTTGTAAAGACGAATGCGAGAAGGTGATAGTTGAAAAATTTTATATCAATGTTCATAATCGCGATCATGAAGTTCGTTGCTATTATGACCGGCCTGTAATGTTAGGTCTTGCTAAGCCTATGCTTCGTGATTCTTGTTTAAGTAAATGCCGGAATAAGGTAGTAAAGGATAGTCCGTATGAGATAAATATCGTAAACGGATTCCTGTATGCTAATTTCGATGGGCCTATTTACATGCAGTACCGGTCTCTTCCTTTCGACGGAGAATCTAATATAATTATACCAGACACGCCTCAAGGTCTGGTATTGGATTATGTAGATAATTTTGTGAAGATGAGATTCTTTGAGGAACTGATGTATAATGGAGAAGCACAAGGGGCAGCCGACTTATTTAAGTTGTATGCACAACAAGATTTGGTTAAGCTGAAAAATGCTAAGACCGAACTTAAGATGATGGGTATGACATTAAAAGGCATGTACGAACCTCTTAGGCGGCGCCGTGCTGAGTTTGAGATATATACTAAGGCGTATCCTATAATTGACAATATACTTAAATTGGTATGACGGAAGTAGTTCTATTTATATACTTGCTTGGTGTTATTGTATCTATGATTGTTTGGTTAATCAGGCAATTTAAAAGAGATGCGGGTTTGGTAGAGACAGTATTTTTGTCGAGTTGGATATACGTATTCGAAATATTAAAAAAATAAATAAGATGTTAGAAGTTAGTGCAAGCGAAATAGTAACTGCCGACAAAATGAGAGGCGTAGGACCGGCAAATATTATCTTCACAGCCGGCCCTAATCCGGTAGCTGAAGATCGTAGAGGCGTAGCTAAGGTAACGGCTGGTGGAGAGAGTAAGAACGTTACAATCACACAAGCTGCCGGCGAGCAGGTCGTTGTAATTCCTGAGTTCGATTATCTTGTTCTTAGATACGGATGGGAATCAGAAGACGGTTCTGATTTTGATACTGCAACTGGGTTCACCAATACAGGCATCTCGGATGTAGATAATAAATACGTTGGATGGAGTAGGCAGTGGGCTACTACCCAACAACAGGTAGGTGATTACCTTATTCATGGTGGTGATAACATGCAGTCAGGACTCGAAGGGGCACTTATTAAGATGAAGACCTTGCTATCAGCGCCGGGCATGGACGAGTCTGAGCCTAATATCAATGCCGATATCTATGGTAATTGGTATGAGAATAGAGGGCGAGGAAATGTCGTTGTGTCTTTTACAGCCTACCTTGGAGGAGAGATGGTTAAACAAGGATTTGACTTTATTAACGAAGGCGGTGAGGAGGTTTACTCCGACAGTATCACTACCAACGTTTCGGCTCATGGGGAAACCAATTACCAAAATATAAAAGGTTTGTACACTAAGATGGGTACGATGGTTTATAATAAGGAAAAGCGTGATTGTGTTATTGTTATAGGTTAAGGTGATGGAAGGTCTTTGGGATAAATACAATAGGATTAAGGAGGTATTTTATCGGGATTTTGTTTATGATTCCAGCTACACAAAGCAGGCCTCGTGCATCCCACTGTCGTCGGTTAAGAACGGGGTAGGCTGGGTCGGCGACGGAACCATTAATCTGGCTCCGATATTAGCTTTCTTATCAGAAAAAGGATGGGCGTTTAAGAAGTTTGGTGGCAAGTGTAGTACATTCTGGCACTGCCTATGGTATAAGCTATTTATATTTTTAGCAGATAGGGTATATCATCCATATGTATGTAAATGGTTTGGTATTAAGGTTAAGAATAATTCTTATTATTGTCTTGGATCCACAAATGAAAAATCATGGTACGGTCCTGGATTTAATAAGAGGCTGGTTAAGTTCTTTAATAAGTCTTTGGAAGGATCGGAGTTATTTATGCCTCATCTTGTCTTCTTGCAAGAAGCCGAATGCGTTGAAGGAGATAAACTCAGGGCCTATTTAGATAAATGGGAATGGGATGGTGTTAATTCACCTATTGAATTTTTGATATTGTGTAACTGGTACAAAATTAAATTCGGAAAATGAAAATCTATTACAATTCTAAGATAGCTAAGTTGTTTACGTTCATTGACGGCTATAAAACAATTATGCTGTTTGGAGCCGTATTTACCGAACGTGATGCCATATCATTAAAGGCAGAATATCATGAAGGGACGCATTGTAATCAATATCAGGCGTTGTTTGCTACGGGCTTTATAATCATCTCAATCATAGCATTAGTATCTGGTCTTAACGGCCATGCAGGATGGTGGATGTTGTGGCTGCTTACTATCCCGGTATTTTTGTACTATGTATGGTATCTGGTTGAATACCTAATAAGATTGTGTATATACCGGAATCACAAGAAAGCATATCACAATATCGTATTTGAAAGAGAGGCCTTCGATCTTGAAAATGACTGGAACAAACCTGGTATATTTAGAAGAGAGTCTGAAGGGTTTAGTTTCTTGAAATATTACAGAAAGGAGTATTATCGTGAGTAGGAGAAGATATTTTGAAGAACAAAGATCTGGTAATGGAGCTATTTATCATTGTGTAAAAACAGAAATAGAACCTGGAGATAAAATCAGATTATTTAATTTAATGAATAAAGTCAAATCCGATACAATTAGCCAGGATAAGATAAATAGTGTACTGAATCAACTTAGAGAAGGTACGGCTTTTAATATTCATACCCGGAGTCCAGTTTCTTTTTCGTTTTCAAGCACCTCTACCGGTTATGAACCAATGTCAATACGGATTACATTTGACCCGTATCCTACAAGTGAACAACAGGGTATTATATACAAGTTTCAGATAAATGACCAGAGGTACGTTTTTATGTTTTCTAATAGATACGATGGAATGAGAGATCTTATTAATAATGCAGATGAAGATGTTGATTGTATTACTTCTGCAACAGAGAAGAGTAGTATGTATCGCAATGATTCTTTCTTTGTATTTGTTTGATTATCTATATTAAATATAATTATATGATTTACAATAAGTTATTATATATAAGGGGGGGGGGTAATTCCTGATATATTATGAGGCGTCGTTTTTTTGATAAAAATAGGGAGCTTGAGGACTTTCTTATAAGGTTTTATCCGTCCGGTAATTACACATGGGTAGTGCCGTCAGGATGCACGGAAGTAGATGTTTTTCTTGTTGGTGGAGGTGGTGGAAGTGGAAACGGTTCTGGCGCCGGAAGTGGATATACCAAGACTTACAAAAGAGACAATATAGGAATAAAACAAGGTCCTCAAATATCTGTAACACCAGGTCAAGAAATTAAAATCATAGTAGGAAAAGGTGGAGAAGGTTTGTATTATGGCTATCCTGATAAGGGAGGATTCTCTCAATTTATGAACTCATCTTACAGAGCAGAGGGTGGAAATCCTTCTGGTAATGGTCTTCTTAACGGAGAAAACTCAACAGGTGGTCCTTATACTGGAGGAAATGGTGGAAGTGGAGGATCTGTAGATCAAGCAGGTGATGAGTTTTACGCTGGATCGGATGGATCTGATGCCCCTGGAATAACAGACGGTAGTGGGATATATCACCCACCTGGAACGAAATATGGAGGAGGAAAAGGTCAAGGATATACAACCAGAGATTTTGGAGAACCGACGGGTAAAAGAAATGCCGGAGGTGGTGGAGCTGATAGAAATAGGGATGGTGGTATGGGAGGTGAATCCGATTATGATGAAGGATTTGGTCGCGGAGCAGGAGACAGAAGAAGTGGTGGTTACGGAGGAGGCGGATGCGGCTCGGGAGGAACCGGCGGTGATGGTACTGTTTTGATTAGGGGTAAAAGATATGTGGCTATATAGCACTTTACACCAAAAGCGTAAAATAATATACATTTATACGGAAATCCGTACTGGGCCACCAAAACCCTCTACCTTCTGGTAACATCGTTACATCAAAGGATTCTTTTGCTGATATCAATGATGTTAAAAGCACCATTGATATCAGCATTAATTGTCTTACCAGAAGAAGTTTTGAACAATCCTCGTTTGGTCCTTCTTCCTTTGTAAGATTCATGTTTGCAAATCCGTTCATTATCCAAAAAGCTACATTTTGAAGTATAAGATTCTTCAACGATCTTAATATTTATTCCTTCTAATGTTGCTTTATAAGATATCATTGAAATAAACATATTAAAAGGAATAGATACAAAGTTCTGATTATTTCGTTTTCAGATATTGATCTCTTGTTTCCAGCATTTGTTATGACCGATTATGATCGTATTAATACCATTGGAAACTACGTGATTAATCAATATCCTACTTGCCTTGTGAAGATAATCTTTGATCTTGTTATTCCTTTTGTTTGTTAATGACCTTATTTGTTTTGAAGTATGTTTATTATCTTTTAACTTAGATTTTAAGAATGCTAACCTTTTGTTATAATATTGGTTAATAGACTTCAGAGGTCTACCATTGATGATAAAACAAGAACCGTTGTTAGAAACACAAGATGCTAAATTATCTAATCCTATGTCGATACCAAGATAGTTTCCATTATCTGACATAAGATCCTTTTCCTTCTTGTTGTAAACTATTTCAAGAACAATATACCCATTCTTAGGAATGAATCTAAGTTGTTGGATATTTTGTTTGTTAGTCCTTGTTGTAAAGGAAAATTGTTTTGGTAACTTAACAACGCCTTGCTTTATCCATTTTTGAGAAAAAGCATTTGTTGTAAAAACAGCAGGAAACAAACCATCTTTGTTAAGATACTTAGGTATTCTAACAAATTCGGAATACTCACCTCTATTCTTTTTATTAAAGAGATTGAAGAAAGATTTAAAGTTTCTATCAACCATCATCAACACCTGTTGAGCAACTGGTGCTGGTAAAGCACGATAGTCAACATCATTTTCTGTTTTCAACACTCTTTCGAGAGAATAATAGTTGAGATATTTGTACTTTACAGTATTATCATCCTTGTATTGAAAATAATGTTGTCTAACAACATACAATCCTTTATTGTATAAGTTTTTACACTTATGCAATAAAGGATTGTATGTTGTTAGACTAATCTCATGGCACAAATGTAGGAATTATTATTTATAAATAAAAACAATTCGGTATATTTGTGGTGTAAAGTTGTATATAATCACCTTAACAATAATTATTTAACAGGAGACTACCATAAAGCTATGGCGCAAGGTTTTGTTATTCCAGTAGCTTCTGTTGTGTGAGTTAGTTCTTCTTTTGCTATCTTTGTGACAAACAGTTACAAAGATGGCATCAGAAGATAACAGAAACATAGCGATTCCTCAAACAGGCATGAATCGCGATCTGCATCCGTCGAGTCTTACGGATCAGCATTATACGTTTGCCTTGAATGCCAACATCGAATCCGAGGACGGTAATGTTGGGATGAGATCTAACGAGCATAGTAATCTTAAATGCATTGATTTCGATGGGTTTAAAGTTATTGGTTATAAGAATGATCTTACTTCAGGCAATATCTATTTTTTTATAACAAATCCTGAAACAGGCGTATCTAAAATAACTTATTTCAAGCCTGAATCCGATACAAGTATCTTGTCTGATTCTGATATAGAATCTATGGTAGAAGGATCGGAGTCGTTGTGTTCTGGCATGAAAACCCTGCTTGAAGACAACGAGCAAGATCCGTGCCTTAATTTCTCTATCTACCATCCTATAAAAACCATAGAAATAAAGACAGAGAAATGTGGAAAATGTATTTACTGGACTGACGATTATAATCCTCCCAGGTATGTTATTGTAGACAAGGCTCTGACTCCTGATGATGAAGGTGATATTTGGTATCATTATCATGGGTATAAAATATGCGATAAAGAATACGATAGGAAAAAGTTCATGCAGGAGAATGGTTGTTTTCTGGCATGTGAGAAACTTAGGGTGTTTCCACTACTGGACCAGCCATGCGTAGAGCCGGTACAGATAGAGTACGGGGGCAGCCTACGTGCGGGCGTGTATCAGTTTGCTGTGGCCTTGTGCGATGAATTTGGTAACGAGAAAACTAACTATACTTCATTGACTAACCCTGTTCATGTATTTGACGAGCAATATATTAGGATCAATGACGGTAAATGGGGAGAGAGAACTAATCTTGGTATAAGACTTAAGGTGTCTAACTTAGATAGGCAAGTTAGTCATTACAAGGTAGCTGTTATCCAAAACACTGTAGGATACAATGGTGAAACGCAACCTGTAGTTGATTATTTTATAGAAGGCATTCATCCTATTACAGAGAAGACCATATACTATTATTCTGATCTTAACAACAAAAGAACGACATTCGAACACATTTCTTTAAAAAGAGCCATATATAATACATCAAGGGGCATAGTGTCGGTCGGTAACCGTCTTCTTCAATATGGTCTTACGGCAGAAAAAGAATGGAATTTACAGCCTGTAGTTTCCCTCATGGGTCATTTCTTGAAATGGCAGGCGTCTGTAGCCCACGAAGATTTATATAAGGATGGTAATGCTTGTTCGTTGTATGTGGGATATATGAGGAATGAAGTGTATCCGTTTTCTATCTCGTTTAAGACATCTACTGGTTATAAAACTCCAGCATTCGTTCTTGTTCCCCCACCTTCTGATAAGGCAAGAGAGGAAATGAACAAAGACAGTATCCCATACCAGTCTATAAACGCATATGCTCCGGACTGCTCAGGTGTTAATAGGAAATATGTATGGCAGTATAGCAATACGGCAGGAGATGGGGTATTGATTGACGACGATGCGGTTGTTATAGATGAAGAACAGAAAGAGTGTAACAACCCGGCTACTGTAGGTCAAACTGTTATAGTGGAAAGCAATTTCGCTACTTTTAAAGGGAAATCAAGATTTATTATCGATTATGATGATATTGTAGGAACCCCTATAAATTATTTGTCTGAAAATATAGGTCTTGTAGCTTGTAATAATAAGGAGAATGGAAACAATGAAAGACAGATATGTGATATAGCTACCAAATACAGAGAAGATGGAACACAGGATTATATGGAGCCAATTGATCATATTAGGTTACCAGAAATGGAAGGAGACTGCGAAGTACCTCATCGTCAAGAATCTATATTGTCAGCTCCAGTTCCACTAATAACAGGCCTTGTAGAAGATTATATCTATAAGGCTCTTAGCGAAATGGAACACGTCTCTACAGATTATCTATATACCACAGGAGGAGAAAATCAGAATAAGTATTCTGTGTTGTTTAATTACGAGACAATGGATTCTTTATCTGAATGGATGGAGAAAGCATTTTTTGGGTATAGCGCTGGCAGCATATCAGGTGATGGCAATCAACACCTTTGTTCTGATTTTTATCCATACTTACAACCTGGATCTGTTTTAAAAACCGTGTCTGATGCTATATACGTATTAGATACCATGCCTTGTACATGCGGATGTTATATTGAGAGTTATTGCTCTGATCCTACTGTGTCAAGAACTGATTATAACAACTTTCAAAATTATAATTATCTTCTTGGAAGTTATATTCTTCATATAGATGGATGGAGCCAAAAGATAAATGGTGTAGGAGATTGGCGAGCCGGTAGATCTACCAGTACAGTCATAAATAATCAGTATAGATCAAAGAACGGACCCAGGTATTGTATTGAGCAATTTTGGCCTGAAGCTTCTGAGAAGTTGCAAGATATGATATATAAAAATTCGGATACCGGTATAGATGAAACTGATTGGAAATTTGAAGGGTATGTAAACAATGCTACATTTAATAATCCTACAGGGGATAAGCTTAATATTGGATTCGCATCTGAATTTGTGGTATGGAAGTTTGTCAGAAATGTAATGACAAATGCAAGATTTATTAAGATTAATAGACCAGAAGAGTGGGACATAGAAGGTTATAAAGACGAGAACAAAGTTCTTTATCTTGAAGCTCTTGGAAAGGTAGATGGCATAATGGATGCTGTGTCTACCAATTACGTTCGTGTTTCTTTTTGGAAGGATGTTGAAACATGGTCCCCTCTTGGAATAGTACCAGTTGAATTTGATAGACCTGAGTATGAATCATCTCATTCCGTTATTGTTAACATAGCAAGACCGGCTTTCGGAGAAATAAATGAAGAGTTTTTTGATTCTATAGGTCAAAATTATTTTTATGTTACAATAGAATCTCCTATTGTAGCAGTTCCTTGGATAATGACGTTTAGACAAATTCAATTTTGTTCTTATAAAAATTATGATACCCCAGAAGAAGAGGAAGAAGAAGGAAAGAAGCCTTCCCGTGCTATTCTTGGAGTCGCTTTTGCTACAGGTAAAACCATATATCCTTATATTTTTGGTGTAAGAGAAAAAGAAATAAATAAGGTTGATTTGTCTGTTGATTCAATAACATTAAGATCGACGGTAGTATTTGCATCTAAATGTCAGACATGTGGAGATAGGCCTATTAATTGCAAGCCTCGTCCTTATAAATACGGGGATTTTGCATATTGGGAATCATCTGAGAAATATCCTGCTAATTTTGAACTTTATGATAGTAGTAGGATGAAAATAGACACAGGTAGATCTTATGATGATCCAAAAAAAACAGAAGCTTATTCTAATATTATGAATAAGTTAACAGAATATTATGGTGCTCCTTTGTCAGACAAAAATGGATTATCTTATTTCAAGGGCCATTCTTATGGAGGAGTAGATACTTCTACCGTATTTTGCCAACAACCTATACGTCATTACCGGTTCCCAGATAACAAGCATATACCTTTTATGAACAGTGATGAACGTGGATATGACATAGCTTCTGAAATATATCCGGTAGGTATTATGGTGGATGAGAACACCATACAAGTATTTTTGGATTTTGCGGTGGATTCTGGTTTGATTACGCAACAACAAAGAGATACGATTGTAGGATATGAACTGTATCGTGGAGATAGGAGGCTAAATAGGTCGGTTGTGGCTTCAGGATTGGCCTACGATATGCTTAGATACATAGGAGACGATGATAATGTAAATATCTATCCTAATTACCCATATAATGACCTATCACAAGATCAATATAATTATACGTCTGGCAAAAGAGACGAGTTTATATCCCATCCTTTCGACAAAGGAGGAAACGTGTGGTATTCATTTTGTTCTCCTGATATTTATTTTAACAAGCCCGAACTTCCAAATGAAGTATGTATAGACGGGTTCCAAAGAGGAATGTCTGTAGGCGGTTTTGTGCCTGTAGAAGATCATCCAAAATGGACTATCTTAGGTCCTGCCGCTTATACGATGGCTGCGTCACTTGCCGCAGTTGAATCAAGTGCCACAATAGCCGCTATGATAGCAGAAGAGCTTCAGATAAGGGCGCAGTCTGGATACATAGGAGGGTCGGCCGGTCTTACCGGAGGAGGATTCCTAACGAATCTAAGTGTGGCCATGCTGTTTTCTTCAATGGTGTCAACCATCAGTCAAACTCTTGCTAAGGGCCCGATATTGTACGGTAAGTACCGTTATGATTGGCTTAATACGTTTATAAACAATGGACCGAGACGTAATCATGCATGGTATTATACTTCTGTAGGATTATATAATTCAATGATAGGTATAACAGACCAGGATAAGTATGAACGAAATTTTGCTCGTGGTTTATCTTCTGTTAAGTACATGAAGTCTGGTGTATATCCTATGATGGATGCCAGTATGTCATCTAAATGGGGAACCGGTAAAAACGATAATGAGGGACGATTCTTATTTGTTAATAATATAGATCGTGAATCTTCGTTATTTTTATCATTTGGTGATCCAGGTGAAAAAGGAGATGGTAAATCGAAATATTTATTGGAATATCCGAACTATGTCTACAACTACGACAGTAGCCGTATAGATGATTCGGTTATTGCTGGAAGAGATGTTGTAGCAGGAAGAACATTCGAGCAATCCAAATCAGTTTCATACATCTGTTCTCCGTATATGAGGCTTATGAGATATAGGCCGGATCAATATGGTCAAATAGAAGATATAAAATGGATTTCCATAGGTGGATGTGGATTTTTCACTAATGAAAAGAAACTGATGTTCGGTGGTGATACGGTGATAACCAGATTTTCATTAAAGAGAAAATTTCCTGTTTTTTATAATAGTGCTTTTGGTATTGGAGATATGATACCTTTCCCTTACATGGATTATAGAAATGTAGGATATCCAAGATATTTTGTTAATTATGATACAGGGGAAGATGCGCTTGAAACCACGGATAACGAACGTTTCAATAGTTGGACATCTTCTAATAAAGGAAGATATGCTTTTTACCCAAATAGGAAGAGCTTGTATGAATTGAACGGTGACACCTCCGGTAAGTATGTAGATGGCAGATTTTATACATGGTTCTATGGTATTCCTCAGTTCCTTGTAGAGTCTGAAATAAATTGTAATTTCAGATTAGAGGGCCCTCAGCCTCATGAATTATTCTATCCAAAAGTAGGAGATTTTGTTTGGTGGACACAAGAAAAGAACGTATCTATCCATAGGGACAATGATTACAAGATAAGTCCTATCTATTCATCAAGAATGACATTGACACCTAATATATTGCCGGCAACATACGAACGTCGTTTTTATGATTGTGCTTACCAGCGACCTAATGGTGTTATATGGAGTAGGGCTGACGTATCTGAAAACAGTCAAACAGATCCGTGGCTAACGTACAAGCCTATGGACTATCATGAGTTCCCAACCAGCAACGGGAAGCTTATTCACATGAAGCGTATTGAATCCGATCAGATTCTTGTCAGGTTCGAGGACCAGGTTTCACTCCATAACGCCATAGACGTAATCAAGGAGCGCACCTCCCCAGGGCAGGCTGAGATGGGCACCGGCGGTCTGTTCGCGTCCCGGCCTCTGGAGTACAACACGACCGACCTTGGTTATTCTGGAACCCAGAGTACTGAAATAATTAGTTCAGAATTTGGTCATTTCTGGGTAGATACTAAAAGAGCACAGGTGTTTATGACCGATCCGAACGGACGTAATCTTAAGGAACTTAGTGTAGGTATCAGACATTGGCTTAAGCGTCATCTTCCGTTTAAGATTCTTAGATACGGAATAACTAATATCTTGACCGGTGCAGAAATGACAGAAGAAGATACGGATAACAAATTTATCGGTCTTGGTCTGTCTCTTGGATGGGATAATAGGTATAAGAGGGTACTTATCACGAAAAAAGATTATATACCTGTTAAGAACCCGGCATATTATAAATATGATGGTGGAAGGTTCTTGTATAATGAAACAGAGGTGTTGTCAAACGATAAGGAAATATCCTTAAAAGACGAACAGTATTTCAAGGACGTGTCGTTCACTATCGGATATTCGTGTCTGAAGCAAGAATGGATATCGTATTACTCATTCTGCCCTGACTATTATATAGAGCAGCAGCAATATTTCCAGACAGGAATAAACTTCCCGGCATCAGATGAAGAAGGTGGTCTATGGAGCCATTTGCTGACGAATAAAAGCTTCCAAACATTTTATGGAACAACATATCCATTTATATTAGAAGTGCCGATAAAAGAGAAATATAACGGTTCTACGTTGGCTTCTGTAGAATACGAGCTTGATGCAAGGAAATACGTCGATGATGTGAATTACACTCTTGACAGGAAAGTAGGTTTAGATACGATAACTATCTACAACGACACAAACAACTCAGGTGAAATTCATCTTGTTCCAGAAGAAAAGAATAATTTAGCGCAACGTATATCGTATCCGAAGATCGTAGGCGACTATACTGAGGTCCTGGATACTGAGGTATATAGAAGACATAAGTTAAATGACTTCTTCAACAGGGTTGACGATGACCGGTCAGAGACCCCTATTTGGATCAAGGACGATAACGATATAAATAAGTCAGTTAATCCTGATTCTCTTAATTTCAGACGGTCATGGCTGGATAGGTTGCGTGGTAGCTGGATGCTGATGAGGATAAAGAAAGTAATTAGCAACCGAAAGATTATATTCCAGTGGTTGATTTCTGAAGATAAGATTAAGAATAGATAATATCGTATTACCCTCTGCCTATTAGCAAGTAGAGGGTAATACTTTTAAGTGCAAGGCTGTGTATAACCACTTTATATTATTCCAAAGAAGTTAAGAGGAATATCCAGCGCTATTAAGAAAGGATTTAAGACGGCTTTGGAAGGTCTTGATCCGTATCGGATTGACAAGTACAAGATGGACAGTAGGGTCATTACTATGGTTGACCTCGTAAACTTATTTCACCCTAAAGGCAATCAGGCTAACAAAACGGCTTTCCAGTACCTTATAGAAGGTCGGTCTTTGTCTGGATTATACGAAAGCAAGATTCTTGAAAAAGAAATGTCTAAAGCCGGACAGGATAAGAAAGACAATAAGGAAAAGAAAGAAGCTTTAGGTGACGCTATTCGGGACGTGGTTTCTAATGTAAAAGGCATGCCTATTTTTAATATGGTTCGTAACCTTGTAAACATAATCAAATACGCGCCTGATCAAATAGATGAAGTTTGTAGGCAGCTTACAATAGAAGAGAAGGTGCTTAATTCGAAGATGCTTCCTTTCCGTTTTGCTTCAGCTTTCAAAGAGGTTGAAAATATAGGCACTGATGGTTCCGATAATGATATTGTATTTGAGTCGGATAAAAAACGTGCTAAATTAACAGCGCGTAACAAAGATAAGATTTTAGATGCGTTGGAGAAAGCCATAACCATCTCCTGCAAGAACCTGCCGGTATTGGAGGGGCGGTCGGCTATCCTGATTGACCACTCTGGCTCTGTACGTGGAGATATGGGAGGATCTTCTAAGGTGTCTGCCTTTAGCAAAACAAGTACGGCTGTCATTGGTAACTTATTTGGCTGTATGATTGCTTCTGTGCTTCCTGACGTATTTATTGGTATGTTTGGTGACAAACTTATCAATTACGAATATGATAGAAGTAAAGGTGTTTTATGGAATAACAAAAAATCTTTTACTGCCGGAGGAGAATGCGGTGGTGCCACTGAAAACGGTCTTTTTGCATTCTTGGATAAGTGCGTTAAAGATAAGATCAAAGTAGATAACTTGTACGTTATTTCAGATATGCAGATAGGAGACGGTGAATCTGTTGTATGGGAGAAAAGTTCCAATTATAAATATGGTAAATTCGCCGAACTTTTGAAAGGGTTTAAAAAAGTGAATCCAAATTGCAAAATCGTTTCTATTTCTATTCAAGGATATGGAAGTGAGATGTTTTACAGAGGATCTAATATCTTGAACATAGCTGGCTGGTCAGAATCTATCTTCGATGTTATTAACAGCAAGTTCTGCGGATACAAGAATATGATTGAAGAAATTAAGAAAATAAAAATATAATCATTGATTTTGCTTCAATAGTAAACAAGTTTTAGCTTTAAAGGTATAGCCGAAGAAGTACGTGAGTATATCTTCGGCTTTTTTGTTTATCTTTGTTGAAAAACAGTTTGTTATGAAACAAGTATTATTTGACATACTCCCACGCCTAAAGTGCGTGGGATTCTTGGATACAAACGCATGGAACCCCAGTATTTCTACTGCTGGAATTACCCATGCTCTCCAATTCGGAAATGCCCTTCCGAAGAATATTTTGGGCTGCAAGCAAATCACGATCATTTACAGACCCACATCTTGAGCACACCCATGTGCGGTCCTTTAACGACAGGTTTTTATTGACATAGCCACATTCACAAGTTTTAGAAGAAGGATACCATTTATCGATATGATGGACTGTTACACCATATTTTGTTGCTATATATTCCAGTTTGTCAACAAATGATGAATGGGATAAATCGGATATTTTCTTACCCCATAGACGTTTCATTGCTTCAATGTTTAATGTTTCAAGGAAAATGAAATCATACTTTTTACAAAGTTCGTGTGCCAATTTCCATTGGAAATCATTACGTAGATTTTCAATTTCCCTGTACGTTTGTTGAAGTTCAAAACGTCTCCTTTTTCTATTATTAGATCCAATTTTCGATCTCGAAATACATCTATTGCATTTCTTGATCTTGTTTTGATATTGTTTGAAGAATAATGGAGAATCGATTTTGCTACCGTCACTTGCAGTAAGATAAGTTTTCAGCCCAAAATCCAATCCAACAGATGCACCATCATGTGTCTTTCTGTTGGATGAAAAAGGATTATAATCTGCAACTATAATCAAACTGAAACGTGAGCAGGTCTCTCTTACTATCCTTATTTGTTTAATGTTGCCTTTGTACGCCCTACTGTATGAGAATCTAAATCGTTTCTTTCCTTTGTTGATTGTTAGACAATTACCATTCAAAGTAAAGCCGCCTTGTTTGAATACAAAAGAATTGAATTTCTCTGGTGATTTAAACTTAGATGGTCGTTTGGCTAATTTCTTAAAGAAACGATTATAAGATTCGTCAAGACGTTCAAGTATCTCTTGTGTTGTTTGGGAATGAAGAAGATTTCTTTTAATTCTTTTGGTAAAATGTTTCTTCATCTTACCAACCGGTATGTATTTCCCAAACATCCCATAATACCTTCTCTGTAAAGCTAACGCATGATTCCATACAAAACAACACTCACGAAGCATCTTATCGAGATATTTCGTTTTCTTTGAATGGTATATGTTGTATTTGTATGAAATCATTTTTTATCTGTAATTTTGATTCAAAATCAATCAAACCAATTCATCCACCTTCTAAAGTATGGTGGTTTTATTGGTTAAATAATCATAAATTACAGTTTTTACGCCGGAGAAGATGAGCATGCCGCCTATCTGATGGGATGGTTAGTTGATAGGGTCTGTGATGCTTACCATAAGTTTAAGAAGGAGGAAGAAAAATGAAAGAAAAAGAATTTGATTTTGTGATATATCCACTAAAGTTGATTATCACCATAGGGTTAGATTACAAAACATTGTGTGATCGTTTTGAGAATGCAGAATTGGATCATGAAGGAGAATGGGGAGATGAAGGCGATTTAGATTCAGAAGTCTCTTTTATGAATCTTGTTCGTGATAAGGGAGATGATAGAGCTTTTAAGTTATTATGGAATTTTCAAAGTGAGAATGATATGACTATACAAAACATATGTCATGAATCATTTCATGCAGCTATGTCGGTATGCCAACATTGTAATATGTCTCTTGGTTTTAAGGTGGGAGAAGATGAACACGCAGCTTACATAGCTGGATTTGTTGGTAACTGCGCAGGTGAAATGTTTGGATTCTTAGAGGAAGAAAAAGATGGCAAAGAAGAATAAATCAGATTGGAAGCCCTCAGAAAATATCCTAAAATATTTGAAATCGTGGGAAAAGTTTGAGCCTGAATTATATGACGATAAGAAGGGAAATATAACAATCGGGTACGGATTTCATCTTCCTCATCTTCTTAAAAAATACAAGAATGGTATAACAGTAGAAGAGGCCGATAAGGAATTTGAAGGTGTAGTTAATACGTTTGTTCCGGAATTTATACGAAGAACTCCTAATTTCAAGAATCTAAACAATAATCAGCGAGATGCTTTGTTTAGTTTGTTTTACAATACAGGAGGACCAGAGTATTCTAAAAGCCCAATGCTTTTCAAATACCTTAAAGAAGGTGATTATGATAAGGCAGTGAAAGAAATAAACCACAATGAAAACGAGAAAGGTATGGGCGGCCAGAAGAAACGCCGTGCCTTCGAGCGCCGGGTGTTCTCTACTCCGACAGACCGGCCCTGGACGGTGGATGATGACAGTAACTATGTCCTGATTGAAGACAAGCCTGTAGAGAACGAATCTATAGAAAAAAATATTAATGATTCAAAGTATGAAGACGCTCGTCATGTAGCCGCAAAATACGGTTATACAGGTTATATAGGTGGAGGATATGACGGAAATAAGGTCAGGGTATCTGATTCGAATATGAAATCAGTTGGCATATCCAATAACGCTGATCCTGATAAGTGGTATGAATCCGTTAATCCGATATTAGACACTGATCCTATTAGTTTAATAGCCGATTTTATTCCTACTATGAAACGAATGTTGGATCCTAATAGGGAGCGATCGGGGGAAGATACAGCCACGGATTTTGAAGAAAAAATGTGGAAAGCTTACACGGATGGAGATATAAGTAGATTGCCGGCAAGCAAGTATCGTTTTGATGACGATGATGATGATGCTCAGTATGTAGGATTGCCTCAAGAACAGGCTATTTTGATACAATCTTTATTAGATAAAGAGTATATGAATAATATGCTTGACGAAGCATATAAGAATGTTGATGAAAAAAGTAAACTAAAAATAAGAGATTATAAGAAGGTCCTTGATAAACTAAATAAAAATATATTTGAAAATCCAGGAAAATGGATTTTAGTAAATGAAGGCGTAAGTCCATTTAGAGAAGAAGTATATGGTGACAATTTTGAAAAAGTAAACGAAGCTTCCGGATTAGGTGCGTTGAAGAATTTCAGTGTAAGATGGGATCCGGATGCTGGTATGTTAGATGTTAAGGATGATTATGATTTTAGTCGAAAGAAGATAGCGGAAGACATCATACCAGAAAGGGATGTCCCTCTTAGGATAAGGGAACGTATCAAATACGATCCTAAAAAAGGTAGTGTGCTTCGAAATAATGATAAGGCTTTACCTAAAAGATTTGTAAGGAAATACGAAGAAGGTGGAGAAGCTAAACATTGGTGGAGTGATACAGACAAGAGAGATGAGGTTGTAAAAAGACAAGATGACAATGGGCAAACCATAGCAGGATTGTCCAATATAGGTATTGATGGAAGTCAGATTGCCTTAGATCCAGAAGGTGATAATGCCTTTAATTATGCCGGCATACTTGGTGGAGCCGCAGAGGCAATAGGAGGAACGAATGTGGTAAGGAATATGTCTTTTATGGGAAGATATGGAAACAAAGTGGATGATATACTTGATATTGCAAATCCTGTTATATCAACGTTGGGTATAGTAGATGATGTAAGTAAGATGGAGGAAGGCGGCGTGATTGGAAAACAGCGTGAAGCATATGAATACTTTACTGGAAAGAGAGGCATGTCTAAGATACAGGCGCTCGCCATCATAGGTAATCTCATGGCTGAATCCGGTCTTAAAGATGACATATACGGAGACAACAGAACGTCATACGGCATACAACAATGGCATAATGAGCGCATGGATAAGTTGTTCAAGCACGCCAAAAAGAAAGGTCATTCTACACCCACATTCAAAGACCAACTTGAGTTCTTAGCTGACGAATACGAAGGGAAAACCGGATATTCTAATTTCTTATACACAAGAAAAGGAAAAAAAGGACCAGGGTATTACAACTACAGCCGGCAGGATTTTATGAACGCCGATAACCTTAAAGATGCTGTAGTAGCTTGGAACCAAGGAGCAGGACGTCCTCATAAGAGTGTTATAAGAAATGATGACCGTTATAATTATGCTATGGAAGTTGCTAAAAATCTCGGTTTGGATATTGAAGAAAATTCCGTATCCTCGTATGATCAAATGGGATTCGGAGATGACGGAGAGATAGCAGCATCGGTAACACTTCCAGAGGTAGAAGTGGCAGCAGCCCTCCCTAACCCGGAAGCCCCGTCCCAGGAAAGACAGTCCGAGGAAGAGAGATTCCGTACATGGACTGAAACGTATGGTAAGGACATCATAAATCATTTACTGACGTTAGACGGGAAAAAGGATGGTGATGACAGTGATTACAATATGCTGTATAGACAGCATGAAAAAGAAAGCGAAGAGGATAAGAAAATGGCTTTGATTAATGCCGTGCTTCCCAATATACAGCTTCGCATTAAAGGCGTCACTGAAAATTAGAACAAGAGGTATTTTTTTCCTTCATTAATAAATCGAAGCCGGATTTGAGACTCGTTACACGGATACCGAAGGTTGAAGAACGATGTCAAGATAATCCGGCTTTTTTGTGCTATTTCGTGAAGGATGGAACTATCATCGCCTTAGTTTAACAGAACAGACCTACGTACTTCCACTGTCCTAACGGGCATGGACGCTTGTCTCGCCTACTAGCCTGCCTAATTCTCCACTGGCTACC
>ENA-UAPM01000004-UAPM01000004.1-human-gut-metagenome-genome-assembly--contig:-NODE-4-length-126573-cov-26.149228_pt1 | contig 126573 bp, 114 predicted proteins | sample MGYA00244016_ERZ654582 | MGnify/ENA primary metagenome ERZ654582 (study PRJEB26926, sample SAMN06164545) | human gut metagenome | biome: ENVO:00009003; feature: ENVO:2100002; material: ENVO:00002003... | reverse complement strand
TACAGCGTATAGCTGCTTAGCACATTATTGAATTATTAACGAACTATTGATATAATATTCCTTTCTTTTTATTGTTTCACTTTCTGATGATAAAATAAGAAAGGAACAGAAATCTTGCTTCTGATTTAGAAAAAGATTGTTAAAAGTTCAATTAAAAATAATACGTGCAGCCGATGGTGGCAGCGCGGTTGCCGAAGTGCTGGCTCGCCATATCATGGAAGCGGCCTTCGAGCGTCCAGTGCTTGCCCAGATTCTTGTATACCCCTACCTCGGCATAGAGATTAGCCGGGGTGTAGGTATCGCTGCGGCGACGGGTACACCAGATGAGGCTGCCTGTAAAGCGCCAGCCATCGGCCATTGTGAGCTGCGGTGCCAACTTGAACACGGCAAAATGATTATACTCCGCATTGTGCTGCTGATCCTCCTCTGAAGGGGTTTCGCTGCGCTGCCAGAAGTAGTTGACTCCGGCTGTGAGGCGAAGGATGCCCTTGTGCCAGAAGGCGGTGGAGCCGATGCCGAGCGTATTGTCGTGGATGGCGCTGAGCAGGTGCTGGTGGATGTTCTTCACCGAGGTGCTGAGCACGAAGGCAGGACGGCTGTAGGTATGCTTGAGCTCTACCACATTCGCCATACTGTTGCCGATATCGGCGGTATAAACCGGCTGCCAGGTGCCCTCCATATCGCCCGCGGTAACGAAATCGCCAAACTCGGGATTGAAGATGCGGCGGCAGTAGGTGGCCTGCAGGGTATGACCCGGCGTGAAGCTGTAATAGGCGCTCGCCGAGTAGATATGGTTGCGTGTGGTATGCTTCCAGTGCTCTTCCGGCGCAATCTGCTTAGGACGGAAGTTGATGATGCGGAAGCGGTCGCCTGCCATGAATCCCCACTTGCCGATGTTGTAATCCAGCTGGGCGTAGAAATCCTGGTAGTTGGAATGGTTGGTGTAACCGGCGATGCAGTTCTTCTCGATGGAGAGTCCGCCCTCGAAACCTGCCGTAATCCAGAGATTGGAGGTGATGACCGGAGTGGCGTATTCTACTACCATGAAGGGGTAGGTAGAGTGGTTCTGGTAAGGCGCAGTCTGGTTTTCTTCCAGCGTGCGTCCGTTGTCGCTGATATGTTCGGCTCCGAGGGTAAAGAGGATGTTGGAGCCGTTGTCGGCGAGCGTGCGGGTATAGTCGGCCTGCAGATGATAGGCGCGCACGTAATCGGCCGGGGTGTGGGTGAAATGGTTGCGGGTATAGGTCTGCATCGCATCTATTTCGAGCACATCCTTCGCGGTAGGTGTCCAGAGCAGATTGAGTTTGGCGCCCTCGTGGGAGTAGTGGTTCACGGTGGTGCCTGAGATGCCCTGGTAGGCGTCCTTATCGCTGCTGGAGGTGCGCTGGAAGTTGCCTTCTACATGACTGAGCACGCGGAGTTTATCCTGCTGGCTCATGACGCTGACGATGCCTTTTGCGCCGCCGTAGGTATCACCGAAGAGTCCCCATCTGCCGGTGGTTCCGTTCTCCTTCTTGCGCAGCGTGATGTCGATGACTTTCTTCAGACTGCTGCATCCCTTCATCACTTCGGCGTTCTGGCACACCTTGATGGTTTCAATCTCCCGAGCCTTGAAATGGTGGAGGAAGGTGGCGTAATCGAGTCCGTATTCCTGGTTGTCGATGCGGATGACGAACTTGCCGTAGAGGTTGGCGAATGGATCTCCGCCGATGATGTTGTTGCCGTCGAGCGAGATGACTTCCGGGCACATCATGAGCACATCGAGGAGTGATTCTTCGCCTGTGAGTTCCATTTCTGGAATATGCATGATGTATCTGTCGCCGATATGTTCTATCGGAGCGGCCTGTGTCTGGTAAGTAGTACTGGCTATCGCGAGTGCGATGATGAGCAGGCTTTTCTTCGTACTGTTGTTTATCTTCATTTTTTTTCTAATTTATATGATTGGTAAAAAGGATTTCTTTGTGCCAAATTTATTTGCAAAGATAAGCAAAAAACGGGTAATAACGAAAAAATGGAGATTTTTTTATCGTTCAATGCGTAAAAAAAGATGTCATTGCAGTAAGATACGCAAGTACGCCAGGCATTTCACCCTCCCTGCATTACGAAAAGAGGAGGGTGATGAGCGGGATGGTGATGATGCTGCCAACTGTGGTGATGAACGTCATCTCGGTGATGAGAGAAGGATTGCGGCCGTATTTCAGACAGAACATCGTGCCGAAACTCGCTACGGGCATCGCAATGACAACCGTATTGATGTCGTTGACCTGATCGCTTACGCCACATACCTTGAACAGGAAATAAATGCTCAAAGGTACTACCACAAGACGCAAGAACGAGGAGAGGTATACCTTAGGACTGCCGATAATCTCCTTCACCGGCAACTTAGCCATCGAGGAACCGATAATCATCAGGGCTGCCGGAACCGTTATGTTGCCCACCATCGTTACCGGACGCGCAATGATATCAGGCGTATGAACCCCGAAAGCTACCAGGAGGGCGGCAATGAAGGCACCCAGAAGAGCCGGAGAAAACAGTACCTTAGGATTGAACTGCTTGATGCTGTACTCGCCCTTGATGAGCATTACACCTGCCGTAAAAATAAAAAAGGTGTTCGGCATGTTGAGCAGCGCGGCATAAAAAATGGCCTTCGGACCGAATATGCTTGAAACAATAGGGTAGCCGATGAAACCTACGTTGGCAAACATCAGCGCAAAACCTATCATGCCCTGGTCATCATGATTGCGCGTGATGAGACGCGGCACCCAGAAACCGAATACCAGCAAAAGGATGTAGGTAAGAAAACCTACGCCCAGGAGGGGAAGGATGAGCGTGCGGTCGGGCAGCTCATCGCCCATTACTGACGAGAGCACCAGCAGGGGACAGGTGATATCTACCACCATGCTGGATAGCTTCTTGTCAAACTTGTCGCCCATATATCCCAACTTGCAGGCGACGTAACCTAAAATCACGATGATGAAAAGTATCACCATCACTTCCAAATTCTCCATTTATCCTGAAAATCTACACCTTATATATTCAAGTTTCACAAGTTCAGGAGTTAAAGAAGTTAAAGGAGTTATCGCTCCCTATGGTCGCTGAGGAGTTAAGACAATAGTCTTTTTGGCATAGTTTTTAAGCTGAAAAACATACGTCTTAACTCCTTAACTTCCTTAACTCCTTTAACTTCCTGATATGCGAAAGTTCAGTTAATCGATAAATCGCGTGGTAATATCTCCGTAGTTCTCGATGCGGCGGTCGCGGAGGAATGGCCACCAGCGGCGCACATTCTCGCTGTGCTTCAGGTCGATATCTACTACCAGGCTCTCTTCTTCCTGATCGCTGGCGCGGTAGTGGAGCTCGCCCTGAGGACCGGCTACGAAACTGCTGCCCCAGAACTGGATACCCTCGGTCTGACCGCTTGGATCGGGCTCGAAACCTACGCGGTTTACGGCGATGACCGGCAATCCGTTGGCTACGGCATGGCCCCGCATCACGGTAGTCCACGCCTCGCGCTGGCGCTGCTGCTCCTCCTCGGTATCATAGGTAGCGTAGCCGATGGCGGTAGGATAGATGAGCATTTCGGCTCCCTGCAGCGCCATCAGACGGGCTGCTTCGGGATACCACTGGTCCCAGCAAACCAGCACACCGAGCTTGCCTACAGAGGTCTGGATAGGGTGGAAACCGAGGTCGCCCGGAGTGAAATAGAACTTCTCGTAGTAGGCAGGATCGTCGGGGATGTGCATCTTGCGGTATTTTCCGGCTATGCTTCCATCCTTCTCCATCACTACCGCCGTATTGTGGTAGAGCCCCGGAGCGCGGCGCTCGAAGAGGGAGGTGACGATGACGACGCCGAGATCCTTGGCAAGCTTGCCGTAGAAATCGGTCGAAGGGCCCGGAATAGGCTCTGCCAGGTCGAAGAGGTCAACATCCTCTACCTGACAGAAATAGAGGGAGTTATGAAGCTCCTGAAGCACGATGAGCTCTGCGCCGCGATGGGCGAGGTCGATGATGCCTTCTGCCAGGCGCTGCTTGTTGTTGGCGATATCTGCCGTATTATGAAGTTGTAATAAACCGACGTTCATTTTTTACTTTTAATGTTAAATGTTGAATGTTAAATGTGGAATGTTGAGTCTCTGAGGGCTCCCTCGGGCAACTGCATGGTGATGCAGTGGATGCTGCCATGCTGGCGGATGATGGTCTGCGAATCTACGCCGATGATTTCGCGGTCGGGGAAGGCGAGCTGAATCTGCTTGCGTGCTTCCTCGTCCTTTTCCGGCTGATTGTAGGTGGGATAAATCACCGCCTTGTTCAGTATCAGGAAGTTGGCATAGGTGGCTGGCAAGCGGTCGCCCTCGCTATCCGGGTTGGTGGTGAGGCAGTCGCCCTCATCATAGATAGGGTCGGGCATCGGCAGTTTGAGCAAGCGGTAAGGGTATCCCTCCCAGGTGAAGAGGCTCTTGAGTTGCTTCTCCAGTGCCTGGAAGTCTTCATGCTGCTCATCTTCCGGATTATCGCAGCCTACATATAATAAGGTGTCGTGTGGAGCCACTCTCACGATGGTGTCGATGTGGCCGTCGGTATCATCGCCTATCAGATTGCCGTGATCCAGCCAGACGACTCTCTTGAGCTGGAAGAAAGTCTGCAGCAGATGGTCGATGCTGTCGTGGTCGAGCGGCTGGTTGCGGTGAGGCGCCAGCAGGCACTGTGAGGTGGTGAAGAGTGTACCCTTTCCGTCACTCTCGATGCTGCCTCCTTCGAGCACGAAGCCCTGGTGGTTCTCTATATCGGCATTGAAGGCTGCCTGATAGTATAGTTGCAGGGTAATGGCATTATCCTTCTCCCATCTGAACTTTTCGCCCCAGCCGTTGAACTTGAAGTCGAGTATGCGGTAAGGCACCATCCAGGTGTTCTGCTTTCTGCGCAGCACCATCGTGAGGGGTCCGTGGTCGCGCACCCAGGTATCATTGCTTTCTACCTCGTAGAGCAGCACGCGGCTCATCTGTTCGGCAGAGAGTTTTTTCTTGAGCTGGTATCTGGTGGCAGGCACATCGGGTGTAGCCACAAGCAGCTGCTCGTAGCGCGTGATGATATCTGCCAGTTCGAGATAAGTATCTGTAATTTCAGGCAGATACGGCTTCCAGTCGGTGCCGGCATGTGGCCAGGTGAGCATGATGGCGCTCTGTGGCTCCCATTCGGCAGGGAGTGCGAAATCGCAGTGTAATGTAGATTGATGCATAAGCTATACTATTTTTATGATACGAAGTTCTAAACCAATTTATTATACTCTGTCCTTCATCGGGAACCTTTCCTTGGGGACGGGCTCCGTTCTGCTTTTATGAAGTATGCTTGCAAAATTAATAAAAAATCTACAACTATCGGCTGTTTTTGTGAAATATTTTGCGCAAAAGCGAAACTTTGTATTAAAAAAGTTTAAACGGAGGGCTGTATGGAGATAAAATCGGGGAAAAATGAGTAACTTTGCAGTCTAAAAAATAAAATATTGAATAGGAGCGTGAAAATAAAACAGGTAGTTGATGCCCTTGAACATTACGCGCCTCTGCCCTTGCAGGAAGGATATGATAATGCCGGCCTGCAAGTTGGATTGACAGAGGCGGTAGAAATGTCAGGGGCATTGTTGTGTCTTGACGTTACTGAAGCCGTGGTAGACGAGGCCATCTGGAAGGGATGTAACCTCATCGTGAGCCATCATCCGCTGATATTCCGCAAACTGGCGAGAATCTCGGACGAGAACTACGTGCAGCGTACCGTGCGCAAGGCGATTAAGAATGATATTACCATCGTGGCGATGCATACCAACATGGATGCGGCTGCGGGCGGCGTGAACTTCAAGATTGCCGAGAAACTGGGACTGCGAAACGTGCAGTTCTTTGCTGGCGAGAAGGAAGTGGACGGCGTGAAAGGCGGCGAGGGCGTCATCGGAGAGGTGGCTGAGGACCTGGCAGCCGACGACTTGGTGCTGATGCTCAAGGAGCGGTTTGGCGTGGAGTGCGTGCAGTGCAACCAGTTGCTTCGCCGGCCTATCAGGAAGGTGGCACTCTGCGGTGGAGCAGGTGCTTTCTTGCTCGACGCAGCCATCAAGGCAGGTGCCGATGCCTTCATCACGGGCGAGATGAGCTATCACGAGTATTTCGGCCACGAGCAGGAGATTCAGATCTGCGTCATCGGCCACTATCAGAGTGAGCAGTTTACGGGCGAAATCTTCCGCAGCATCATCCAGGAGAATTTCCCTGATGCCAAATGCTGCATCTCGGAGATAAATACGAATCCGATATTGTATTTATAGGTTGGAAGGGCGCAAGCCTCATTCAACATTCAACATTCAACATTTAACATTCAACATTAAAAAAAAATAAAGTTATGGCAAAGAAAGATCCTACAGATTTGACAGTGGAAGAGAAGTTGAAGGCTCTATATCAGCTTCAGACCACCTTGTCTGCAATTGATGAAAAGCGTGCGTTGAGAGGTGAGTTGCCTCTCGAAGTTCAGGATTTAGAAGACGATATTGCTGGTCTTACCACCCGTATCGAGAAAATCCAGACCGATATTGAGCAGTTTGACCGCGCCATCGATCAGAAGCAGCACGAGATTGAGGAGGCTCAGGCTAGCGTGGAGCGTTATAAGAAGCAGCTCGAAATGGTTAGCAACAACCGCGAGTATGATACTTTGAGCAAGGAAATCGAGTTCCAGGAGCTGGAAATCGAACTTTGCAGCAAGAAAATCCGCGAGGCGCAGCAGACAATCAACGAGCGCCTGAACGACCTTCACAAGGCTGAGGATCAGAAGGCTGACCGCGAGAAGGGTCTGGTAATGAAGCGTTCTGAGCTTGAGTCTATCATGGCTGAAACCCGTGAGGAAGAGGAGAATTTGAAGGAGAAGGCATTCGAGCTCGAGAAGAAGATTGAGCCACGTTTGCTCCAGAGCTTCAAGCGCATCCGTAATGGTGCCCGCAACGGTTTGGGTATCGTTTACGTGCAGCGTGATGCATGTGGCGGTTGCTTCAACAAGATTCCACCTCAGCGCCAGCTCGATATCAAGATGCACAAGAAGATTATCCCTTGTGAGTATTGCGGCCGTATCCTCATCGACCCAGAATTGGCTGGTGTTAAGATTGAGGCTCCTAAGACTGAGGAGAAGCCAAAGCGCAAGCGCGCTATCCGCAGAAGAAAGACTGAGGGTGAGGATTAATCTTCCTCCTCTCTCCGCTCTTTTCGGATGATAATCTTCTGATAAAGATGCGATAAGATACAATAAAGGCTCGCCAAAATTGATTGGCGAGCCTTTATTTTTTTCGTTTTCAGGCAGCTAGGACAATCTGTCTTAACTCCTTTATAATCCTAATCTGGAACTTTTAATCCTAATCCGGACCCTAGAGTCCTCTAGCCTTGTAAATGCGGTCTTTGGCGTCGTTGATTTCCTGGAATTTCTTCTCGGCTGCACGGCGCACATCTTCGCCTAGGGCTGCTACCTTGTCAGGATGATGCTTGAGCGCCATCTTGCGGTATGCGGCCTTCACCTCATCGTTTGAGGTGTCAGGACTGATACCCAGAACACGGTAGGCATCATCCAGACTGCCTGCTGAAGAAGCCCCGCTCTCCAGGTTCAGCATCTGGTCTACATCCTCGGCAGAAAGACCCATGTGGATGGCCATCTCCTTGAGTGCCTGAATCTCCTGAGAATTCACAACTCCATCGGCCTGGGCTATCATGACGAGGAAATTGAGCAACTGCAGGCGCTGCTCATACATCATGTTGGCACGTATCTGATGACAGCTGTCCTGTATCACCGAACGGTACTGCTGCATGCCCATCTGCTTCTGCTGTTCGAAGAGTTTGAGGAGGATTTCCTCGCCCTGCTGCTTGGCTGCCTCGCCGAAATTCTGACGCAGGAAGCGGCGCACCATCTCCATCTCGGAATGCATGATCTTGCCATCTGCATTGATGATGTAGGAACTGAGCACCAGCAGCGAAAACATGAAGGAGTTTCGCTCTCCCTCATAGCTCTGCTGGCGGCTGTAGCCCTGGTTGCCGAAGCCCTGGCGGCCGTTGTAGGCATCGTAGGCGTTGTTGTAATGGTGGTCGCCGTCGCGGTTTACCGCATCCAGTCCGTGCTCAAAGAGGGAACCGAGGGCATAGCCTGCCAGGGCTCCCAGCGGACCGGCTGTGATGAAACCGAGCACACCACCAATCCATTTACCTGCTGCCATCTTTTAGTTGTTGAAATAGTAGAGGAAAGAAGCGATGCCTGAGAGGGCTGGCTTGCGCTGACCTTCTATTTCGATGTCAAACTTGATGCTGGTCTTGCAGATGCCACGGATGTTCTGGATGTCGTGGAGAGTGGCTACCAGGCGCACGCGTGAACCGGTGATGACTGGCTGACCGAACTTCATCTTGTCCATGCCGTAGTTTACGAGCATCTTGAGGTTGTTTACCTCGATAATCTGCTGCCAGAGGTATGGGAGTACTGAGAGGGTGAGGTAACCGTGAGCAATGGTGCTGTGGTAAGGGCTCTCTACCTTGGCGCGCTCTACGTCTACGTGGATCCACTGTGGGTCGAGTGTAGCGTCTGCGAACTTGTTGATACGGTCCTGGTCAATCTGCAACCAGTCTGATTCTCCTAACTTCTCACCGAGGTGAGATGCAAATTCCTCGTAGGAATTGATTACTAATTTTGCCATTTCTTATTTTTCTCTTTATTATAAATATTATTGTTTCCTATTTTCCGTCTTCAGCTTTCAACTGTTAACTATTAACTATTAACTTTTAACTTTTAACTCAAAATCAGTCTCTTCTGAAAATATCGCGGGTGTAAACCTTCTCTTCCACATCATCCAGGCATTTGTCATACCGGTTGGCGATGATGGCCTGGCTCTGCTGCTTGAAGGCATCCAGATTGTTTACGATGCGGCTTCCGAAGAAGGTGGTTCCGTCTTTCAGCGTAGGTTCGTAGATGATAACCTGCGCGCCCTTTGCCTTGATGCGCTTCATCACGCCCTGTATGCTGCTCTGGCGGAAGTTGTCGCTGTTGCTCTTCATCGTGAGCCGGTATACGCCGATGGTGCAAGGCTTCTCTTCCTCCTCGCTGAAGTTGTTCTGGTTGGCATAATCGTAGTAGCCAGCCATGTTCAGTACGCGGTCGGCGATGAAATCCTTGCGGGTGCGGTTGCTCTCTACAATCGCCTGAATCAGGTTCTCAGGCACATCGGCATAGTTGGCGAGCAGCTGCTTGGTATCTTTCGGCAGACAGTAGCCACCGTATCCGAAGGAAGGGTTGTTGTAGAAGGTGCCGATGCGAGGGTCCAGACCCACTCCGTCGATAATCGCCTTGGTGTCGAGGCCCTTCATTTCGGCGTAGGTATCCAGCTCGTTGAAGTAGCTCACGCGCAGGGCGAGGTAGGTGTTGGCGAAGAGTTTCACCGCCTCTGCCTCGGTAAGTCCCATGAACAGGGTTTCTATGTCTTGCTTGATGGCTCCCTCTTTCAGCAGTTCTGCAAAGGTGCGGGCTGCCTGGTCCAGTCGCTCGTCACCATTCGGCCTGCCCACGATGATGCGGCTCGGGTAGAGGTTGTCGTAGAGTGCCTTGCTCTCGCGCAGGAATTCAGGAGCGAAGATGATGTTCTTGCTGCCCGTCTTCTGGCGGATGCTTTCGGTGTAGCCTACCGGAATGGTGCTCTTGATGACCATGATGGCATCGGGATTCACCTGCATCACCAGACGGATGACTTCTTCTACGTGCGAGGTGTCGAAGTAGTTTTTCACCGGATCATAGTTGGTTGGTGTGGCAATCACTACGAAGTCGGCATCCTTATAGGCTTCTTCTCCATCGGTTGTGGCTTTGAGGTTGAGTTCCTTTTCAGCCAGATATTTCTCTATGTATTCGTCCTGGATAGGCGAGCGGCGCGAATTGATGAGCTCCACCTTTTCGGATACCACGTCTACTGCCACCACCTCATGATGCTGGCTCAGCAGGGTAGCGATGCTCAGGCCTACATATCCTGTTCCGGCTACGGCGATTTTTATCTTTTTATTCTCCATTTCTTTCTGTTCTTTTAGGCAGTCTATACCTTAATATATATATATATTAGTTGCAAAGATAATGCAAACGAGGGCAATGAAAGCTTGCTTTCAAATTGCCGAGTGCAGCTTATCTTATGCAAAGATAGTATAAAAGGAGGAGACTACAAAATGAAAATGGGTTTTTTATTAAAAAATAACGCGAGAAAGGGGATGGGAGAGGAAGGAGTGCTCAAAAAGGGGGAGGAAAAGAAGGCAGAAAAAGGCCTCCAAAATTCGCGAATTCTAAAACGGATGGCCGGTTGGGCGGAAATTCGCAAATTTTGAAGGCTGGGGAAACTCTGTTTAAAAACTTCCGGACTATCCCCCGACGCTTTCATAATGTCAATAAATCGGAATAATCGGGAATGGTCTCTAAAAATACATATTTTTTACTTTCATAATCCATCTTGCAGATGTAATGCTCCAGCCCGTTGCTCACCACCAGAAAGTCGACATGGAGCAGAAGATTGTATACCGAAATCTGGTCGAACACTTTCTGCGTGATGGGGATGTGAGGGGCTTTGTACTCGATAATCATGCGGGGCTGCAGCTCACGGGAGTAGAGAACACTGTCGGCGCGCAGCACCTTGTCGCCACATTTCAGCTGGATTTCGTTGGCGAGCAGAGAGGCAGGATACCCCTTGTGCTCGATGAGAAAATGAACGAAATGCTGGCGCACCCACTCTTCGGGAGTGAGCGTGATGAACTTCCGGCGCAGCACATCCAGTATCTGGGGATGCTGTTTTGAGCCCGAAACCTTGATGTCGAAAGATGGCAAATTTAAGCGAATCATTTTTCTGTACCTTATTATATATATAGGGTTATATTTCTTTCTTTTCTGTTTTCGATATGGTTTCTTTTCTTCTTTTAACCATACCTCATTTTCAAAAACTACCTCTTTTATATAGGCAGTTCAATTTATTTTTTGTAACTTTGCAGTCGAAGTGCAGCTGAAAACTGCACCTCAGAAAACTGCGAACCTGGAGGCGGAGCAAATGCTTGTCCGCACCCCCGGAGTTTGCTGGGTGCAAAGTTACAAAAAATAATTCAATGGTAGAAAAGAAAAGTGCAATAAGTTACGAGTCAATCATGAAAGATTTGAAGGCTCGGAAGTATTCTCCCGTCTATGTTCTGATGGGCGAGGAACCTTTTTATATAGATAAGATCTGCGACTACATTTCAGAAAATGTGCTCCAGCCCGAGGAGCGTGACTTCAATCAGACGGTGGTTTTCGGAGCTGATGTTACGGGTGCGCAAGTGGCAGATTTGTGCAAGGGCTACCCGATGATGGCGGAGTATAGAGTGGTGGTTGTGAAAGAGGCTCAGAATTTGCGGAATTTGGAAGCGCTCGAGAAGTACCTCGAAAATCCGGTAAAAACAACCATCCTTGTTTTCTGTCATAAAAACGGCAAGCTCGACAGTCGTAAAAAGTTTTCTGCTCTAGCTGCCAAGGTGGGTGTGGTTTTTGAAAGCAAGAAGCTCTACGACCGAAATCTGCCGGGCTTCATCGAGACTTATCTCAAGACCCGTAAGGCAACCATTGAACCCAAGGCTACCCAGATGGTGGCAGATCATGTGGGAGCAGATTTGCACCGACTCACTTCCGAGCTCGACAAACTGCTCATTTCTCTTCCTGAGAACGACCGGCGGGTTACTCCGGAGATTGTGGAGCGAGAAATAGGGGTGAGCAAAGACTTCAATGCCTTTGAGCTGAGAAGTGCCATCATCAGCCGCGATGTGTTCAAGGCAAATCAGATAATAAATTATTTTGACAGCAATCCGAAGAGTGGTTCTCTCTTCACGCTTCTCCCGATGCTCTTTACTTATTTCCAAAACCTGATGATTGCTTATTATGCACCCAACAGGCAGAACGAAAATGAGCTCGCAAAATTCCTGGATTTGCGCGGAGCTTGGGCGGCGCGCGAATATATTACAGGAATGAGGAACTATACGGGCGTGAAAGTGATGGCGATTATTGAGAAGTTTAAGGAGGTGGATGCGAAGATAAAGGGACTGGATAATCCATCCACTCCGGTGGGTGAACTGATGAAAGAACTCATCTTTTTTATCCTTCACTGATGCTGAAGAGCGAAGTGGGGGAGAGTAGGCGAGCTCCTGCTGAGAGTTTTCTCTCGGCAGGAGCTCGTTTCCGTTTTCGGCCTTCTTTGCCGCCTGTTTCCAGAAAGCAGCCAACTAGCGTTTAGCATTATAAATTTGCCCCAAATAGGGGATTTTCAACTCTTTTTGGAGCGTTTACCTGGGCTCATTTTGGGCGATTTTTGGGCAAAAATGGGGGATTTAAGCGATTTTTCGAGCTAGATGCCCATTTTTCTGTTTTGCCTGAAAATAGACTTAACTTTATTGGTTATCAGTAACTTAGATAAATTAACCCTCTTCATTACTCGCGAATTTGCCCGTTTCCTTGCCGATGGGCTGGAATACGCTAGAAATGGAAAAATTTGCCATTTCCTGTTGTCTGAAATCGGTCGTTTGCATTTATTAAGGTTTATGTTTCCTAAGTTTATGTTTTTAAATTCATAAATCAAAACGGGTAATTTTGATTTATAAACATAAACGCAAGAAAACTAAATACACGAATTTACATTTTATATTTATAAAAATAAAGATAAAACAGGGTATTTATAGTTATGAATGAATAAATATTCATGCTATATTTTGAATTTATAAGTAGTGGAAACTCAGTTAGTTATGTGCTTTAGTTGTTTTGTAAACCATAGATTTTTACATAGGTATGGGGCAAACATTGCATAAATCGCTCTATATGCCTTTATTTAGGTGGTTTATGTTATGAATAACCAGTGATTTAGCCTAAATCTATAAAGAAAAGGTTCGTCATATATTTTGATTGATAGGTTTATATTTATAAAACTAAACCTAAAAACCGGATGGTGGAGTGAGTAGAATTTAAATTTATAAACAAAAACCTAAAGTTTAAAAATCTAAATTTATTCAGAAATGTTTGGTTATTCTAAATTTTTGCTTTATCTTTGTAAAATCAACCCGAAAAGGGCCCAAAAGGGGCTTGTTCGGAAATAAAACATCGTATCAGTAGAAAAATGAACGCTAAAATTTTTAGAGCATGAAAGATAGAATCAGACAGCTGATGGAGGACCAGCACCTCACTCAGCAAAACTTCGCTCAGATGATCGGAATCTCGACCGCTACGCTGAGCAATATTTTCAACGGGAAGACCAATCCTTCGCTTAGCATTGTGGATGGCATCCATAAGAGTTTTCCTCAGGTAAATGTTTATTGGGTACTCTACGGTACTCCTCCTATGTATCAGAACCAGGCTTCCCAGGGTGGCAGCGAAGAGGGTGCTGCAGACATGTATCAGGGCGTTACGGATGGAGCAGCCGGTGGTGCTGAGGGGATGAAGCAGGGCAGTCAGCCTTCTGGAGCCGCCTCTGCCGAGCCTATGCTCGATTTTGGAGCCGAAGGAGCCGCAGCCTCCCCTACTTCTCCCTCGCTCTTTGACCAGCCTCAAATGCAGGGTGTAAATCGTACACCTAAAAATATCGCCCAAGCGGCGGTAAAATATGTAGACAAACCGCAAAGAAAGATTACCGAAATCCGTATTTTCTACGATGATCAGACCTGGGAAACCTTCGTTCCTAAGAAATAAAGTAGGGATTGGAGAACCCTAAAACAAACACATAGGAGCGGCGATAAAGAAAAAATATCTCTTTTCTTTTCGTCAATTCGGATTTTTGATGTACCTTTGCATCGTAGAAACGTAGGTGGGCGTAACTGGAAGCTACGGGTACCTATTATAATATACGTACATTATATAATAAGCATATTAAAAATTAGCAATAAGATGAAAAAATATGTTCTCGACCTCAAGGTGGTTTCTGTAGAGGCGCTTAGCGATAAGCACGTTTTGATTAAGCTTACCGATGAGAAACCTTTGCCTGAAATCTTGCCTGGCCAATTCGTTGAAGTAAGAGTAGACCATTCGCCTACTACCATGCTTCGCCGTCCTATCTCCATCAATTTCGTGGATCGTGAAAATAATCAGCTCTGGTTGCTCGTAGCAATGGTGGGCGATGGTACCCGTCAGCTCGGACAGCTCAAGGAGGGCGACGTGCTCAACTGTATGCTGCCTCTCGGCAACGGCTTCACCATGCCTACCGGGAAGAGCCAGAAATATCTGCTCGTAGGTGGCGGCGTAGGTGTGGCTCCGCTCCTCTATTTCGGAAAACTCATCAAGGATTTTGGGGCTGAAGTTACCTTCCTGCTGGGTGCACGCAAGGCTACAGATCTGCTCGAACTGGATGAGTTTGCCAAGATTGGAAAGGTATGCATCACTACCGAGGATGGCTCGGCTGGCGAGGTAGGTTTCGTTACCAATCACTCTGTTCTGGAGAACGAGAAGTTTGATATGATTTCTACCTGCGGACCTAAGCCGATGATGGTGAGCGTGGCTCGCTTTGCCAAGAAGGCTGGCGTGGAGTGTGAGGTTTCTCTTGAGAACAAGATGGCGTGCGGCGTGGGTGCCTGCCTCTGCTGCGTAGAGAAAACTACCGAGGGTAACCAGTGCGTCTGCAAGGATGGACCTGTCATCAACATCAAGAAACTTACTTGGGAAATCTAATTGAGTGAAGAACGAAGAGTGAAGAATTTGTTTGGAAGTGAAGAGTGAAGAACGAAGAGTGAAGAACGAAGAATTCTTTTGTCTTTGTTTGTAAAAACATTTTTAAGTAAAACAGAAGATTATGGCTGATTTAAGTGTAAAGATAAAGGATTTGGAGTTGAAGAACCCTGTGATGACTGCATCGGGTACTTTCGGCTACGGATTGGAATTTGCCGATTTCGTTCCTCTAGAGGAGATTGGCGGTATTATCGTGAAGGGCACTACCCTGGAACCGCGCGAGGGAAACGACTATCCGCGTATGGCTGAAACGCCTCAGGGCATGCTCAACTGCGTAGGTTTGCAGAACAAGGGTGTGGAGCATTTCTGCTCTCATATTTATCCTCAGATCAAGGACATTGATACCAATATGATTGTCAACGTGAGCGGACATTCGCCTGAGAGTTATGCTGAGTGTGCGGCGCGCATCAACGAGCTGGATAAGATTCCGGCTATAGAGCTGAACATCTCCTGTCCTAACGTGAAGGATGGCGGCATGGCCTTCGGTGTAACCTGCGAGGGTGCAGCCAGCGTGGTGAAGGCGGTGAGAAAGGTTTATAAGAAGACCCTCATCGTGAAGCTTTCGCCTAATGTTACCAGCATTGCCGACATCGCCCGTGCCGTGGAGGCTGAGGGTGCCGATTCTGTTTCGCTCATCAACACGCTGATGGGTATGGCGGTGGACATTGAGAAGCGCCAGCCTCTCTTGAGCATCCGTACGGGTGGTTTGAGCGGTCCTTGCGTGAAGCCTGTTGCCCTGCGCATGGTTTGGGATGTGGCTCATGCCGTAAACATTCCGGTTGTTGGTCTGGGCGGCATTTCTTCTGCCAAGGATGCCATTGAGTTCCTGATGTGCGGTGCTACGGCCATTGAGATTGGTACAGCCAACTTCATTGATCCTGCGGTTACGAAGAAGGTAAAGGATGGAATCAACGAGTGGCTTGATGCTCACGGATGCAAGAGTGTGACTGAGATTATCGGGGCCATCAAGTAAATTACACCTTTTTTATAATAAGGAGTGGCTCATACTTTGACGCCCTGTTTTAGGGCATTAAGTGGGTTAACTCCTTGATATACAACAGAATAACTTTTTGTAAAAATATAAGGCTATGGATTTGAACCAGATAAACCCTGTTCTGTTGCTTGCTACGCTGACGCAGCAGATTGTAGAGCAGGAGAAAGAATTGGCAGAACAGAAGGATTCTGCGGAACACTCGTCTGTAAAAGCCTCTCTGAGCGCGAATCTCCTGAAGCGCGGCAATCTGCTGATGCAGATGGGCGACAAGGATGGTGCCGGAAAGGACATGAAGCGCTACCTGGAGCTGAACCCCGAGAAAGTAGGGGAGCTGACAGGAGAATTCAAGGCTGAAGGCAGAGAACATTGCAGATAAAGGAAGGGGCTTGCCTCACAGATTCCGGCGTTTGCGTCTCTCTCTAGCGCCTAGCTTTTGAGTACCTTTTTCTGCATTTTTCCGTATTCTGATGATAAAAATCGGGCTAAAATATGTTTTTTAGCATAAAATATAAGGAAAATGAAGAAAAATATATCAAATTGTTTGGCAATATCAAAGAAAAATGTTACTTTTGCAGTCGAGTTGAGATTTTTGCAAGTCGAGACTCGAAATCTGAGCACTCCCTGCTCCTTATATAATAAAGGAGAAACGGGCTCGGAAAGAACAAAAGTGAGTAACATATAAAATGTAAAGACAATGAAGAAGTTTAACGCATTCTTTTTTAGCTATTACTTTTACTTTGCAAATAATTGTAAAGCGGGAAGTTGCGTGTAAATTTCAACTTAGGATATTAGATTCTTGAAATCATCGAAACGGTCCCGCTCTTATTGAGTAGGACCGTTTTTCGTAACATTAGACAAGATAAAAGAAACATGAAGAGAATAGCAATTCAAGGAGAGCTGGGATCTTTCCACGACATTACCGCCCACCAGTATTTCGAGGGCGAACAGATTGAAATCATCTGTTGTGCTACCTTTGAAGAGGTGTTCGAAAATATCAAGCGCGACCCTACTGTAGTAGGCATCTGCGCCATAGAAAACACCATTGCGGGCAGCCTGCTCCACAATTACGAACTGCTCCGGCAGAGCGGAACCACCGTGGTAGGCGAACACAAGCTCCATATAGAGCACAGCATCTGCTGTCTGCCAGAAGACGACTGGAGCACCCTGCAGGAGGTTCACTCACATCCGGTAGCCCTCATGCAGTGCGGCAAGTTCCTTGCCAACCATCCCGACCTCAAGGCGGTGGAGGCAGAAGATACCGCAGGCTCGGCAGCCTACATCGCCCAGCACAAGGTGAGGGGATGGGCAGCCATCTGCTCTTCTTACGCCGCCCACATGTACGGCATGAAGGTGCTGCAGGAAAACATCCACGACAATCCGCACAACTACACCCGGTTTCTCGTGGTCTGCAATCCCCAGAAGGCAGCCCTGCTCCGTCCCATCGAAAAGGCCAACAAGGCGAGCATCGTTTTCAGTCTGGCTCACGATAAGGGATCGCTCTCCAAGGTGCTCACCATCCTGAGTTTCTACGACATCAATCTCACCAAGATTCAGTCGCTGCCAAACATCGGACATGAGTGGGAATACCTCTTCTACGTAGACCTCACTTTCGACAACCTGACCCGATACCGCCAGAGCATCGACGCCATTACGCCGCTCGTGAAGAAAATAAAGGTGTTGGGAGAATATGAGGAGAAGGAATAGTTGATAGTTAACAGTTAATAGTTAAAAATAAGAATTATGATACAACCAGCCAATAGAGTAACGGAAATACAGGAATACTACTTCAGCCGAAAGCTGAAGGAAGTGGCTAAGCTTAATGCCGAGGGCAAGGACATCATCAGTCTGGCCATCGGAAGTCCAGACATGCCGCCTTCTAAGCAGACCATTGACAAGCTCTGCGAGGTAGCCAACAATCCAAACGCACACGGATATCAGCCTACGGTGGGCATACCAGAGTTGCGCAAAGCAATGGCTGGTTTCTATAAGCGCTGGTATGATGTAGACCTCGACTGGGCTACAGAAATCCAGCCCCTCATAGGTAGCAAGGAAGGCATTCTGCACGTAACGCTCGCCTTCTGCAACCCTGGCGATGAGGTGCTTATCCCGAATCCGGGATACCCTACCTATACCGCCATCAACAAGATTCTGGGTACCAAGATTACCTACTACGATCTGAGAGAGGATAACGGATGGCAGCCCGATTTCGACGCCCTGGAGAAGATGGACCTGAGCCACGTAAAACTGATGTGGACCAACTATCCTAACATGCCGACAGGCGGTGTGGCAAAGCGCGAAACCTACGAAAAGCTGGTGGCATTCGCCCAGAAGCACAAGATCGTGGTGGTGAACGATAACCCATATTCGCTCATCCTCAACGAGCACCCTATGAGCATCATGCAGGTGCCGGGAGCTAAGGACTGCTGCATCGAGTTCAATTCCCTGAGCAAGAGCCACAACATGCCAGGCTGGCGTGTGGCGATGATTTCGAGCAACAAGACCTTCATCTCATGGATTCTGAAGGTGAAGAGCAACATCGACAACGGAAGTTTCCGAGGCATACAGCTGGCAGCTGCCGAGGCGATGTTGAACAACACGGATGAATGGCACCGCGAGAACAACATCCAGAACTACCGCCGCCGTCGCGACATTGCTGAGGAGATCATGAAGGTACTCGACTGCCAGTTTGACCCTAACCAGGTAGGTATGTTCCTCTGGGGCAAGATACCTGAGAAATATGCCGATGTAGAAGACCTGACAGAGAAGGTGCTGCATGAGGCACGCGTCTTTATCACCCCTGGCTTCATCTTCGGAACCAACGGCAAGCGTTACATCCGTATCAGCCTCTGTGCCAAGGATGAGAAAATGAAAGAGGCCCTGGAAAGAATCAAGAAGGTTTTTGAAAAGTAAAAGGCCTTTGAAAGTTAAAAAGGTAGAAGGGTAAAAAGGTAAAAAGAGCCTTAACCCCTTTGAAAGGTAAAAAGAGCCTTTCACCTTTCCGCCCCCGTTCCCAGCGATTCCATCGCTGGTCCCCCTGGGCTTTAATCTTAAAGATAAAAAAGAAAAAAGTAAAAAAATAAAAATATACGACTATGGAATTAGAATTAGAACCATTGAATTTTCCTAGTGATCAGGAACGCCCTTGCGTCATTGCCGGCCCTTGCTCGGCAGAGACAGAAGAGCAGGTTATGAGTACCGCTAAGCAGTTGGCTGCCAAAGGTTGCCACATGTTCCGCGCAGGTGTGTGGAAGCCACGCACCAAACCGGGAGGCTTCGAGGGTAACGGTGAAACAGCCTTGCCTTGGATGAAGCAGGTGAAGGAAGAAACAGGCATGCTGACAGCTACTGAGGTGGCTACCCCAGAGCATGTAGAGCTCGCACTGAAATATGGAATCGACATTCTCTGGGTAGGCGCACGTACATCTGCCAACCCGTTCGCCATGCAGGCACTTGCCGACAGTCTTCAGGGCGTAGACGTGCCTGTGCTCGTTAAGAACCCGGTAAACCCAGACCTCGAGCTTTGGATCGGTGCCCTGCAGCGCATCAACCAGGCAGGCATCAAGAAACTTGGTGCCATCCACCGTGGATTCTCCAGCTTCGACAAGAAGATTTACCGCAACCTTCCTATGTGGCAGATTCCTATCGAGTTGCACCGCCGCATACCACAGTTGCCAATCATCTGCGACCCTAGCCACATCGGTGGCCGACGCGACCTCATTGCCCCTCTCTGCCAGCAGGCAATGGACTTAGGTTTCGACGGACTTATCGTTGAGAGCCACTGCAGCCCAGACGATGCATGGAGCGATGCCAAGCAGCAGGTTACCCCAGAGGTGCTGGATTACATCCTCAGCCTCCTCGTAGTGCGCGATGAGCATTATTCTACAGAGGGTCTGCACCAGCTGCGCGGTCAGATTGACGAGTGCGACAACCAGCTGATGGATCTCCTGGCTAAGCGTATGCGCGTTTGCCGCGAGATTGGTACCTACAAGAAGGAGCACAACATGACCATCGTTCAGACCAACCGTTACAACGAGATTCTCGACAAGCGTGGAGCCCAGGCAGCCCTCTGCGGCATGAGCCCTGAGTTTGCCGCTCAGATTTTCGAGCACATCCATGAGGAGAGTGTCCGCCAGCAGTTGGAAATCCTGAACCAGAAGTAAAGGATACTGGCGATGAGAATATTGATTATGGGAGCAGGTAAGATGGGAAGTTTCTTCATCGACCTGCTCAGCTTCGACCACGAGGTGGCGGTTTACGAGAAGGATGCCAAGCGTCTGCGCTTCACCTACAACTGTTACCGCTTCACCAAGATGGAAGAGATAGAGATGTTCCGTCCCGAACTGGTCATTAATGCGGTGACGGTAAAATATACGCTGCCAGCCTTCGAAGAGGTGTTGCCACATCTCTCTCACGACTGCATCATCAGCGACATAGCTTCGGTAAAGACCGGGCTGCAGGAGTTTTACGAGAAGAGCGGTTTCCGCTTCGTGAGCACGCACCCTATGTTCGGCCCAACCTTTGCCAATCTGAACCAGCTTTCAGAGGAGAATGCAGTCATCATCAAGGAGGGTGACTACATGGGCAAGATATTCTTCAAGGACCTCTACCAGAAGTTGGGGTTGAGTCTGCATGAGTATACATTTGATGAGCACGACCAGACGGTGGCCTACTCGCTGAGTATTCCTTTCGTGAGCACCTTTGCCTTTGCGGCAGTGATGAAGCACCAGGATGCTCCGGGCACCACCTTCAAGCGCCACATGCAGATAGCTAAGGGCGTGCTCAACGAAGATGATTACCTGCTGCAGGAAATCCTCTTCAACCCATACACATCGGGTCAGGTGACACAGATCAGAGAGGAGCTTGCTGAGCTCATCGACATCATCGACCACAAGGATGCGAAGCGTATGAAACTCTTCCTTACCAAAATCCGAAATCATGTGAAGGAAGATATTGAGATTAAGGAAAAATAAAATATTATATCTAATGGGGGGAGCCCTTATATTATTTCCCCCCTTCCGTATATTTGCAAGTTTTTGCATGTGAATGTAGAACCTTCATATTGAATATTTAAAGGCCTTGCATGTGAATGTAGGGCCCTTTTTATGTGTTGCCGGATGCGGAAAAGCTTAATGACCACCCCCGGTTAGTGATTAGGCAGGTGTGCGTCCCCGGTAAGGCGCCAGTAGGTGGATAATAAGGAAAAAAGGGGGCAAAATGAAAATATGTAAGGAGATAGGGGCAATTTATGAAATATTATTTGTACCTTTGCACCCACAAATCAAAGGATAGATTGTAGAATCAATAAAACAGGAGAGCAGTTCTATTATGAGTGAACAGAAAGAAATGAAAAATATGAAGAATGCTGCAGAGGCACAGACCGCTGGGCAGAATACAACAGAAACAATAGTGAAGCAGACGGAAACTGCCGATGCTGCAAAACAGAATGATGCAGCTGAACAGCAGACAGATGCTGCTGCCTTCCAGGTTGTGAACGAGGGCTTTTCAACCCACGAAGCCATTGAAGAGGCTAAACGCTGCCTACACTGCAAGATTCCGCAGTGCAAGAAAGGATGCCCGATAGGCAACGACATACCTGATTTCGTACACGAACTCTCTATGGGTAACATGGGTGCGGCGATGAGCATCATCAATGCCAAGAGCAACCTGCCGGCCATCTGCGGCCGTGTATGCCCTCATGAGAAACAGTGTCAGGGCAACTGCGTGCTCGGAAAGAAAGGCAAACCGGTACAGATCGGAAAACTGGAGCAGTTTATTGCCGATTTTGATACCAAGATGAACCTTTCGCGCGAGATGTTGCCACAGAAAACACGTGGCCGTGTGGCAGTCATCGGTTCGGGTCCAGCGGGCTTGACAGTAGCCGGCGATCTGGCGCGTCAGGGCTTCAACGTCACCATTTTCGAGGGCCAGGCTGAGCCGGGAGGCGTGTTGATGTATGGTATTCCTGAGTATCGCTTGCCTAAGTCGGTAGTGCGCGATGAGGTGGCTAAGATTGCTGCCCTCGGCGTGCAGTTTATCACCAACTGCATGGTGGGCGAGAACAATGTAACCATCGACAGTCTGTTCCGTGCAGGCTACGACGCCATCTTTATGGGCACAGGTACCAGCGTGCCTCAGAACATGGACTCTACACCGGGCTCAAAGCTCCACGGTGTGAGCCAGAGTACATACTTTCTGCATAACGTGAATGCCTATAACGAAGGCGCTTTGACCCGCGACATGGTTCCGCTGCGCGACGGCGAGAAGGTGGGTGTCATTGGCGGCGGAAACGTGGCCATGGATGCTGCCCGTACCGCTATCCGACTAGGTGCCGACGTTACCGTGCTGTACCGTAAGACCCAGGAAGAGATGCCTGCCATCCGGAGCGAATATGAAGATGCTGTGAAGGAAGGCGTGAAATTTGAGTGGAAAACTACCGTCGAGGCCTTTCTTAAGGGCAAAAACGGTCGTCTGGGAAGCTGTGTGCTGAACACTCCTGAGGGTGAAAGGGTAGAAAAATTCGACAGAATCTATCTCGCTATCGGTTCAAGACCTGCCAACCGTATCGTTTCTACCACTGCCGGAATCGAGGTGGATGAGAAGGGATATGTAAAAGTTGTTGAACGTCCGTTCGGTATGACCACCCGTCGCGGTGTGTTTGCCGGAGGTGATGTGGTACACCGTCCGCAGACTGTAGTTCTGGCAATGAAGGCTGCCAAGGAGGTGGCTCAGGGCATCGCTCAGTATGTAGATGCCATCAAGCTTCTTGAAGAGGCTAAGAGAATCGAGCAACGTGGAATAGTAGAATAATCAAATGAATTCAATAGAATTAAGTGAATTATTTCTGCAGTAACGGAACTGCTTTTACTGGGATTTGTCACTAGGCTCGGCAGATGTGCTGACTGCAGTCGGCAGACCTGCTGACTAGGCTCGGCAGAGCTGCTGAGCCTAGTGGTAATATCTGGGAAGCTATGTGTTTTGACTTGGGAAACTATGTGTTTTGACTAAAAAGACTATATGCAAGAACTCTAAAAACTATATGCTTTTACTTATAAAAATATTTCTTAGTGTTGAAAACACCATATCTTTCCTTTGAATGATACTATATACCTTTGAATGATACTATATATATAGACCAACTGTTATAGACGTTTAATTTTTTTACATTACTCTTTAAATGAACTTAAACTTCTTTGGGAATTTAATGAAATATCAGATTTAATCATTACTTTTGTATCAGATTCATATTAAGAAGAAGTAATTTGTCTGGTACAAAGAAAAGAAATAAATCAGAGAAAAGCATGAAGCGTATCATATTGATTTTAACAGTATTGCTTGCCATGTTAGGGCAGGTAGCCTATGCGCAGAAAACCTGTGTCATCGCATCGGCAGAAAATCATGTGCCTATTCGTGAAGCACTTATTCATACCAATAACAATCATTGGGCAAGAACAGATTATCGGGGCTATTGGACGATGCGCTATCAGTTTGATTCAGCAACTGTATCGAAACCTGGTTTTATGAAGGCAACTATCCGGTACAAGGAACTGCCGGATACTCTGTTTCTCTTGCCGGATGCCAAACAATTAGGCGAAGTGACAGTTTGGGGCAAGAATCAGGAAGGCATCAAAAACATGGAAGAGGATATTCAGGAGAAGATAAACTCTTTGCCAACTTCATCTGCTGGCATTGGTTTCGATGCTTTCGGATGGATGGATAAACAGGGAAAACGTGATAAGAAGCATCTGCAACAGGCTAAAAAGGTATTTGAAAAAATGGAACATAAGGATCCTGTGGTAGCTGCTTATGAAAAAGCAACGGGGAAAAAGTATGAATTGACTAATCCGTATGATGTCTCGGCTTTTAAGAAAGATCCTTCTTCTGAAATGGCTACAGAAGAGGATAAAGCAACTTCTGATGCTGAATCAAAATCGAAAAAGAAGGAGAATCCTGAAAAATAAGCACTAGAGTAAACTGAAGAAATGAACTCGGGAAAGGCAGAGCGACAGCTATTTTAGCCGACGGGATAAAAAAAAGCATAAACAAGTTGGCTTTCTCGAAAAAAAGTCGTATCTTTGTAGCCAAAAATATAAAGAAAGAAAAATGTTTGAAAATTTAAGTGATAGACTGGAACGCTCGTTCAAAATCTTGAAGGGCGAGGGAAAAATTACAGAAATCAACGTGGCGGAAACCATGAAGGATGTGCGCCGTGCACTCCTCGACGCCGATGTAAACTATAAAGTGGCTAAGGAATTCACCAACAAGGTTAAGGAGAAAGCACTCGGCATGAATGTACTTACTGCCGTAAAGCCGGGACAGTTGATGATCAAGTTGGTGCACGATGAACTGGAAGAACTCATGGGCGGCGAAGAAGCCCCATTGAAGCTCGAAAGTCATCCGGCCGTCATCCTCATGAGTGGTCTGCAGGGTTCGGGTAAGACTACCTTCAGCGGAAAGCTTGCCAATATGCTCAAGACCAAGAAAGGCAAGAAGCCATTGCTCGTGGCCTGCGACGTTTACCGTCCGGCAGCTATCCAGCAGCTCCATGTAGTGGGTGAGCAGGTGGGTGTTCCGGTATACAGCGAGCCAGAGAACAAGGATGTGCTCAGTATCGCCGACCATGCTATCCAGCAGGCTAAGACCAACGGCAACGATGTGGTAATCGTCGATACAGCCGGACGTCTTGCCATTGATGAGCAGATGATGAACGAGATCAGCAATCTCAAGAATCATCTCCGTCCAGACGAAACCCTCTTCGTGGTTGACTCCATGACCGGTCAGGATGCCGTAAACACAGCTAAGGAATTCAACGACCGCCTCGACTTCAACGGCGTTGTTCTCACCAAGCTCGATGGTGATACCCGCGGTGGTGCTGCCCTCAGTATCCGTACCGTGGTAACCAAGCCAATCAAGTTTATAGGTACCGGCGAGAAGATGGACGCCATTGACGTGTTCCACCCAGCTCGTATGGCAGACCGAATCCTCGGCATGGGTGACGTGGTATCCCTCGTAGAGCGCGCACAGGAGCAGTTCGACCTGGAAGAGGCTAAGAAACTGGAGAAGAAGATCAGAAAGAACCAGTTTGACTTCAACGATTTCTACAACCAGATCCAGCAGATCAAGAAGATGGGTAACATCAAGGATCTGGCAGCGATGATTCCGGGTGTTGGCAAGGCTATCCGCGACGTAGATATCCCAGAGGATGCATTCAAGGGCGTAGAGGCCATTATCCAGAGTATGACTCCTAAGGAGCGCACCAACCCAGCCATCCTCAACACATCACGCCGCCAGCGCATCGCTAAGGGTTCGGGCACCAACATCCAGGAGGTGAACAAACTCATCAAGCAGTTTGACCAGACCCGAAAGATGATGCAGATGATGACCGGCAACAAAATGGCGCAGATGATGAGCCGCATGAAGGGTATGCCAGGCATGCCTAAGATGCCGGGAATGTAAGAAGTGAAGAACGAAGAGTGAAGAATTCGTATGCTTTGCAACTTAACATTGAACATTTAATATTAATATAGAATAAAAATGCAGCTTATAGACGGAAAGGCGACGGCAGCCGCCATCAAGGAACAGATAGCCCAGGAGGTGGCACAGATCGTAGCCGCCGGTGGCAAGCAGCCACACCTGGTAGCCGTGCTCGTAGGGCACGACGGAGGCAGTGAAACCTATGTGAAGAACAAGGTGCTGGCCTGCGAGAAGTGTGGATTCAAGTCGACCCTCATCCGTTATGAGGAGGATGTTACCGAAGAAGAGCTCCTGCGGTGTGTAGACAAGCTGAACCAGGATGATGATGTTGACGGATTCATCGTTCAGCTTCCTCTGCCTAAGCGCATCGATGAGCAGAAGGTGACTATGGCCATAGATTACCGCAAGGATGTAGACGGATTCCACCCGGTAAACGTGGGCAGAATGTCGCTCGGCATGCCTTGTTTCATCTCTGCTACTCCACTCGGTATCCTCACCCTGCTGCAGCATTACAATATTGAGACCAGTGGCAAGAAATGCGTCATTCTGGGCAGAAGCAACATCGTAGGCAAGCCAATGGCTCAGCTGATGATGCAGAAGCAGTATGGCGATGCTACCGTCACCGTATGCCACTCCCATTCCAAGAATTTGAAGAAAGAGTGTCAGGAGGCAGATATCATCATTGCAGCCATAGGCCGTCCTGATTTCGTGACAGCCGATATGGTGAAGCCGGGAGCCGTAGTCATTGATGTGGGTACCACCCGCGTGCCTGATGCTACGAAGAAAAGCGGTTTCCGCCTGAACGGTGATGTGAAATTCGACGAGGTGGCAGAGAAGTGCTCCTTCATCACTCCTGTTCCGGGAGGTGTTGGTCCAATGACCATCTGTTCGCTGATGAAGAATACGCTGGCTGCCGGCAAGAAGGAATATTACAGCTAGAAAGAAGATAATTATTTCAGAAAGAAGCAGTGCTTAAGTCACTGCATACTTGATTTTTTATAACTCTCTAATTTGTGGGGCAGGGTGCAGTGATGCACTCTGCCTTTTTATCCAGCCGAGAGAAAGAGTGTAAAATGAACAAACAATATTAATCTAAAAATATAGAAACATGATAAAACTTAAGTACGTATTTACATCAGCGCTGCTCGTGGCAGCTGCCAGTGCCAGTGCCAGTCAGGCTGTCAGCAGGCAGCAGATGCAGAAGCAAATAGACAAGGATGCCCCTGCATACACCATACAGGGCAAGGATTCCATCTGCCAGATATTCATCTATTCGCCAGCACCCAACCAGGGATTGCATCTGGCTTATTTCACCGACGATGAGCGTTGGGTGGATGTAGGACAGCTCTGCGCCAGCGACTACGGTCCGTGGGGAGCTGAAAAGAAGATGTATAACCCCTTCGTGGTAAAAGCCAACGACGGCACATGGCGCGCACTCTGGAGCGTGAACCAGCATGCACCGCAGTTTGCCGTAGCCTATTCAGAAGATCTCATCACCTGGCGCCCGCAGGATTATCCCATCATCCGCGAAAAGGGCGTGAAGGATGTGGCTGCCTATCAGATGGATGACGGCAACTTCGACATCTATCTCAAGACATCTAAGGGCAAGCGATACGTACAGGCAAGCAACGATTTCCGTACCTTCAAGGAAGATACGCTGGAAGCTTCTGCCGATGAGATACTTTGGCAGCGCGACACCGCAACCATAGGCGGAAAACTTTTCCATGGCTGCGATTTCGAGGTGCCGGCCGTGCATCTCAACTACATCCGTTCCTGGTTCCACGCCCTCTCTGAAGAGGCAAAACTCAACGCCCAGCCGATGCCGAAGACCGATGCCGACCTCGCAGCTTATGCCAAGGACAACCACATCGACCTGCCGAAAGATTCGGAAATCCCTGCCAACCTCAGCATCAATCCACAGAAATCCCACCGCATCTCCAACAAGCTGATGGGTATCTTCTTCGAAGACATCAGCCGCGCTGCCGACGGAGGACTCTCTGCAGAAATGTTGCAGAACGGCGACTTTGAGTATAACAAGGAAGACCACCGCCACCAGTGGAATGCCACCACGGCATGGGTGGGGGTAGAGAAAGAGGGCATCGCCACCGAAAACGGGGTGAGCCAGAACAATGCCCATTATGCCGTTCTGGGCGCTACACCTATTTATAATATAGGTTGGGACGGCATCGCCATACGTCGCGGAGCTGCCGTTGAGGGCAAGGAGGGTAAGCATCAGCCAGCCATCTACGAGGTGAGCCTGCACGCCCGCTGCATCGATGCCAAGAAGAAAGACCTCACCCTGGCGCTCGTAAACCAGGAGGGATTGCCGGTATGCCAGACCAAGATCAAGGTGCAGGGCGCAGACTGGAAGGAATATAAGGCGCAGCTCATTGTGACCGATAAATATGAGGGCGAACTCGCCAGTGAAGCCACCACCAAGGAGGGTAAACTGGGCAAGAACATCCGGTTCGCTATCTTACCTAAGGGCGAGCAGAAAGTGGCGGTAGACTTGGTAAGTCTCAAACCACAAGATACTTACAAGGGTCATGGACTACGTAAAGACCTTGCCGAGGCCATTGCCGACCTGAAGCCTCGCTTTGTGCGCTTCCCGGGCGGCTGCATGCTCCACGGTCAGGGGCTCAAGAACATTTACCACTGGAAGGAGAGCGTGGGTCCGCAGAAAGATCGCAAGCCAGCCTACAACATCTGGGGATACCATCAGACCCGCCAGCTGGGTTTCTATGAGTATTTCCAGTGGTGCGAGGATATGGGAGCCGAGCCGCTGCCTGTATTGGCGGCAGGTGTTCCTTGTCAGAACTCTGTGGCAGATGAGCGCGGAGTGGCTGGTCAGCAGGGCGGAATCCCGATGAGCGAGATGCCGCAGTATATTCAGGACGTGCTAGACTTGGTAGAATGGGCGAATGGCGACCCTGCCACCTCTAAGTGGGCTAAGATGAGAGCCGATGCGGGTCATCCGGCTCCGTTCAACCTCAAGATGATAGGCATCGGCAACGAAGACCTCATCTCTACCGATTTCGAGCAGCGCTACCTGATGATCTGCAAGGCAGTGAAGCAGAAGTATCCTCAGATAGAGGTGGTGGGTACCGTAGGTCCGTTCCACTTCCCGTCTTCCGATTATATTGAGGGTTGGAAGATTGCCCGCGAAAACAAGCGCTGGATTGATGCCGTAGACGAGCATTATTATGAGCAGCCGGGCTGGTTCCTGAACCATCAGGATTATTACGACCATTACGACCGCAAGGCTCCTAAGGTTTATCTGGGCGAATATGCATCTCGCGGTGCCAATGCGGTAGACAATGCGCTGGCTGAGGGCATCCACCTCTGCAATGTGGAGCGCAACGGCGATGTGGTAGAAATGACCTCCTATGCTCCTCTCTTGTGTAAGGACGGATACAGCAACTGGCAGCCGGACATGATTTACTTTGATAATAATAATGTACGCGCGAGCGAGAGCTACAAGATGCAGAAGATGTTCGGTCAGCATGCAGGTGACCTCTACATCTCATCCGTGCTCAGTCTGCCGGATGCGCTGAAGAAATATGTGGGCACCAGTGTGGTGAAGGATTCTAAATCGGGCAAAACCTGGCTTAAAGTGGTGAATGCCTTGCCTCGCACGCTGAAACTCTCGGTTTCTGGCTTGGGCAACAAGCAGGTAACCATCGCAGGCAGAAGCGCTCAGGTTTTCGAACTTTAGCTTTCTTCAGAAGATGTTTTCTGATAGAAACGGATAGAACCAATAATGGTTCAGATTATTCATTTTGAGTAAAATAGAATGGAGAAATAGGATATAAAAATGTTCTTTTTCTCCATTTTTTATGTTTTACAGCATAAAATATGGCCAAAAATTTGGTAGTTAATAATTTTTTTTATTATTTTGCACCCTGAAAAGAAGTTTTAAGTAATTTATATAAAATCAAATTTTAGAGAGAAAATGAAAAAGTTAGTATTAATGTTTGCTGCTGCCGTAATGGCAGTATCTGCATCTGCTCAGACTACACAGGAGAGCAAGTTCTTTGACAATTGGTATCTTGGTGTAAACGTTGGAGCTGCTACAAAGACTACTCACAATGCATGGTTCAAGAACGTAAATCCTTCAGTAGGTGTACGTCTCGGAAAGTGGTTTACTCCAGTTTGGGGTGCTGCTGTAGAGGCTGACCTCTATGCTCGTAACCGCAACCTGCCTTATACACATAAGACTTTGGTTCGTGGTGCAAGCGGTAAGTTCATCGGTACTATCAATGCAACAAACCTCTTCTTGGGTTACAAGGGTGAGCCACGTAAATTCGAAATCATCCCATTGGCAGGCATCGGCGCTTACCACTCTTTCAACCTTCATAATGGCAACCTCAATGCCCTCACAGCTAACGCAGGTGTTGACTTCGCATTCAACCTTGGCGCAAACAAGGCTTGGCAGGTATATGTAGAGCCATCTATGAATTGGTTCCTTCACGACAACAAGAGTGCTTGCAATGGTTGCCAGTTTGATGTTAACAAGTCTGCTTTCCAGGTTAAGGTGGGTGTTAACTACAAGTTCAAGGGTTCTAACAACTCTCACAACTTCACTATCGTAACTCCACGCGACCAGAACGAGATTGATGGTTTGAATGGTCAGATCAACAACCTCCGCAACGACTTGAATAGCAAGGATTCTGAACTCGCAGCTAAGGACAAGCAGATCAAGGATCTCCAGAATGCGCTCAATGAGTGCCAGAAGGCTCCTAAGTATGTAAAGCCAGCTACTGCTACCAATTTGCAGCCAACAGTATTGTTTACTGTAGGTAAGTCAAAAGTAGAGCGTAACCAGATGCCAAACATCGAGATGATTGCTCAGTATATGAAGAATCATCCAGATGCTAAGGTTGAAATTAAGGGTTATGCATCTCCAGAGGGTTCTAAGGAACTTAACCAGAAACTTTCTGAGGCTCGTGCCAATGCTGTAAAGAACATTCTCGTTAAGACTTACAAGATTAGCGCAAATCGTCTTCAGGCTAAGGGTATGGGTGCTACTGACAAGCTCTTCAAGCAGGTTGAGTTCAACCGTGTTGCTACATTCAATGATAACAATGCAGCTGAATAAAGAAATAAGTAGTTTCAGATATTTGGTCTTGTGACCAGGTCCTCCTAAACTTCGGTTTAGGAGGATTTTTTTTCTTCTTACCTTTCTTACATGTCTGGCCGCCTCGCTTTATACTTTTTCGTCAGGTAATCTTAATAAGATAAGAGTTCTGTGTGGTTAATAAGCTCTTTCTTGTTTTTTTTGCACAAAATCAGCAGAAATGAGTATCTATCGTGATAAATTGTAAGCATTTTATTTATTTTTCTAACAAAAAAACGAAGTTTTGTGAAATTTTATACGAAATTAGTTGGCTATTACATAAATTCTCTGTATCTTTGCAGGCAAATTATAACAAATGGGCTCGAAAGAGCCCTTTTAAGCAAGGAAATAAAAGAAAAAAAGATATGAAACATCCATTAAGAAGTAGCGTCTGCACTGAAGGTAGAAGAATGGCAGGTGCCCGAGCACTCTGGGTAGCTGCAGGTATGAAACACGAGCAGTTTGGTAAACCAATCATTGCTATCGTGAACAGCTTTACTCAGTTTGTGCCAGGTCATACCCATCTTCATGAAATCGGTCAGATCGTCAAGAAGGAAATCGAAGCTATGGGGTGCTACGCAGCCGAATTCAATACCATCGCCGTTGACGACGGTATCGCAATGGGACACGACGGAATGCTCTATTCCCTCCCAAGCCGTGACATCATTGCCGACTCTGTAGAATACATGGTCAATGCTCACAAGGCCGACGCCATGATCTGCATCTCAAACTGCGACAAGGTAACCCCAGGTATGCTCATGGCATCTATGCGACTGAACATTCCTACCGTGTTCTGCTCAGGTGGACCTATGGAAGCCGGACGCTGGAAGGGTGAGAACGCCGACTTGATTACAGCTATGATTAAGGGTGCTGATACAAGCGTTTCTGACGAGGAGATGACGCAGATTGAGCAGTGCGCCTGCCCAGGTTGCGGTAGCTGCTCAGGTATGTTTACCGCCAACTCAATGAACTCACTCACTGAGGCCATCGGTCTGAGCTTGCCAGGTAACGGAACCATTCTTGCTACCCACAAAAACCGCATCCAACTTTTTAAAGATGCAGCACGCCAGATAGTTAAGAACGCTTATGCATATTATGAGGACGGCGACGAGAGCGTATTGCCACGCAATATAGCTACCCGCGACGCATTCCTCAACGCCATGACCCTGGACATCGCCATGGGCGGAAGCACCAACACCGTGCTCCACTTGCTGGCAGTAGCTCAGGAAGCTGGCGCAGACTTCAAGATGGAAGACATCGACCAATTGAGTCGCAAGGTGCCTTGCCTCTGCAAGTTGAGCCCTAACACCCAGAAATACAGTGTACAGGAGTGCAACCGCGCAGGTGGTATCCTCGGTATCCTGAACGAGCTGAACAAGGGCGGTCTGATCAACGGCGCCGTAAAGCGTGTTGACGGCAAAACACTCGATGAGCAGATGAAGAAATACGACATTACCGGCACAGAGATTGATGCCGAGGCTGACAGAATCTACCACTCTGCACCGGGCAGAAAGTTCTCTACCCAGATGGGTAGCCAGGACGCTCAGTGGGAGAGTCTTGACACCGACCGCGCCGAGGGTTGTATCCGCGACCTCGAGCATGCCTACACCAAGGATGGCGGACTGGCAGTGCTCTTCGGCAACATCGCCCAGAACGGTTGCGTAGTAAAGACAGCCGGCGTAGATCAAGTGCTCTGGCATTTTGAGGGTCCAGCCGTATGCTTTGATTCTCAGGAAGATGCATGTGAAGGCATCCTCGGCGGAAAGGTTAACTCAGGCGACTGTGTAGTTATCACCCACGAGGGTCCGAAGGGTGGCCCTGGCATGCAGGAGATGCTCTACCCAACCTCTTACATCAAGAGCCGTCATCTGGGCAAGGAATGTGCCCTCATCACCGATGGCCGCTTCTCAGGCGGTACATCAGGCTTGAGCATCGGTCACATCAGTCCTGAGGCTGCAGCAGGTGGTAACATCGGCAAGATTAAGGATGGCGACATCATCGTCATTGATATCCCTAGCCGCTCCATCAATGTGAAGCTCTCTGACGAGGAACTCGCAGCACGCCCACAGCAGCCGCTGAAGCGCAACCGCGTGGTTAGCAAGGCACTGCGCGCTTATGCCCAGAGCGTAAGTTCGGCAGATAAGGGCGGTGTGAGAATCATCGACTAGTCTTCGAGAGTCTTTGAAAAGATAGTTTGTAGAGTCTTTGAGAAAAGAAAAGTTTTTGAATTATTCAGAATAATAACATATAAATGGCAAAAGAAGTAATAACAGGAGCCGAAGCACTGATGCGCTCCCTGAAAAACGAGGATGTTAAAAACATCTTCGGATATCCGGGCGGCAGCATCATGCCAGTGTTTGATGCACTGTACGGTTACACGAGAGGTGAAAAGAAGATGTTTGACCACATCTTGGTACGTCACGAGCAGGCTGCTGCTCACGCTGCACAGGGTTATGCCCGAGTCAGCGGCGAAGTGGGCGTCGCTCTTGTCACTAGTGGTCCTGGAGCTACTAATACATTGACCGGCATCGCTGATGCCATGATGGATTCTACACCAATCGTAGTCATCGCCGGACAGGTCGGCGTAGGTGCCCTGGGTACCGATGCCTTCCAGGAGGTAGACCTCGTGGGTGTTACCCAGCCAATCTCCAAGTGGTCTTACCAGATACGCCGTGCCGAGGATGTGGCATGGGCTGTGAGCCGTGCTTTCTACATCGCCCGCAGCGGACGTCCGGGACCTGTAGTGCTCGACTTTACAAAGAATGCGCAGGTGGCTACATGCGAGTGGGAACCAGTGAAATGTGAGAAGGTTACATCTTACAACCCTTATCCTACGATAGATGAAAAGGCGGTGGCTGAAGCTGCCGAACTCATCAACAATGCCAAGAAACCATTCGCCCTCGTGGGTCATGGAGTAGAGCTTGGCGGTGCACATAATGAACTCATCGAATTCCTCGAGAAGGCAGATATCCCTGCCGGCAGAACCCTGCTCGGCCTTTCTGCCCTGCCTAGCAACCACCCGCTCAACATGGGTATGCTCGGCATGCACGGTTCTTATGCTACCAACATGAAGACCCAGGAGTGTGATGTGCTCATCGCCATCGGTATGCGTTTCAGCGACCGTATCACAGGCGTGCCTTCTAAGTATGCTCCCCAGGCCAAGATTATTCACCTGGACATTGACAAGGCTGAGATTGACAAGGTTATCAAGACCGATGTGGCTGTTGTGGGCGACTGCAAACAGAGTCTGCCAGCCATTACCCGTCTGCTGAACAAGAATGTTCACCGCGAGTGGAGAGATTCCTTCGAGGAATACCGCCAACAGGAACAGGAAAAGGTAATAGAGAAGGATATCCACCCTACAGAGGGACCGCTGCTTATGGGCGAGGTGACCAACGTGGTAACGGAAGCTACTCATAATGAGGCTGTTCTCGTAAACGACGTAGGTCAGAACCAGATGATCAGTAGCCGCTACTTCAAGTTTACCAAGAAGCTGAGCATCGTAACCAGTGGTGGTTTCGGAACCATGGGCTTTGGCCTTCCGGCAGCCATCGGTGCCACCTTCGGAGCTCCCGACCGCACCATCTGCTGTTTCTTCGGCGACGGCGGTTTCCAGATGAACATCCAGGAACTGGGCACCATCATGGAGCAGCAGGCACCGGTAAAGATGATTCTGCTGAACAACAACTATCTGGGCAACGTGCGCCAGTGGCAAGACCTGATGTTCGGTGGCCGTCACTCCTTCACCCACATGATGAATCCTCATTATGCAGAGATTGCCAAGGCCTACGGCATACCATACGATGTAGTAATAGACCGCAAGGACCTTCAGGCTAAGGTGGAGAAGATGATCAGCACCAAGGGTCCTTACCTGCTGGAGTGCGCCATCAAGGAGAATGAAGACATCGTTCCGATGACGCTGCCGGGCAAGAGTGTAGATGAGATGCAACTCGAGTTGAATTATTAAAAGCTTTCGGCTATATATAATAAGGTGTAAATTCCTTCATGAGGGAGCATCCTCCGAAAAGGAAAGACTCCGAAAAGTAACCGATTATTTTAAAATTTGGAAAAATGGAGAATAACAACGAAAAGAAATTATATACATTGCTTGTTTACTCAGAAAACATTGCCGGTATCCTGAATCAGATTACTGCCGTGTTTACTCGCAGACAGGTAAATATCGAGAGCTTGAATGTTTCGGCCAGCAGTATCAAGAATATACACAAGTATACCATCACGGTTTGGAGTGATGAAGAGCAGATTGAGAAAATCAACAAGGCAATAGAGAAGAAGATTGACGTGGTGAAGAGCGATTACTACACCGACGACCAGATCTTCATCCATGAAGTGGCTCTCTTCAAGATTTCCACTCCGGTATTGCTTGAAAATCCAGAGGTTTCGCGCACCATTCGCAAGCATGATGCCCGCATGATGGAGGTGAATCCTACCTACAGCACCGTGCTTCTGGCAGGACTTACCGAAGACATCGCCGACCTCTTCCAGCAGCTCAACAGCTACAACTGCCTGCTTCAGTATACCCGAAGCGGCAGAATCGCTGTTACGAGAAGTTTTGACGAACCCATCTCTGATTATCTCAAGCAGAATTCAGAAGATTAGATTTCTTTTATATTTTGATGCCCTTTGTTCCCCTGGCTTCAAACTAGCGGAGCAGGGGGCTTTTTCGGTTTAAAACAACAAGACAGACAACAAAGTAAAAGGACGAGACAGATATTATGGAACAGAAAATATTAGATAAGGTAGGGCGTTACGAATTCCTATCGGAGCCTTTCCACTGCGATTTCAGCAGCCACCTCTTTATGGGGCATCTCGGAAATCATCTGCTCAATGCTGCCGATTTTCACAGCAACGACCGCGGGTTCGGTATGAACTACCTCATGCCCCGACACAAGACATGGGTTCTCAGCCGACTGGCCATTGAGATGACAGAGATGCCGAAGTCTTACGACCGCTTTGTAGTAGAAACCTGGTGCGAGAGTGCCATGAAATATTTCACATCCCGAGATTTCAAAATCTGCGGCAAGACATCATCATCCGAAGAAGCCAAGGTTTACGGCTACGGCAAGAGCGTGTGGGCAATGATTGATACGGAAACCCGACAGCCTGTTGATATTTTTGAAATTCACGACGGGCTCATCAAAGAATATATTGATTCAGAAAAACCTTGTCCTATCCAGGCAAGTTCGAGAGTGAAAATGGGCAAGGATGCCAAGCTGGTGAGAACCATTGACACCTATTATCATGATGTAGATGTTAACGGGCACATCAACTCGGTGAAATACATCGAACATATCCTCGACCTCTTTGATCTGGATTATTACAAAACTCACTTTTTGCAAAGATTTGAGATAGCTTACGTAGCAGAAAGTCACCAGGGAGACCAACTTCATTTCTATTTGGAAGAAACAAGTGAGGCAGAAGAAATGCAAGAATACTGCATAAAGATAACAAAAACCGGCAAAAATGACGTAAATGAGGTGGAAGTTGTAAGAAGTAAGGCTAAATTTATTAAAAATTGAAAGAAAAATTTGGTAGTTTCATTTTATTTGCTTACCTTTGCACTCAGAAAATAAGAATAAACCCAGAGCCGCCTTCTTGGATAGGGGGTGGACGGATCAAACAGGCTCTCTTTGGATAAGAATACAGCTCGCATCCGTATGGACAAGTATAACCCGCGGCTCCATAAACGGCAAGCCGCACAAAAAAAAATAAAAATTATGGCAGAAATGAATTTCGGTGGCGTAATGGAAACTGTTGTCACCAGTCATGAATTTTCATTGGAGAAAGCACGTGAAGTATTGAAGAACGAAACAATCGCAGTTATCGGTTATGGTATCCAGGGTCCTGGTCAGGCTTGTAACCTTCGCGATAATGGTTTCAACGTCATCGTCGGACAGCGTCAGGGTAAGACCTACGAGAAGTGTCTGAAAGATGGTTGGGTTCCTGGTAAGACTCTGTTCTCTATCGAGGAAGCTGCTGAAAAGGGTACTATCATCTGTATGTTGCTTTCTGATGCCGGTCAGATTGCATGCTGGCCAAAGATTAAACCATATCTCACACCAGGTAAGACTTTGTATTATTCACATGGTTTCGCTATCAATTGGAGCGACCGTACAGGCGTTGTTCCACCAAAGGATATTGATGTAATCATGGTTGCTCCTAAGGGTTCTGGTACTTCTCTCCGCACTATGTTCTGTGAGGGTCGTGGTTTGAACTGCTCTTACGCTGTATATCAGGATGCATCTGGCAAGGCAGAGGAGAAGACTATTGCCTTCGGTATCGGTATCGGTGCCGGTTATTTGTTCAAGACAACATTCCAGCGTGAGGCTACTTCTGACCTCACAGGTGAGCGTGGCTCATTGATGGGTGCAATTGAGGGATTGTTGGAGGCACAGTATGACGTGCTCCGCGAGAATGGTCACTCACCATCTGAGGCTTTCAACGAGACTGTTGAGGAGCTCACACAGAGCCTTGGCCCTCTCTTCGGTGCTAAGGGTATGGATTGGATGTATGCTAACTGTTCAACTACAGCTCAGCGTGGTGCTCTTGACTGGGCTCCTCGTTTCCGTGAGGCTATCAAGCCTGTAATGGAGTGGTTGTACTACTCTGTAAAGACTGGTAACGAGGCTCAGATTTCTATCGACAAGAACTCTCAGGCTGATTACCGCGAGAAGTTGAACGCTGAACTCGAGGCTATGCGCAACAAGGAAATGTGGCAGGCTGGTGTTACAGTTCGTAAACTTCGCCCTGAGAATAACTAATTTTTTTCTCGTACATAATGTTGAAAAGGGAATGGCCCGAGAGGTGTCGTTCCCTTTTTTCTGTTTATAAGGGGCTTTAGTGATTTCATATGGGAGCGGGCTCATAAAGTATAACTTATGATACACCTTTCTACTATTTCATTTATGGGTCATGAACGATTTTGTCTCCCTCGACATAAAACATATTCTCTGCAACCATTTCTTCAAGAACTGCAGCCATATCTTCTGAATCATATTTCAGTTGGTTTAATTCTGTAATGTCATGTGGCTTTCCGTCTTTCAGCAAGTCTAGAATTTCTGATATAATAGTTTGCTTCTGGGGTATTTTGTGGTCTATGCAGACATCACATATCCCGCAGTCGTCCTTCATTTTCGTTTTTTCGCCAAAATAACTCAGAAGCTGGCGCGAACGGCAGATGCTGTCGTTCTTTGCATAACTGATAATGCTCTTGATGTGGGCAGTAAACTGTTTCTTGCGTACTTCCCATACCTCCTCAGGGATGATAACTCTGAAACCATCTTCCCTAGGACGCGTGTAGCTGATATAAGGTGTCTTGCGGCGGGGAATGAAGTCGATGATGTGGCGGGCACTCAGATTTTTCAGAATCATGTATACCTGCTGACGGTTTAGTTCGCTTACACGCTCTATCAGCGACTCATCAATGTAAACATAGTCGGTAAACAGACCTCCGTAATTACGCAGAAGCCCCGTAATAACAGACTCTTCCTTCTCCGAAACATTCTCTAGCAGATAGAGATCATTTCGGCTGATGTTAAATCTGATTCTTGCTTTTCCGTCAGGATCGTCCTCGTAGTGGATATAGCCTGAGCGCTCCAGAATGCGCAGAGCCGAGTCTACGCGAGTAGGGAAGTACTTGTAGGTGAAGCAGAACTTCTCTATCTCGAACATGAAAGTCTGTCCCATTCCGCTTCCAACTGCCACCTGGAAAAAGTAAGCAAGATGCTCGTAAACGTCTTTGATGAATTCTTTGTCTGGGAAGGTTTCGTCTATGCGTTTCATGAGTTTGTTTTCATCGCTCTGGTTGTAGAGCAGCACAGCATAAGCCTTTTCGCCGTCTCTTCCGCCTCGACCCGCCTCTTGAAAATAGGCTTCCAGTGAGTCTGGACAATCTATATGAATTATCATTCTCACATCTGACTTGTCTATTCCCATGCCGAAAGCATTGGTTGCTACCATTACCCTTATCTCGTCATTTTGCCAGTTTTTCTGTCGGATATCCTTCACGTCGGAATCCAGTCCGGCATGGTAAAATGTAGCAGAAATACCTTGTTTGTTCAGAAGTTCTGCCATCTCCTTGGTTCGTTTTCGGCTTCTCGCATAAATGATTGCCGAGCCTTGGGTACACTGCAGGATATGAACCATTTCGGTCAACTTGTCGTTGGTGGTGCGCACCACATAGGCAAGATTCTTGCGGGCAAAACTCATTTTAAATACGTTTTGCTTCTTGAAGTGAAGCTGGTTCTGGATATCTTCTACTACATCGGGAGTGGCCGTAGCCGTAAGAGCAAGGACTGGTACACCGGGCTTCATATCTCTTATTTTTGCAATTTCGAGATAAGACGGGCGGAAATCGTAACCCCACTGGCTGATGCAGTGAGCTTCATCTACCGTGATGAAATTCACCGGAATGTGGCGCAGTTTAGTTTGGAACAATTCTGAAGAAAGACGTTCTGGTGAAACATACAGAAACTTGATTTCACCGAAAATACAATTTTCCAATATTCGGAGAATCTCTTGGCGCGACAATCCTGTGTAGATGGCTTCAGCCAGGATGTTGCGGGCCTTGAGATGCTGTACCTGATCCTTCATCAGCGCAATGAGTGGAGTTACCACAATGCAGACGCCCTTTTGGGCAAGGGCTGGAACCTGGAAGGTGATGGATTTACCGCCACCTGTAGGCATAAGCCCGAGGGTATCCTCACCTCGGGCTATACTCTCGATGATGTCTCGTTGTATGCCGCGAAAGTCAGGATACCCCCAATATGTACGTAGTATTTCTTGATATTTATCTGCCATTTTTTGAAACTTTTGCCCTTGCAGATTTCGATGTTTTTGCGTCCTGACGGATTTGCTCTACAAATCCGTGTAATCCGAGTAATCAGTGCCTAATCCATGCATAGGGCTAAGTACCTCATCCTTCGTTTGGACGGATGTCTTCTATCTGAAGTTGAACTTGGTTTTTCTTAAAAATATTCTCTTCTATGGTGAAGGCTATGTCGAAACTTCGCTTACTCTTGATGTAGCGGGCAGCTGCACTCTGACCGAAAGCGATGCCGTTTAAGACCGTGCTCGATTTTGAGTCTACCAGTTCCAACTTGATGTGTTCCTGTTCTCTGCCCACCACCTTGCTGGTACCATAATCATATACCCGGTTGGTGCAGAAAATAGGTTTCTGGTTACATGGACCGAAAGGAGAGAAGCGCTTCAGGTCGGCCTGCAGATGCTTGGTAATGTCTTTAAAGTCAATTTCAGCATCTATGTTGAGCATCGGTTCTGTCTGTTGAGGCGAAATATGCTCTTCTACATAATGCTGGAACCTGTCTCTAAACTCTCTAACCTTATCCCACTTCAAGGTAAGTCCGGCAGCATAGGTATGACCACCGAAATTGAGCAGGAGGTCGCGGCAACTCTTGATGGCTGAGTAGATGTCAAATCCCGTTACGCTACGTGCTGAACCTGTAGCCATATCACCATCCCGGGTCAGAACAATGGTAGGGCGGAAGTAGATTTCGGTGAGTCGGGAAGCAACAATGCCAATGACTCCCTTTTTCCAGCCTTCATCATAGAGCACGATGCTGGAGTTGTGTTTCATGCTTTCCAGACGCGATACGATGCCGTTGGCTTCTTCAGTCATCTGCTTGTCTATGTCTTTGCGCTGCTCATTGTACTCATTGATGTGTCTGGCCATGCGCAGGGCTGAGGAATAGTCTCTTTCTACCAGCAGATCTACGCTCAGCTTGCCGTTCTCCATTCTGCCTGAAGCATTGATGCGGGGACCAATCTTGAACACAATATCGCTCATGGAGAGCTCGCGTCCGTTCAGTCCGCAGATGTCGATGATGGATTTCAGACCGATACTTGGGTTGGTATTCAGCAACTTAAGACCATGGAAGGCGAGTATTCTGTTCTCATCTACCACCGGCACAATGTCGGCAGCAATACTCACGGCGCAGAAGTCGAGCAGAGGAATGAGCCTGGAGAACGGAATGTTGTTGTTCTTGGCAAAAGCCTGCATAAACTTGAACCCTACACCGCATCCGCAGAGATGCTTGAATGGGAATGGATCGTCAGGACGCTTCGGATTGAGTATGGCCACAGCAGGTGGCATCACATCGTCAGGAACGTGATGGTCGCAGATGATGAAGTCTATTCCCAGACTCTTGGCATATTCTATCTCCTGAATAGCCTTGATTCCGCAGTCTAGAATAATAATCAGTTTTACACCAGTCTGATGAGCAAAATCTATTCCTTTCTTACTCACTCCGTAACCTTCGTCGTAGCGGTCGGGAATGTAGTAGTCGATGTTTGAATAGAATTGTTGCAAGAATTTGTACACCAGGGCAACGGCGGTGCACCCGTCTACGTCATAGTCTCCGTAAACAAGGATACGTTCCTTTCTACCCATAGCATCGTTCAGGCGGTCTACGGCAATATCCATGTCTTTCATCAGAAATGGATTGATGAGATCTGAGAGTTGTGGACGGAAGAACCGTTTGGCTGCAGACTCTGTCGTAATCTCGCGCTTGATGAGCAAATGGGCAAGAACTGGGCTTATATTTAGCTTGGCGCCTAATTCTTCAGCTGCTTTTTGCTGTTCAGGTGTTGGTGATTCGTAATTCCATTTAAAATGCATTTTAATTATTTTTTATTTCTGCCCCCAAAGTTACGAAAATAAAATGACAAAAGGAAATGTTTAGGGAGGAATTTTATTAAATTACCTAGAAATAAGTAAAAATAAGACTTGTTGGCAACCCAAAAAAGTGAATAAGAGATTTTCTTGGCAACAAAAAAGGCAGCAAACTCATCGGTTTGCTGCCCCTTGAATATTTTTGTTTAGGAGAATGTCCATAGAAAACCTATAGACTGTTAACTATAAACTTTTAACTATTAAAATTCTCCTAGATTCCGAGCTTCTTGCGGATGTCCTTAGGAAGGGCGTTCTTGTTAACCATGAAGTCCATAGTCTTGTAAGCTACGAAAGCCTTGGTCATGTACCAGGTTCCCTTGTAGTCACCATACTCGCCCCAAGAGTTCTTAACCATGTAGTACTCCTTGCCGTTCTGATCCTTAGCGATACCGTAGATGTGCATACCGTGGTCGTCAGTTGTCTCCCAATTGTCGAATGCTTCCTGACGCATAGCCTGTGTAGGAACAATCTCAGGAGCATTTACGCCGAGAGAATCAAACTTCTCCTTCTTCTCGTCCTTAGAGAGCTTGAACCAATGGTCAGCATCTGTACCGGCCATAGAGCGAACCTTCTTTACGTCGTAAGCGATACCGAGACCCTTGCGAGTGAAACCGTCTTCTGTTACGTCACCGCCCCAAGCTACTGTGTAACCGTTGTTTACAGCGTTGTCGATAATCTTGCAGATGTCTTCCATAGGAACGTTGTAACTCAAAGGCCAGCGCCAGTTATCCTGTACCTCAACAGCAAACTTGCTCCACATTGGGTGGTGGGTGTAGCTGGTAATGGTTATATAATCATCAAGATTCAAACCGAGGCTCTGGCAGAAGCTCTGTGGAGTATACTGCTTGCCCTCGTATGTAAACTTCTCAGGAGCCTTACCGATGTAAGAGTCGATGATGCCCTGAAGACCGCTCTTCCAGGCTGGAGAAAGCTTCTTAGCTGTGCTCTTTGCTACTGCCTCTACGTATGGAGTCATTACATTGAAGAACTCACCGAAGTTAGCCAAAGAGTCACCTGTCAATGAACCTGGTGCAGGCATGGCAGACTCAGGTACAATACCATAGTGCTGCAAAGCATAGAGTACATCGTAGGCGCTACCACCCTCAGAGAAGCTCACGTCGCCGTGCATTCTTACAGCCACTGTGGCGCGGTCCATATAAGTCTTGTTGGCTACGAACATTTCGCTGAGGTCGTAGGTCTTGCCTGTCTTCTTCAAGATTTCGCTCTCGAAGTAGCTGAGGGTAGAGTAAGCCCAGCACGTACCACTGCGGTTCTGGTCCTTGATGCTAGTGATAGGATTCTGCTTTACTACAGTAAATACAGGTTTGTTCTTTGCTACTTCTGCAGAGTCTGCAGCTTTCTTCGCATTTGCTCCTGTGGCTACCAAAGCCATCAAGGCTGCAACAATCATAGTTTTCTTCATGAATTCTTTTCTCTTTATATTAATGTTTTTGTTATATCTTCTCTCTGATTCCTTTTTCTGAAATGATTTCTCTTTCAGGCATTTTATTCCTTGTTGGCTGCCATGAACTCCTCAACATCTTTTGGATGATAAGGTATGCGGTCTTTGCCCAGGAATCTGCAACCATCTTTGGTGATGAGTACATCGTCCTCAATTCGGATACCACCGAAATCTTTATAGGTCTCAATCTTGTCGAAGTTGAGGAATTCTGCACAATGACCGGATGCCTTCCAGTCGTCGATGAGGGCAGGGATGAAGTAAACTCCCGGCTCGTCGGTTACCACGAAACCTTCCTGCAGACGGCGCCCCATACGCAGGCAGTTGGTACCGAATTGCTCCAGATTAGGGCGTACCTCTTCGTCGAAACCAACGTTAATCTGGTCGAGGTTCTCCATGTCGTGAACATCCATTCCCATCATGTGGCCCAAACCATGAGGCAGGAACATGGCGTGTGCTCCAGCCTTTACAGCCTCTTCTGTATCACCCTTTGCAAGTCCGAGTTCCTTCATGCGGTCGAAGAGCAGGCGGCAAACAGAGAAGTGTACGTCAGCCCATTTTACGCCTGGCTTGGCTACATCCAGTGCATGGTCGTGGCATTCTTCTACAATAGAGTAGATTTCCAACTGGCGCTGGCTGAACTTTCCGCTCACCGGCATGGTGCGGGTGTTGTCAGAACAGTAGTTGTTCATAGTTTCTGCACCTGCATCACAGAGTGCCAGTCTGCCTTCTTCCAGTACGTTCATAGATGGATAACCATGCTGAATTTCACCGTGCTGACTGAAGATGGTTGGGAAACTGACCATGGCTCCGTAAGAGTGGGCAATGCCGCTTACCTGACCTGCAACATATTTTTCTGTCACACCCGGACGTACGAGCTTCATCGCTGTGGTATGCATCTTGTATCCGATGACAGCAGCACGCTCCAATTCCTCGATTTCTTCCTGGGTCTTAGTTGAACGCATCTTCACAACAGCCTTGATGAGGTCCATGCTGGCCTCTTCTTTCTGCTGGTTAGGATGGATGCCCAGAAGGTCGAATACCTGCAGCTTGATGTCGTAGCGGTAAGGTGGCAGGAAATGAATCTTGCGCTTCTTCGACATGGCGTCGTTGCAGATAGTCTTGAGCGTTTTCATAGGTGCTGAGTTGTGAACGCCTACCTGTGCTGCAAGATCATGAACACTGTCAACGCTTCCGTACCATACGATGTCTACGAGGTCGATGTCATCGCCAATCAGGGTTTCAATATCGTTGTCTATATCTATCACACCTACCAGACCGTCGCGCTGCAATCCGAAATAATAGAGGAATGTCGAGTCCTGACGGAAAGGGTAATATCCGTTATTAGGGAAATTACATGGTGAATTGTTGTTTCCGAAAAGTATAATTACGCCGCTTTTCACAAGCTTCTTCAGCTCCTGTCTGCGGCTGATGTAAGTCTCTTTGCTGAACATATTTTTCGTATTTTACATTATTTTGCTTGCAAAGTTAGCAATTATTTCCCAAAAAATACGTATCTTTGCAAGCAAAATTGAATAAAACGTGTAAATTTATAAATAATTAATATAAAAACGGCTTTTTGCTAGACAAAATGTAAGAAAATTGTCTATGCTGCGAGCAAAATATAATTATTTTCAGAATTTTAAAAGCAGAGAGTGTGTTATGAAATTGAATTTGAAAACAACAGGTTTGGTTCTTGAGGGAGGAGGCATGCGAGGGGTCTTCACCAGTGGGGTACTGGATGCCTTCATGAAGCATGATGTTCATTTCCCTTATACGGTGGCTGTATCGGCTGGGGCATGTAATGGCATGTCTTATATGAGCCGCCAACCTCGGCGTGCCCGTATCTCTAACATCGATTATCTGGCCCGATACCAGTATATCGGTATTCGCCATCTGGTGACTCAGGGGTGTATCTTCGACCGCAAATTACTCTACGATAAGTTTCCGAACCAGCTCTTGCCTTTCGATTTTGATACCTATTTTAAGTATGCCGATGGTTTCGAGATGGTTACTACCAATTGTCTTACGGGCAAGGCTATGTATCTTTCCGAGAATCAAGACAGGCAGCGTGCACTGGATGTTGTGCGTGCTTCCAGCAGTTTGCCATTTGTGAGCAAGATTGTGGAAGTGGATGGCATTCCGATGTTGGATGGTGGTATTGCGGACAGTATTCCGGTACAGCACGCCATTGACATGGGGTGGCAACACAATGTGGTTGTCCTGACTCGCAACAAAGGATGGCGTGATATGGGCAAAGACCGTAAGATACCTTATTTATATAAGAACTATCCTCGCCTGCGTGTGGCTCTGAGTCACCGTCATCGCGCTTATAACGAACAGATCCAGCTTGTAGATGATCTGGAGGCTGCGGGTAAGATTACTTGTATCCGTCCAATCCGTCCGTTGGAAGTTGGCAGAATAGAGAAGGATACCGATAAACTGGAACGCCTCTACGAAGAAGGTTTCATGCTGGGTGAGGCTTTCTGCAAAAAATGCGTAGAAAAAGAATAATATTAATAAAGAATAATATTAATAAGGTGTAGTTGATAAATAAGGTGTAGAGTTTTAGTATATGGCTTGAGAATGAGTAGAACGGTGATTTTTAGGAACGGCTTACACCGTGCCTAAAAATCACCGTTCTGGGTATGATAGTAATCAGCAATGATTTCTTCTTATTTCAGCAGGTCAGGGCGCAGGCGCTTGGTTCTTTCCATGGCCTGGTCGAATTCCCACTGGCGAATCTTGGCTTCGTTGCCACTGAGCAGAATCTCCGGAACCTTCCATCCCTTGTAGTCGGCAGGACGGGTGTAGATAGGGGCGGCAAGAATGTCGTCCTGGAAACAGTCGGAAAGTGCGCTCTGTTCGTCGCTGATAACACCCGGAACCAGTCGGATGACGGCATCTGAGATGATGGCTGCAGCAAGTTCGCCACCCGTCAGCACATAATCACCTACACTGATTTCTCGGGTAATGAGATGGTCGCGCACACGCTGGTCAATACCCTTGTAGTGACCGCAGAGGATGATGAGATTACCCTGCATCGACATTTCGTTGGCTATCTTCTGGTTGAAAGTTTCACCATCTGGCGAAACATAAATCACGTCATCATACTCGCGCTCTGCCTTCAGTGCAGCAATGCAGCGGTCTATTGGTTCACATTGCATCACCATGCCGGCACTTCCGCCGTATGGATAGTCGTCCACACGCTTCCATTTATCTAATGTGTAGTCACGCAGGTTGTGCAGATGAATCTCCGCTAGACCCTTCTTCTGCGCACGTGCCAGAATGGACTCATTGAAGAATCCCTCCAGCATCTCTGGTAATACTGTAATAATGTCTATTCTCATAACATCTGCAAAAATAATAAATAATGCGGAGAGCACCAAAAATTTTTGCTTTTTCTTTCATTTTTACTTCTCTTTTCTTCACATTCCTTTCTTTTTTCTCTGTTTTCCTGCCTTTCCGTAGCCATTCTTGTCTTTTCATATCATAATCCTGTTTTTCCGGAAAAAGAGAGTGATTAACGTATAAATATGCAACAAAATTATCAAAAAATAGAAAAATCATATCAAAATGATAAATTTTCGATAAAACATGCTACTATTTGTAGAAAAAGTTGTATTTTTGCAAACAGAATTGCTCGAAAGAGTGTATAATTAATTAAAATTGTGAACAAGATGATATTGGACATTGAAATGCTGAGAAGCTTTTACGCTTCGTATTCGGAAAGTGTAGCCCAGGCTAAGGCTACGGTGAAACGACCTCTTACTTATGCCGAGAAGGTGCTCTTTGCACATCTTTTCGACCCAACACAGTTGCGACCATATAAAAGAGGTGTGGAATATGTTGACTTCCGACCTAATCGCGTGGCGATGCAGGATGCGACTGCGCAAATGGCACTCTTGCAGTTCATGAATGCGGGTAAGGATAAGGTGGCCGTACCTGCTTCCGTACATTGTGATCACTTGATTCGTGCCGATGTGGGCGCTACGCAAGACCTTCCTGAGGCATGTAAGACTAATAAAGAGGTATATGACTTCCTGAAATCTGTTTCTCAGAAATACCATATCGGTTTCTGGGGACCAGGTGCTGGAATCATCCATCAGGTAGTGCTCGAAAACTATGCATTCCCTGGAGGTATGATGGTGGGTACCGATTCTCATACTCCTAATGCCGGCGGTCTCGGCATGGTGGCCGTAGGTGTAGGTGGTGCTGATGCCGTAGATGTGTTGACCGGTCAGCCTTGGGAACTCAAGATGCCACGTCTCATTGGTGTGCATCTCACAGGTAAACTCTCTGGCTGGGCCACTCCTAAGGATGTGATTCTCGAAATCCTCGGCATCCTTACCGTAAAGGGCGGAACCAATGCCATCCTCGAATACTTCGGCGAGGGATTGGACAGCATCTCTACCACCGGCAAGGCTACCATCTGTAACATGGGAGCCGAATTGGGTGCCACATGCTCTATCTTCCCATTCGACCAGAATGCCAGCGAGTATCTCCGCAAAACAGGCCGTGAAGAAATTGCATCTCTCGCACAGATGAATGCAGCCGAACTCCGTGCTGATGATGAGGTGTTGGCAAATCCGTCTGCTTTCTACGACCAGATTGTTGAAATCGACCTTTCTAAGGTTGAACCTCATCTTAACGGTCCGTTCACTCCAGATGCAGCCACACCAATCTCTCATATGAAGGCAAAAGGTCCTGCCAACGATTATCCGATGGTAGTAGAAGTAGGATTGGTAGGTAGCTGTACCAACTCTTCTTATCAGGACTTGGCACGTGCTGCCAGCATTGCCCGTCAGGCTTATGAGAAAGGTATTGAGGTGAAGGGACAGCTTATCATCAACCCGGGTTCAGAGCAGATTCGCTATACAGCCGAGCGTGATGGTATCCTCGATGATTTCAAGAAGATTGGCGCCCTCATCATGACCAATGCTTGCGGTCCTTGCATCGGACAGTGGAAGCGTCATACCGACGATAATACGCGCAAGAATGCCATCGTTACCTCTTTCAACCGAAACTTCCGCCGCCGTGCTGATGGTAACCCTAATACGTTTGCCTTCATCGGCAGTCCAGAGCTCACTGTGGCTCTCACCATTGCGGGCCGTCTTGACTTCAATCCGGCTACCGATACCTTGCTGGATAAGGATGGCAACAGCGTGCTGCTTGATGCGCCTACAGGTTTCACCTTCCCACCTAAGGGTTTTGCCGTAGAGGATAAGGGATTCATTGCCCCAAGCGAAGAAAATGCCAATGTAGAGGTAGTCATTGCGCCTGACAGCAACCGACTCCAGAAACTTGCTCCGTTTGCTCCATGGGATGGAAAAGACCTGACAGATATGCCGCTTCTTATCAAAACCGAGGGCAAATGTACCACCGACCACATCTCTATGGCGGGTCCTTGGCTGAAGTTCCGTGGACATCTGCAGAACATCTCCGACAACCTTTTAATGGGTGCCGTTAATGCCTTTAACGGTGAGAGCAATAAGGTGAAGAACCAGTTGGATGGTGCTTATGTCGAGGTTTCTACCGCTGCCAAGGCTTACAAGGCAAAAGGCATCAGTAGCATCGTGGTGGCAGAGGATAACTATGGTGAAGGTTCTTCCCGTGAGCATGCAGCTATGGAACCTCGTTTCCTCAACGTGAAGGTGATTCTCGCCAAGAGTTTCGCCCGCATCCACGAAACCAACCTGAAGAAGCAGGGTATGCTTGCCCTCACATTCTGCAACAAGGATGATTATAATAAGGTGCAGGAGGACGACCGCATCTCTTTGACAGGTTTGAAGGAGTTTGCTCCAGGTTCTAAACTCACCGTCACCCTGAAGCACAAGGATGGTTCTGAGGATAGTTTCGAGGTTGAGCATACTTATAATGATACACAGATTGCATGGTTTAAGGCTGGTTCTGCATTGAACTTTGCTGCAAAGAAATAATAGTTGTAGCCATGCAGCTAAAAAAGTAACGGTTATGAATAAAGAATATTTAATATATAAATTAAGCGATGAGGTAAAAAACTCATGCAAGATTGATAAGGATGCATTCAAGAAGTTCAATGTGAAGCGTGGACTTCGTAATGAGGATGGCTCTGGTGTGTTGGTCGGACTGACCAATATCGGTAATGTAGTGGGTTATGAGCGCGATGCAGAAGGTAAGTTGACCCCTACAGAAGGTAAACTTTATTATCGTGGTTATGAACTTGATGACCTGGTAACTCCTCTCTTGAAGGAGAAGCGCTTCGGATTCGAGGAAGTAGCCTTCCTGCTGCTCTCGGGCCAGTTGCCTGATAAGGAGGAATTGGATGCTTTCAAGGAACTTCTGAACGATAATATGCCGCTTGATCATCGTACGATCACCCATATCATCGAGCTGGAAGGCAGCAACATCATGAACATCCTGGCCCGTTGTGTGCTCGAAATGTACACCTTCGATCCGAATCCGGATGACATCAGCCGTGACAATCTGATGCGTCAGAGCATTGAGTTGATTGCCAAGTTCCCAACCATCATTGCTTATGCATACAATATCTACCGTCACTCTGTTCAGGGTAGAAGTCTACATATTCGTCATCCTCGTGAGAATCTCTCTATTGCAGAGAACTTTCTTTATATGATGAAGCATGAAAACTATTCCGAACTGGATGCCCGTATGCTCGACCTTCTCCTGATTATCCAGGCAGAACATGGTGGTGGTAACAACTCAACCTTTACAGTACGTGTAACATCTTCTACCCGTACAGATACTTACAGTTCTATTGCTGCTGGTATCGGTAGTTTAAAGGGCCCTTTGCATGGTGGTGCCAATATCAAGGTTATCAATATGTTCCACCACTTGAAAGAAGCTATCAAGGATTGGGGTAATGTAACTGAACTTGATACTTATCTCAAGCGAATGCTCAACAAGGAGGCTTATGACAAGACAGGTCTCATTTATGGTATCGGTCATGCGGTCTATACTTTGAGTGACCCACGTGCCGTTGAACTGAAGCGCCTGGCAGGTGAACTTGCCAAGGAAAAGGGGAGAGAAGAAGAGTATAATTTCCTGAAGTTGATAGAGCAGGAAGGTATCAAATGTCTGCAGGAACACCGTGGAGGCAGCAAGCCAGCCTGTGCAAATCTTGATTTCTACAGTGGCTTTATCTATGAAATGATTGGTTTGCCACAGGAAATCTATACACCTATTTTCGCCATGGCACGTATCGTGGGTTGGACAGCCCATCGTATTGAAGAACTCAATTTCGAAGGCCGTCGTATTATCCGTCCTGCATATAAGAATATTCTTGGCGAACTGGAGTATAAGCCACTTAATGAGAGATAAAATTCCTCTTTGTTTTTATACAAGAAAGGCAATGCCCGTCGTTGGGTGTTGCCTGTTCCTGTCTTTATACAAGCAGGCTATTGTCAAGTGATGCAGTGAAGTTTTTGTTTTGACCATTAGAATTAATATACGTTAAATATTCAAAGTAGTATGTTGTAATTTTGGAGAAATGAATAATTATTCTTAACTTTGTAGCCGAAAAGTATAAAGAAAAGTATAAGTATTGAAGTTTTAACCGTCTAGTTTTAAGACAAAACAGTAAATGGATTGCATGGAAAAAGAATTTGAAGATTACTGGAATAAGCACCAGAAAAGATTAATCTTGAATGCTCCAAAAGCACTACGCGATGAATATTTCGAATCAACCAAGCTTGACAGCCCGATAGATTGGGTCTGTTTTATCCTGCCTGTGGCTTTGGGCATTGGCCTCCAGCCAATTTTGGATATTCAGAGTGAGATTCTCTCTTGGGCAGTAGTATTGCTTATTGTGGTAGTTTGTTTTGCTGTGATGCAGCTGGTTAAGCCTATGTTGCAGAAAAAGAAATCTACCATACAAGTGGTCAAGAGCATTAAAGCTTTTTATTATGAAGTATACAAGAAAAATGGTTTAAAGAAATTAGAGCCTTGGAATTAGATTCCAAGGCTTTTTTGTTTATTGAAACCATTATATAATCATGAAATCACTCATCACATCATCCGATATGTAAAGACCTTCCCGAGTGAGGGAGAGCTTGCCGTTCTTTATTTTCATCAGTCCCCGACTGATATGCGACTGGGCTTCCTGGAGCAGTCTGTCTGCCAGTTCTTTTCCGAATTCCTGCTCCATCTTCATGAGGTTTATTCCGTCGCTTGTTCGCAAGGTGGTTGTTATCAGATCATTGTATCGGGTGAAAATATCTAGCTGTTCACTCTCAGAAGGCAGAATACCATCACCGATACTTCGAATATAAGTCTGGATATTTTCGATATTCCAGCTGCGCTGCTTCCTATTGTAGGAGTGGGCGGCTGCTCCTATTCCGATATATGGTACCTCGTGCCAGTAACTGCTGTTGTGACGTGAACGGAAGCCCGGACGGGCAAAATTGCTGATTTCATAATGTTCGTAGCCTGCTCCAGTAAGCTGGTCTATCAGGGTTTCATACATCTTGCGACTGGTTTCTTCATCTATTTCGCTAATCTTTCCCTGTTTCAGCATGTGGTAGAGGGGAGTTCCCTCTTCGTACATCAGACTGTAGGCAGATATGTGTTCCACATCCAGCTGTATGGCGTGCCTGATATCGCTCATCCATTGGGAAAGAGATTCTTCGGGGAATCCGAACATCAGGTCGATACTGATATTGCGGATGCCGATGTTACGGAGTCGGGTGACGGCTTCTTCTACCTCTCCGGCATTATGACGGCGATGCAGAAAGCGTAAACGCTCGTTACAGAAGGTCTGTGCCCCCATGCTGATGCGGTTGATGGGGAGTTGCTTCAGCGTTTCACAGAAATCGCCGGTTACATCGTCCGGATTGCATTCCATCGTAATCTCCATATTCTCTGCCAGCGTATAGTTTTTTCTGATAGCAGAGAAAATCTGGTTGAGTTGTGAGCCGTTGAGCTGACTCGGGGTTCCACCGCCCAGATAGATGGTTTCGATAGTTTCATTGCTTCCGAGAGCGGCTTTTGCCGGGCGCATCTGCATCTCCCGGCAGAGAGCATCAGTGTAATCATCCCTTAACTTGAGGGAGGTGGTACTGTAAAAACCGCAGTAGATGCACCGGCTTTCACAAAAGGGGATATGTATGTATAGTCCTGCCATATTTCTGAACTTCTTTTTCTATATATAATAAGGTGTAAAGACAAAAACATGTCTAAACAAAGTGCAAAAGTACTAATATGTTTTAAAAAACAGAAGTTTTTTGCCCAAAACTTTTGGCAATGTGCGATTTTTTTGTACTTTAGTAGCATGAAACAGAAAAACCGGTGGTTTGACTGTGGATTGCAACTAGCAAATTTAAGTATAACCCTTAAAAATCTATAAGCGTCATGAGAGTTTATCAGACAAATGAGATTAAAAACATTGCGCTGTTGGGCAGTGCGGGTAGCGGCAAGACTACACTTGCCGAGAGTATGTTATTTGAAGCAGGCGTTATCAAGCGTAAAGGCTCTGTAGAAGCGAAAAATACGGTGAGCGACTACTTCCCAGTTGAGTTGGAATACGGCTACTCTGTGTTCCCTACAGTTTTTCATGTAGAGTGGAACAACAAGAAGCTTAACATTATAGATTGCCCAGGTAGCGATGATTTCGTGGGAGGCGCCATTACTTCACTCAATGTTACCGATCAGGCAGTTATCCTTATTAATGGTCAGTATGGTCCAGAAGTAGGTACACAGAACAACTTCCGTTATACAGAGAAGTTGGGTAAACCTGTCATCTTCCTGGTAAACCAGCTCGACTCAGACAAGTGCGACTTTGATAATATCATAGCCACCATGAAGGACATTTACGGTTCTAAGTGTGTGCAGATACAATATCCTATCGAGACCGGCTCAGGCTTCAATGCTCTCATTGACGTCTTATTGATGAAAAAATATTCCTGGAAGCCTGAGGGCGGTGCTCCTATTATTGAAGATATTCCAGAAGAGGAAATGGAGAAAGCCATGGAACTTCATACGGCTCTTGTTGAGGCTGCAGCCGAGAACGATGAGGGACTGATGGAGAAGTTCTTCGAGAGCGAGAGTCTGACAGAAGATGAACTTCGTGAGGGCATCCGCAAGGGATTGGTTACCCGTAGCATCTTCCCTGTATTCTGCGTTTGTGCAGGTAAGTCGATGGGCGTTCACCGCCTGATGGAGTTCCTGGGCAATGTGGTTCCTTTCGTAAGCGAGATGCCGAAACTGCATAATACACGTGGCGAGGAAATTACGCCAGACAGCAATGGTCCTGAGAGTGTTTACTTCTTCAAGACTGGTATGGAACCTCATATCGGTGAGGTAAGCTACTTCAAGGTGATGAGCGGCTCTATCAAGAATGGTGACGACCTGACTAATGCAGATCGTGGCTCCAAGGAGCGTATCGGACAGATTTATGCCTGTGCGGGTGCCAACCGTGTGCCTGTAGAGCAGTTGAATGCCGGTGATATTGGCTGTACCGTGAAGATGAAGGACGTGAAGACCGGCAATACCCTTAATGGTAAGGGGGCTGAGTGGCGTTTCGACTTCATTAAATATCCTAACCCTAAGTATTCACGTGCTATCAAGGCGGCCAATGTTCAGGATACAGAGAAACTGATGGCTGCACTCCTGAAGATGCGCCAGGAAGACCCTACTTGGATTGTTGATCAGAGCAAGGAATTGCGCCAGGTAATCGTAAGAGGACAGGGTGAGTTCCATCTCCGCACGCTGAAGTGGCGTCTGGAAAACAACGAAAAACTCAATGTGACTTTCGAAGAGCCACGTATTCCTTATCGTGAGACTATTACCAAGAAGGCTCGTGCTGACTACCGCCATAAGAAACAGAGTGGTGGCTCTGGTCAGTTTGGTGAGGTGCATCTCATTGTTGAACCATACGCAGAAGGTATGCCTGATCCTACGTCATTTACCTTCAACGGTCAGGAGTTCAAGATGAATATCAAGAGCCGTGAAGAGGTTAGTTTGCCATGGGGTGGTAAACTGGTATTCCTCAACTCTGTGGTTGGTGGTGCCATTGATGCCCGCTTCATGCCAGCTATTCTGAAGGGTGTTATGGACTGTATGGAACATGGTCCGTTGACGGGCAGTTATGCACGTGATGTACGTGTCATCGTTTATGATGGTAAGATGCACCCAGTAGATAGTAATGAACTTTCGTTCATGCTTGCTGCCCGCCATGCGTTCAGCGATGCCTTCAAACAGGCTGGTCCGAAGATTCTGGAGCCTATCTATGATCTTGAGGTTTATGTGCCTGCTGATTTCATGGGTGATGTGATGAGTGATCTCCAGGGACGTCGTGCTCTCATTATGGGTATGGACAGCGAGGCTGGTTATCAGAAACTGAGTGCCAAGATTCCTCTGAAGGAACTTGCCAGCTATTCTATCTCTCTGAGTTCATTGACAGGTGGACGTGCTTCATTCACTACCAAGTTTGCCAGCTACGAGTTGGTTCCTTCCGACATTCAGAGTAAGCTGATTGCGGATCATGAGGCAGAATTGGAGAAGGATGCTGAATAGCAATTGTTAGGTTAGAGAAAAATCTCTCTTATATAAGTTAAAATTTTATGTTGATATGACCAATATGGGGAAGTGTGCATGTGATATGTATGCTTCCTCTCTTTTTTTTATGGAAAATGGAAATTTAGTTTTATATACGAAACTAAAAATACGGAAAAATGTTAAAAACTAGAAAGAGTAAATAATTAATTAACGATTTTAAGTTAACTGATTAAGAAATTTCTTATCTTTGCCCCCATGAAGAAGAAAACGATTTGGACCATAGCCATTATCATGGGCTTTTCGTTCCTTGCGCTGCTGTACTTGCAGCTCAGTTACATCCAGGAGATGGTAAACATGAAGAAGGAACAGTTTGACGAGTCGGTCAACAGAGCCCTATATCAAGCTTCAAGAAATTTGGAGCTTAATGAAACTCTGCGCTATCTCGAAAAGAATGTCAACGAGACAGAACGTAAGGCCAATAAAGATAAGAACAAGGGAACGGCAGTTTATTCAACTTTCGAGCTGAAGACAAATGCCACACATCCTGGCAATATGCCGAAGGCGATGATACTGCGTAGCGATAAGAATTCGCTGACTGAAACACAGAAGTCGCTTCAGGAAATCGTGAAGAACCGCTATGTCTATCAGAAAGCGTTGCTGGATGAGGTGGTATATTCTATCCTTTATTCGGCATCAGACAAGCCGCTGAAGGAGAGAATCAACTTCAAGCAGCTCGATCAGGACCTCAAGGCTGAGATGATGAATAATGGTATCAACATACCTTATCATTTCACCGTGACTACCCAGGATGGACGAGAGGTTTACCGCTGTCCTGACTATACGGACGAGGGTGAGGAATACAGCTACTCACAGGTGCTCTTCCGCAACGACCCACAGTCGAAGATGGGTGTAGTAAGGGTACATTTCCCGGATATGAACAGCTATATCTTCTCCAGTGTGCGCTTCATGATTCCTAGTGTCATCTTCACGCTGGTACTGCTGATTACCTTCATCTTTACCATTGTGGTTATCTTCAGACAAAAGAGGTATACTGAGATAAAGAACGACTTCATCAATAATATGACCCACGAACTGAAGACGCCGATTGCCAGTATCAGTCTGGCAGCGCAGATGCTCAATGATACTTCGGTGGCAAAGAGCGAACAGATGCAGAAACATCTGGGTAACGTGATCAACGATGAATCGAAGCGTCTTCGTTTCCTGGTAGAAAAGGTATTGCAGATGAGTATGTTCGACCGCAAGAAGGCGGTGTTCAAAAAGAAAGAACTCGATCTGAACGAGATGGTTGAGAATATTGCCAATTCCTTCTCGCTCCGCGTTGAGCATACAGGTGGTAAGGTCTATACCGATATCGAAGCCATCGATTCGGGACTATATGTTGACGAGGTGCATTTCCAGAATGTCATCTTCAATCTGATGGACAATGCTGTGAAATACCGCAAGCCAGACGAGCCGCTTAACATTACGATGAAGACCTGGAATGATGAAGAACATCTGTATCTCTCGATTACGGATACCGGTCTGGGTATGAAGAAGGAGAATCTGAAGAAGATATTCGACAAGTTCTACCGCGTACATACGGGCAATGTCCATGATGTGAAGGGATTCGGACTGGGACTGGCTTATGTCAAGAAGATAGTAGATCTTCATGATGGTGAAATTAAGGTAGATAGCGAATTGGGAAAGGGCACAACCTTTACCATCAAGTTGCCGGTGATTCACAGTTAAGACTTGAAGAAACAGAATAAAGAATTAAAAGAATATTAATAATTTTAAAGAATAAAGATATGGAAGAGAAAATTAAAATCTTGCTTTGCGAGGACGATGAAAATTTAGGTATGTTGCTTCGCGAATATTTGCAGGCAAAGGGATTTACTACAGTTCTGTGCCCTGATGGCGAGGTAGGTTATAAGGAATTCAATAAGAATAAGTTTGATATTGCAGTACTCGACGTGATGATGCCAAAGAAGGACGGCTTTACCCTGGCACAGGAAATTCGTCAGACCAATGCCGACCTCCCAATCATCTTCCTTACTGCCAAGACATTGAAGGAAGATATCCTTGAAGGTTTCAAGATTGGTGCTGATGATTATATCACCAAACCATTCTCTATGGAAGAATTAGTATTCCGTGTAGAGGCTATTCTCCGCCGCGTACGTGGCAAGAAGAGCAAGGAGTCTACCATGTATCACATTGGTGACTTTACCTTCGATACTCAGAAGCAGCTTCTTACCATTGGTGAAAAGCAGACCAAGCTTACCACCAAGGAGAATGAACTTCTTGCTTTGCTCTGTGCTCACTCTAATGAAATTCTGCAGCGCGATTTTGCTCTGAAGACCATCTGGATTGATGACAATTACTTCAATGCACGCTCAATGGATGTTTATATCACCAAACTCCGTAAGCATTTGAAGGACGATCCTCAGATTGAAATCATCAATATCCATGGTAAGGGATACAAACTGATAGTTCCTAACGAAGATTAAATGATTCTGTTATTGGGAAAAGATTTCCAAAGATATAAAAAGGATAAGTCGATGACCGGCTTATCCTTTTTTTAATGAATATACAAATCCGGCTACTCCCGCCAGAATGAAAAAGAGGCCAGCGAAGAGTACGCTGTTTCCCTGAATGGAAAACGCAAAGCTGGCCACCATCAGCAGGACGCCTAAAACGATGAAAGCCATGCCCATAGATGGTAGGGTATGGAACAGAGTAATCAGTTTCTTGTTCATTTTTGCCATATTCTTTACTATTTAGAGGTTGTTTTTATACTATTAACAATTATTTTGTGCAAAAGTACGAAAAATATTTGGTTAATTCAAGAAAAAGTCGTAATTTTGCACCGCAATTCGTGAAAAGGCTGTGTTTTCGCACACATTTTCCGGTTTGCATGAGAATTTTTATATTAATATTTAATCATTTAAAGTAGTATGAATCAATACGAAACCGTTTTCATTTTGACTCCCGTTTTGTCTGATGAACAGATGAAGGAAACGGTCGCTAAGTTCGAGAAGGTACTCACCGATAATGGTGCTGAGATTCTGAACAAAGAGGCTTGGGGTTTGAAGAAGTTGGCTTACAACATCGAGAAGAAGACATCAGGCTTCTACAGCTTGGTTGAGTTCAAGGCTGAGCCAACTGTTATCGCTAAGCTCGAAACAGCTTATCGCCGCGACGAGAAAGTAATTCGTTACATGACTGTTAAACTTGACAAGTATGCTGCCGCTTACGCAGAGAAGCGTCGTGCAAAGCTTGGTAAAAAAGAGGAGGCTTAATCATGGCAGATCAGAAATCAGAAATCCGTTATTTGACTGCTCCTTCTATCGACACAAAGAAGAAGAAGTATTGCCGTTTCAAGAAGAGCGGTATTAAGTACATCGACTACAAGGATCCAGAGTTCTTGAAGAAGTTCTTGAACGAGCAGGGTAAAATCCTTCCACGTCGTATCACAGGTACATCTTTGAAGTATCAGCGCCGTGTAGCACAGGCTGTAAAGCGTGCTCGCCAGATCGCTTTGCTTCCTTACGTAACCGATTTGATGAAGTAATTTAAGGAGGATAAAGAAGAATGGAAATTATTTTGAAGCAAGATATTATCGGTCTTGGATATAAGAACGATATCGTAAATGTAAAGAGTGGTTATGGTCGTAACTTCCTTATCCCAACAGGTAAGGCTGTTATCGCATCTCCATCTGCTAAGAAGCAGTTGGCTGAGGATTTGAAGCAGCAGGCTCACAAGCTTGAGGCTATCAAGGCTGAGGCTGTTAAGAAGGGCGAGGCTCTCGAGGGCATCGTTCTTACTATTGCTGCTAAGGTGAGCGCTACTGGTCAGCTCTATGGCTCAGTTAACGCTGCAACTGTTGCTGAGGAACTCGCTAAGAAGGGCATCGAGGTTGATCGCAAGATCATCACGATGAAGGATGCTAAGAAGGTTGGTGAGTACGAGGCTACTGTACACTACCACAAGGAGGTTGAGGTTAAGGTTCCAGTTAACGTTGTTGCTGAGAACGCTCCTGTTGCAGCTCCTGCTGCTGAGGAGGCTCCAGTTGAGGCACCTGCTGAGGCTGCAGCTGAGGAAGAGGCTCCAGCAGCTGAATAATCCTGGCTCAATCAATTTGTATGAAGTACGATATTTTTCGCACTGTAAAGCAAATTAATATAAAGATCCCTTTTGCCGCAAGGCATTAGGGATTTTTTTGTACCTTTTCCCAGTTCAGAATGGAAAGTTTTTACCATTCTTGTAGTAATTTAGAATATATAACTTTATTTTTTAATATTCTCTGCTGATTCTCAGAATTTTATTGTACCTTTGCAGTCGGATTCAAAGAATTCATGTATATTGCAGGAATATTTATTATAAACTTAAAAAATAATTGGATAAAATGAAAGCATTTGTTTTCCCTGGACAGGGTTCTCAGTTCGTAGGTATGGGTAAGGATCTCTACGATAACAACGCGTTGGCAAAAGAACTTTTTGATAAGGCCGACGAGATTCTCGGCTTCAAGATTACTGATATCATGTTCGCCGGAACCGACGATCAGTTGAAGGAGACCAAGGTTACCCAGCCTGCTGTATTCCTCCATTCTGTTATCTCTGCTCTTTGCCTGGGTGAGGAGTTCAAGCCAGCTATGGTTGCAGGTCACTCTCTCGGTGAGTTCTCTGCATTGGTTGCTGCCGGTGCTATGGCTTTCGAGGATGGTTTGAAACTCGTTGCTGCCCGTGCCAACGCTATGCAGAAGGCTTGCGAGGCTAACCCTGGTACCATGGCTGCCATCATTGGTTTGCCAGATGAGAAGGTTGAGGAAATCTGCGCTGAGGTAAGCACAGAAGGCAACGTGGTAGTTGCTGCTAACTACAACTGCCCTGGTCAGCTCGTTATCTCTGGTAACGTAGATGCTATCAATGCTGCTTGCGAGAAGCTGAAGGCTGCCGGTGCTAAGCGTGCATTGCCTTTGAAGGTTGGTGGTGCTTTTCACTCTCCATTGATGCAGCCAGCTAAGGAGGAACTTCAGGCTGCTATCGAGAAGACTACATTCTCTGCTCCTAAGTGCCCGGTTTACCAGAATGTAGACGGTAAGCCTCATACTGATCCAGCTGAGATTCAGCAGAACCTCATCGCACAGCTTACAAGCTCTGTACGTTGGACTTCATCTGTACAGGCTATGATTGCTGATGGTGCTGATGACTTCACAGAGTGTGGTCCTGGCAAGGCATTGCAGGGCATGATTGGCCGCATCGACAAGAATGTTGCCGTTCATGGTATTGCTTAATCAACAATAACACTATTCAACGTTTTATCTTTTCAGCAAAGGCGTTGTTGGAAAGGTAAAACGTTTCATTTTTTTTAGTAAAGCGGCTAAATGAAGGAAAAAGTTATTATATACCAGGTTCTCCCACGACTCTTCGGAAACCAGAATACAACCTGTAAGGAAAATGGTACCATCGAAGAAAATGGTTGCGGAAAGTTGAATAATTTCTCAGATGAAGTTCTGGCTCGCATCCACGATATGGGATTTACACATATTTGGTATACGGGTGTGATTCGTCATGCCACTCAGACAAACTACTCTTCTTATGGAATTCCTACTCAGCATGCAGAGGTAGTGAAGGGAAAAGCAGGTTCGCCATATGCTATTACCGACTACTATGACATCGATCCAGACTTGGCTGTGAATGTCAGTATGAGAATGAAAGAGTGGGAGCAGCTGATAGAGCGTACTCACAAGGCAGGTATGAAAGTAATCATGGATTTCGTTCCGAACCATGTAGCCCGAGAGTATCATTCCATTTGCAAACCAACAGGTGTACGGGATTTGGGAGAAGATGATGATCCGAACATGCACTTCTCTACCAGGAATAATTTCTATTATGCATGGGGCGATTTGGATTTGAATGAAATCCGTCAATCCAAACCAGAGTTCAAGGCTTTTTCTGCGAAAGATGCCAAGATTTATGAACCTTATACCGAGAGCCCAGCCAGAGCTACAGGAAACGACCGGTTTGATAACCGTCCTGGCTGTAACGACTGGTATGAGACCGTGAAACTCAATTACGGTGTAGATTACTGTGATGCAGGAGGCAGAAGCTATCATTATGAACCAGTTCCAAACACATGGGGCAAGATGACAGATATCCTCCTCTTCTGGGCAAGCAAGGGCGTAGATGGCTTCCGCTGTGATATGGCAGAAATGGTGCCAACGGCATTCTGGTCATACGCTACCGGAATATTGAAGGCGAAGTATCCTCACATCGTGGTTATCGGCGAGGTTTATGATCCTAACCAGTACCGCAACTATGTAAAGGCTGGTTTCGATTATCTTTATGACAAGGTAGGAATGTATGATTGCCTGCGTGGCGTGGTTCGAGGTGAGCGTCCGGCAGCCAGTATCACTCACGAGTGGCAGGTAGTGGATGATATCCGCGACCACATGCTCTATTTCCTTGAGAATCATGATGAGCAGCGCATCGCCAGCGATTTCTTCTGTGGCTCAGCCATGAAGGCGATTCCTGCTGCAGCCATGAGTCTCTTCTTCCAGAAGAATCCTTTCATGCTTTACAGCGGTCAGGAATTCGGCGAAAAGGGAATGGATAAGGAAGGATTCAGCGGCACGGATGGCCGTACCACGATATTCGACTATTGGAGTCCGGAAACTCTGGCGCATGCCTATCAGGATTCATCTGACTCGGCATTGAGTCAGGAGCAGAAGTATCTGGCAGCCACTTATCGTCAGCTTCTTCGCTTCGCCAATGAAGAGAAAGCCATCCGCGAGGGTGAGACCTTCGATTTGATGTATGTGAATCCGGGTTCTGAGAATTTCGATCCCCGTACCAATTTCGCCTTCCTTCGCAAGAAGGATGATGAAGCCATGCTGATAGTGCTCAATTTTGCTCAGGAGGCGCGCCAGTTGCAGGTTTGCATCCTTGGTCATGCTTTCGATTTCTTCCATATTGCTGAAGAGGAGGTGCTGGTAACAGAACTGTTCTCGGGTGGCAAGAAGAAGGTTGAATTGAAGAAGGATGGCGTATTCCCGATATCAATGGATGCTAACGGAGTAAGAATCTATAAATTCAATGTCAAGATGGAGGAAAGTGATATCATATTGAATGAGCATCATAAGGAGGAGTTCCCTCCTGCTCATACGGCTGAGCATCTGCTCAATCAGCTGATGGTTCGCCTGTTTGGCTGCGATCGCAGCAAGAATACTCATATTGAGCGAAAGAAGAGTAAGATGACCTTCGTAGTCGATCACAAGCCTACCCGCCAGGAGGAGAAGGAGATTGAGACGGAGATGAATCGCCTGATAGAGCTTGATATGCCTGTTACTTACGAGTTTGTGGATCGTGACCATATTCCGGCTAACGTCAAGTTAGACCGTCTGCCGGATGATGCGAGCGAGACTTTGCGTCTGGTTCGTATCGGTGATTATGATGTTTGTCCATGTATCGGCAAGCATGTCCGTTCTACCGCCCAGATTGGCAAGTTTGTATTGCTTGGTACCAATTGGGATGAGCATGCGCATTCTTTGCGTATCCGCTTCAAGATTGTTCAGTAAAATATAAAATAAGCAGCAATGGAGTAGTAGCCATTGCTGCTTTTTTCTTTTATAATTATTGCTTTTTTCTTTCCTTTTCTTTCGTGCACATAAAAGTTTTTTCTCGAAAAAAGTCTCAAAGTCTCATTATTTGTAGCTAAAACCGATGTATGTGGTTGATATGTAGCGGTTTGTAAAAATGAGACTTTTCTGTTTATTTTACAAAGAAGTATCATAGAAGTATCACAAATTCAATAGAAGTATCATGAAATTCAGGTAAGTTGCTTGCAAAAAAGCCTTTTTTGAGGATTTATGTCTAGAAATACAGGCACAAAAACTAAGAAATGTCTAGTATTTCCGTTTTATAAAACTGATAGTGTGTCTACCTTTCTAGTTTATAAAGTATGCCAATATTAACTAGGAATAAGATGGAAAACACAGACAACTGTAGTTAGTAATAAGCACATAGGTTGGTCTCTTAGTGCCCCTCACACGGGCACTAAGGGATCAAGTGACGGGTATCGATAGACCAAGTGTTGGGTACTCATTGCCCGTACTGCGGGTATTGAATGCCCATTTCATGGGGTAATTTTTGGGCACTATTTTGAGCAAGCAAATTGTAGTTTTTCTATATTTAGTTGACTATAATTTCGTGTTTTTTTATGATGCATCATGGTGATTTAATGATACTTCTATTGAATTTATGATACTTCTATGATACTTCTTTGTAAATATATTTGGAAGTATCATTTTGTAATTCATTATGTATCAGTGATATATTTGAAAATAATGATACTTTGAGACTTTTTTTAAGAAAAACATTTATGTACGAGGGGTAAAGGGAGGGGTGAATCAGCGTCATTTGTAAGCGACTCCGCATGTCATTTTCCTGTAAAATGCAGAAAGATAGAAAATAATCTCCAGAAAGCTTGCAAGTCTCATTCCTTTTTCTTATATTTGCAACCGTAAATATCAGTATATTGAAGATAAAGGCTGATATGATAGGTAAATATCATTATAGTGATAGATAAATTTATAGAAGATTATGGCAGATTTATATGAATATTCTACTCCAGAGTTAGTACGCTTGTTGGGAGTAAGATTCAAGGAATATAGAATGCGATGCAATCTTACCCAGAAAGAGGTTGCCGAGCTTACGGGGCTTGGTTTGACCACCATCCACAAGTTTGAGAATGGAACAGCGGGCAATCTTTCGCTTGCCACTTTTCTCCTCTTGCTGAAGGTGGTGGGTCAGATTGATGCCATCAATGATGTGCTTCCAGAACTTCCTCCATCTCCTTATCTGATGAGAAAGGATGAGAAGAAGGCACAGAGAATTCGTCATACTAAATAATAACTGGTTATGGTAAATACGTTGAGATAACAAGCCGTCTTTTTTTGATTAAGGGAGGAGCGTATTTCGAACACGCTCCTCCCTAATTATTTTACAATTCGCAATAGTCAACGAATCACTATCCTTAGTAATGACTTGAATAGTGAGATGAGTGTGAGCTATGCGAGCAGTGTGAAGAAAGAGAACTGTGTGAATAGTGATTCGCAAGAGAAATCATATAGGTTGCTCACATCTAATCGAATACACAAATAATGTTACCAAATAAAATACACATCTCTTCTTCTTTTACAATAAGCAACAGCTACATCACGTGCCGCTTTTATTCTTGTTTTTTCAAGATCCGTCTCACGTTGTGATTGTCTTTCGATGAGTTCAACTGCCCGGCGAGTTTCTGCATCTTTAGTTTGCTTGATTTGCATGCATAGTTGTTTAGCTTCAGCAGCACAAGAGCTTGTCATATCTATTTGTTGTAGATATTCGACTGCCGCATCAAAATTACCATTAGAGAATTCTGCCCGAGCTTTCTGGATGACATTATTGCATTCCTGCGTTTGGTATTGACGATAAATTGTAGTTATCTCGTCATTGATTTTTGTGTAACCAGAGATTGTCGCAGGACAAGAAAATAACAGAGCCAGTCCCTCGCCATATTGTTGAATATTGGCGAAAGTGCGAGCACGTGATATAACAGAATTTAGATTGTGCTGATAGTAATCTATGATTTTGTCTTTTGCCTTATTCACAAAGTCTGTTAGACGTTTGTCTTGGGCAGACAATTTAGAAATGGCATTTTTTATTGCGTCATCATCAGAGAATCCTTCTCCACGTACTGTAACGACACAACTTGCAAAAGTTGTACTTGTGGCAAGATTGGTACAGACAAAATTGAATTGTATGTCGCTTGTATGTATATTCCTCATACCGCCTTCAACAACTTGTTTATTAACGAAACTAATTTCTGGCTTTATGGCAATGGTACTTACTTCGGCTGTTTCAACTCCACTTTCTGTCATGGCTGGCAAGAACTTGCTCCTTAGCATCTTTGCAGTATTATCACTTAATTGACAATTACCAACAGGAAGTGCAAAAGCTATTTCTATTCCTTGTGCGAAAATAGTTGCATAAGAGGTCAGCAAGATTATCATTGTAAGCAATACTTTTCTCATAATCCACCCTCCTGTTATTTAATGGTTACAATCAGCATATTGTTGCTTGTAGTTCTCTCAATCTTGATTCCAAGATTCTTGAAAAATGTCAGCAGCTTCAATCCAAACTTATTGATATTATATGTTCTTCCGTTCTCGTCTTTTAGCGGTATGCGAATATCGTCGAAGAGCATCTGCTTGTCGGTTGTTCCCTGGATATGGTAATTGCCTTTATAAGCATTTTCTTCTACCCACATTTCTAATGCATCGGACAAAGCAAGACCGTCAGCGCCAACCTCTTGCGACATAGAGCGAGATGATGTCTCGTCAATGCCGACAGTTACCGCTATGGATTGTCCGTTTTCAGCTATGTCCATCAGTTTTTCCTGCATGGTGTTCAAGAATTTGTCCATCCCTATCTCGACAGCTCTTGATGTAAGTTTACCATAGTCATCGGTGTAAAACTTACCACTTTCGCACACAGCATTGGAAAGCGAATTTGCAGTAGATGTTTCATAACCAGACAGGATTACTTTCATGGCATTGCCAGAAGGAGATTCCAACAGGCTTATTTCCGCTTCGACATAAACATCTGCACCAGACTGTTGTATAATCATAGTCTTGACATCCTGTTGTTGGGTATTGCCTAATGCGGTTGCTTTTGACAAGGCTTTTAACTTGGCAAAAAAATCAACTGTTGTATACCCCCTTTGGTCGAATGCTTCCTTTATCTTGGTCAAGGCAATACGCTTATTCACGTCATTCTCCAAAACGGTACGTATGTCTTCACCTTGCGTTGTATATGGTATGACCATAATCTTTGGTCGTGCCGTAGGTAAAGGAGTAACTTGAGACTCTATGCTTTGTGCCCATGTGCAGCAGAACGCACACAGCCCCAATAGTATTGTTACAATTTTTTTCATACTCATTTCTTGATAATTAGGTTACAACGAATTAAATTGTGAGAAGCTTTACTATTTTCAATAGCGGTAATGATTTTGCTTGACACGCTGCATTCGGCGAATGACTCTCCTGATAGTTTTGTCACCTTGGCCTTCCCGAGTTCTGACGGATACGGTTTGCCGTCAAGCATCTCTACTGATTCTATCGTAAACATATCGCCGACCTTGATTCCGGCTTCCTTGCCAACATTGAGAAGTATCGTGCTTTTACCTATCGTCTTCAAGACTTTTCCTTTGACAGGAAAATTGATACGGAAATATTCGTAGATATCGGACTGTAAGCTTTGCATGGCTACTGTAACGGCACTCTCTGGCGACAGCATTTCCTTACTGCATTTTCCATCAAAACTCTGCGCCTCATTGCTTACGCCTGTCTCTACGTCAACAACTTTCAACTGAAATGCTACACTCGCTTTATAGCCACGTGTGCTTCCGTCACCGTTCTTCATGCAATAAACTGGAATCTTGACAATATGACCTGTTACCAATTGTTCGGCAGCAACAGCCGCACCTTGTTCTGCAAGATTATGGCTGTCGAGAAAAGCCTCGCTCTTCTGTAGTTCAAGCTCATCCATTACTTTATCGCGACTTGTTCTGTCAACAACAACAAAACGGTGAGTGTTAGTCAACATTTCCACAACTTTCTCTGTTATAAGTCCTGTGTACGGACTCTCTTCATCGCAGGTAAACTGAGTTACGCCTATGACAGGGCGGTCATCGGCTGCTAAGGAAACTTGCGTATACCCACAAAGGATACACGCAAGTATGACCGCATATAAAATACGAAAATTTCCCATTACAGATTCTTTGCAGTTTTTGCTGTTTCAATCATCTGCTTGATGGCAGCGACCTTTGCCTTTGATTCTTCAAGCAAGACTGGGTAAGCATCTTTTGTAAAGGCGAGAGCTGATGCTATCTTAGCTACTTTCATTGGATTTTTGTTAGTAGAAGATGCCTTGGTTGCAGCTTCTGCACCTTTCCCCGCCTCAGCGATAGAAACACCTTCTGCAGTTAGAGTTGTGCCTAATGCGACAAGTTCCTCTACGGTAGGCTTCTTGATGGTTACGTCTGTAACACCATCCTTTGTTTCGCCAATCTGACGATAATAAAGGTCTTGAAGTAAAGCTGATGATGCTGCGGAACTGATGGCTGCATTGTAAACTCCCTGTACATAGGTGTCAACATCTGCAATTCCTGTTTGCTTTGGCTGTTTAGAGCAAAGTTTCTCCAATTTTGCACAACGTTCAATACTAGCCTTAATGTCCTCTTTGGACTGACCGAAACAGAAAGATACCGACATTGCGAGCAATGCTGCGGTAACGAATAAAAATCTTTTCATCTTGTATTATTATTAAGATGGCTGCCTGGCTACCACAGCAGGGTTATTTTTTAATTGGCGGATATACAAAATAAAAAAACGTGGAGCCAGTCTGTCACTCGTTCCACGATTCGTAGGCCTTCGCATTGCCCTGTCAGTCCGAAACGAGCAACGCCGAAAGCCCCACGTATGTGTAAGTATATAAATACCCTTTTTGCAACGAATGCGAAATGCAACCGAAGCCAATGAGGGCTGTATACAATACACCCATGAGACGTTCCTTGTTGCTTTGTTCTTGACTGACAAATGAGTTTGCGAAGTTCACGAATCGTCAAAACCAAAGCGTCAGATACGCCTTTTATTATGTATATGTCTGCCCAACCTCTGCCCCCTCGAGGCTTTCGGTATGGGTATAAACGTTACAAAGGTAACATTTTTATCTCATATTCTTTCTTTTTTTATAGACAAAATGTGTTTTTATGGACTGATTTAACACTATTAAATACAAATATATCAAAGAAATTTACTTTTGCGTGATTTTTCTTGCTAAAAAGTTTGTATAATCAATAATTATTCGTATCTTTGCAGCACGAGAACCCGCCAAGCCTCTCAACGATGCTCAAATGTGCGGGTCGTTTTTGTTTTTATAGGTATATGGCAACAAAAATTCCGTTTATAAAAACATATTCCACACCCCAAGAGCTGGTGCAGCTACTCAAGACAAGAGGTATGGAAATAACCGATGAGGAAAAGGCTCAGCATTATCTTTCACACATCGGTTACTATCGTTTGTCTGCCTATATGTATCCATTGCTTTCAATTCCCAAGGAGCAAAATCTATTTAAGCAAGGTGTAACTTTCAGCAAGGTTATGATGCTGTATCGCTTTGACAAGAAACTGCGTTTACTTCTATTCAATGAAATTGAAAAAATAGAGGTCGCTGTGCGTTGCGCTATCATCAACTTTGGAACGGAAATGATAGGCAACCCTTTTTGGATGACTGATGCCAACAATTTCTTAAATCCGTCCAAGTTCAATCGCTCTATACATCTTATAGAAGATGAACTGAACCATACAAAAGAGGATTTCATCAACCATTTCAAAGAAACATATACTAATCAGTACCCACCTTCATGGATGCTGACCGAAATATTGCCATTTGGTGTAATCACCAATATTTATTCTAACATCAAGAATAAGAAGATAAAGAAACGTATCGCACAGTCATTTGGCTTGCAAGTTGCTCCTTTTGAGTCTTGGCTTACCATTATCACAGTAACAAGAAACTCATGTTGTCATCATGCACGTGTATGGAATAGGACATTCTCTATTCGTGCAACCATGCCTATCAGAATGTCACGTCCTTGGATTTCTTTGCCAACAGACCCATTGAAAGTGTACTTTGATATCTGCATCATCAAGTATTTCCTTGATATTATATCGCCTAACAATGATATGTTAGTCAAGATGCAAACGCTATTTTCCAATTATCCGGAGATAAATCTGGCAGCTCTTGGATTTCCGAATGGGTGGGAGAGCGAACCTTTATGGACGCAAGGGATGTAAGTGCTCTTGCCCTAAGAATTCAAGAATTGGAAAAAGAAAATGCCAGACTTAAAGCGATTCTTGACAAGAATGGGATAGAATATGAAAGTTTAGAATCAAAGACTTATAACTCTAATCGTATAGAAGTAGCATCAGTTTCTATATGCCAATTCTCTTTACAAGAAAAGGTTTCTATATTTCAAAGTGTATTCCAAGGTCGTGATGATGTTTTTGCTAAGCGTTGGTATAGTAGTACGACCCAAAAGTCTGGCTATCAACCTGTATGCACGAGAGAATGGAATCGAGAATTTTGCGATAAAAGAAAATATAAGTGTGCGGATTGTCCCAACAGGCAGTTCGCTCCTTTGACATACAATGACGTTTTCAATCATCTTGCAGGAAAGGATGTATGGGGACGTGATGTTATTGGACTTTATCCAATACGAAAGGACAATACTTGCAGTTTTCTTTGCACAGACTTTGATGACAAAAGCTGTGAACATGGCTACAAGAATGATGTGCTTTCTTTTGTAAATGTTTGCAAAACTTGGAATGTGCCTTGTTACATCGAACGCTCACGTTCTGGCACTGGAGCTCATGTGTGGATATTCTTTGATACGCCAATAACAGCTTTCAAGGCACGAAAGTTAGGAAATGCCATTCTTACAGAGGCGATGAATAGTGATGTCCATCTTTCTTTCAAGTCATACGACCGGTTTTTTCCTAACCAAGACTCCTTGCCCGAAGGTGGTCTTGGCAATCTTGTAGCCTTACCATTACAGGGGATGGCTCGACGCAAAGGAAACAGTGTATTCGTTGATGAAGATTTCAATGCGTATGCTGACCAATGGGAATTGTTATCACAAATTCGTAAGTTGTCGGAGGTAGAACTTGATATGTTGTTACGGCTGCATACTGTGCCAACATTGGGCGAACTCTCGAAGACTAGTGAGGAAAAGCCTTGGGAAACACCTAAAATGGATATGATGCAAACAGACTGTTATCCAAAGGAAATAGTGCTGACAAGAGCTAACATGCTATATATACCTTTGACAAGTCTGTCTGCCAAATGCGTGAACGTTTTCAAGCGCATGGCTGCTTTCCGTAATCCTGAATTTTATGAGAAGCAAGGGATGCGCCTGTCTACGTATAATATTCCACGTATCATTTCGTGTTCGGAAATAACTGACGACTATCTTGTTCTTCCTCGTGGTTGTGAGGATGCGGTTCGTGCCATCCTAACCCAGCATAATGTTAAGGTTTTGATTTCAGACAAGACTAACCATGGGCGTAGTATAAAGGTTACATTCAGAGGAGGTCTTCGAGAAGAACAGCAAAAGGCAATGGAAGCTTTTGCTGGGCATAATGTCGGAACACTATCAGCAACAACTGCGTTTGGAAAGACCGTGTTTGCCATCGGAATGATAGCAAAGAGAAAGGTCAATACACTTATACTTGTTCACAACAAGGCATTGCTTGAGCAATGGAAGGAGCGGTTGGAATCGTTTCTTAAGATTGATGAAACAATAGAAGAGCCTGAAACAAAACGAGGCAGGAAAAAGAAAACTTCCGCCATTGGTTGCTTATACGCAGGCAAGAACTCGCTGCATGGCATAATTGATATTGCTTTGATACAATCTTGTTTGAGTGAAGGCGAAGTAAAGCCTTTTGTCAAGGATTACGGTATGGTGATAGTCGATGAATGTCACCATGTGTCTTCAGTCAGCTTCGAGCTGGTTCTTCGACAAGTGACTGCTACTTTTGTTTATGGTTTGACCGCAACTCCAATCAGAAAAGATGGGCATCAACCTATTATCTTTATGCAATGCGGAAAGATAAGATTCACATCTGATGCCAAGAGCCAAATGGAAAATCAAGGATTCAAACGCCTGCTGATTCCAAGGTTTACCTCGTTCCGAAGCATTATATCAGATCGCAAGACTTATGTTCAAATAACGCAAGAGTTATCCGAGGATAAGGTTAGAAATGAGTTTGTTATGGAGGATGTCAAGGCTGCGATTCAAAAAGGACGAACACCTTTAGTGCTGACAACTCGTACAGCTCATGTCAAGGTGTTGGCACAAATGCTAATGCCTTTTGCTGATCATGTTATACAACTCATTGGTACGGATTCTGCTAAAGAAAAACGTCTTGCATTACAAAAACTACAATCAATACCTACATCAGAATCACTTGTGATTGTGGCTACAGGAAAGTATGTAGGGGAGGGCTTCGATTATCCTCGCCTTGATACCCTGTTCCTTACTATGCCTATAGCCTGGAAAGGAAACGTGGAGCAATATGCAGGGCGTTTACATAGAGAATATGAAGGAAAGAGCGAAGTGTGCATTTATGATTATGTGGATATTCGTGTTCCACTTTGCGACTCTATGTATCGTAAACGACTGAAAGGATATGCTAGAGCTGGATATGGAAAGAATGTGACATCACCAGCACCAGATAAAAAATCCCAAGAATTGATATATGAGCAAAACAATTACGAAGCGGCATTCCGAAAAGATTTGGCAAAAGCCAAACATTCTGTTGTTATCGCAGTGCCAAAAGTGAAGTTCAAATATAAACCCTCTATCATGTCTGCACTCGCAAACCTTCTTCATGATGGGGGTTCTGTGGTTGTACATGTTAAAGAGGAAGGGGCTAATGAGTTAGAACTGTCAAATGCTGGAATGGATGTGGTGTGCAACAAGAAACAAACTCTACAATGTGCCATCATAGACAAATCTATTGTTTGGTATGGAAATATCAATTTCTTTGGCTATAACTCGGAAACAAATAATGTCATGCGAATAGCTGACTACAAAATAGCTAACGAAATGATGGAAATCCTATACTCTGCCACGGAAAACAAGGTAAATGAAAAAAGTTATACTTTACCTAATATAATTAGCAAAATAAAATATTTATAGAATGCATTATAAATGAAAAACAGCCAACTTTCAAATATGCTATTGAAGGTTGGCTGTTTTTTCTTGCTCAAAAGTTTGTATTATCAATAATTATTCGTATCTTTGCAGCACGAGAACCCGCCAAGCCTCTCAACGATGCTCAAGTGTGCGGGTCGTTTTTTAAGGCCGTTACCGCCCCGTTTCAAGCATGTTTTGTTGAATTGCAGTTCTATTTTTGCAGTGATACATTGTTAATAATCAGAAAAATGCTTGTTTTCTGAAATATTATCTGTATCTTTGTACATTAATTATTAAGAGTAAGATTATGGCTTCAAAGAGATATCCTTTGGGAATACAAACGTTCTCCGAAATCGTGAAGGGGAATTACTTCTATGCTGACAAGACGGCTATCGTCTATCAGTTGGCTCATTATGCCAAGTTTCATTTTCTGAGTCGCCCACGTCGATTCGGAAAATCCTTGTTTGTATCTACCCTCCAGGCTTATTTCGAGGGTAAGAAAGAACTGTTCAAGGGACTTGCCATCGAACAGATGGAGAAGGAATGGACGGCATATCCTGTCATCTACCTGGATCTGAGCTGTGGTAAGTATTATAGTTTGGAGAATACATATTCAATTCTAAACGGAATACTAGAAGTAGAAGAGAAAAAATATGGTTTAAAAGTTAATCCAATAGATGAGAAGTCTTTTGGAGGTCGTCTTAAGAACATCTTGCTTGCAGCTACTGCTCAAACAGGGAAGCAAGTTGTCGTTCTCATCGACGAATATGACGCACCTATGCATGATTCTGTTAGTGACGAAGACTTGCAGAAGACCATCCGCAACATCATGAGAGATTTCTTCAGCCCCTTGAAGCAGCAAGAGGGAAACATCCGCTTTGTATTCATCACAGGCATTTCCAAGTTTAGTCAGCTCAGCATCTTTAGCGAGTTGAACAATCTCAAGATTCTCACGTTGAAGGATGAATACAGTAGCTGTTGTGGTATTACCAAGAGTGAATTGACTCAGTATTTCCGTGAGGGAATCGAGGAGATGGCTGAGCATAATGGACTCACTTATGAGGAGACCTTGCAGCAACTCAAGCAGCATTATGATGGCTACCACTTCAGTATCAATAGCGAGGATATCTTCAATCCTTACAGCATTATCAATGCTTTGGATGATAAGGAGTTTAATAGCTATTGGTTTACATCTGGTACGCCTACTTTCTTGATAGAACTGATGCAGCAGAAGAATTTGGATATGCTCAATCTGGACGATCTGTGGATACAGGCATCACGTTTTGATACACCTACGGAAAGGCTTGCTGATCCTATTCCTGTCCTTTTCCAAAGTGGCTACCTTACCATTAAAGGATATGAGAAGAAAGGCAAGTTGTATCATCTCTGTTTCCCAAATCAAGAAGTAAGACAAGGTTTCTCGGAAAGTCTCGTCTGGTATTATTCTGCGCAAGACATGAACAGATATGATGCCATCGTGTATGCTTATTCCAAGAATGTGCTCATCAATGATGACATGGGTGCCTTTATGCCTCACTTGAAGGCATTCTATGATAAGTTTCCATATACGATTATCAACAATAATGAGCGTCACTATCAAGCCGTGATATTCACCATCTTCACCATGCTTGGCGAAGATGTGAAGGTGGAGCATACTACTTCGGATGGAAGAATAGACCTTGTGCTCAAGACGGATAAGAGTATCTTTATCTTTGAGTTGAAATATAAAAAGTCTGCCGACATCGCCATGGCGCAAATCAGCGATAAGAACTATGCCAAGGCTTTTGCCGATGATGGGCGAAAGGTTGTGAAAGTGGGTATTAACTTCTCGGAAAACCAGCGAAGTATAGAGGATTGGGTGATAGAATAAATGAAATAGAAGAAAGTTGGTGACCTTCATCAGGTGTATGTCACCACACTATATAGATAAAAATATATCTGAACAGGGGCGGTAACTCGATTTTTAAGGCAGTTACCGCCCCGTTTCAAGCATATTTTGTTCTTTTGTACAGTCGCAGAACTTAGATAATCACCGCCGTTCCGCTGCATGTTACCATCAGCATAGAACCGCTGTTGCCTACGGTTTCGTAATCCAGGTCGATGCCCACGATGGCGTTGCAGCCCAGGGATGCGGCACGGTCGGCCATCTCTCTGAGGGCTGTATCCTTAGCCTCGCGGAGGGTGCTTTCGTAAGAACCGCTTCTGCCGCCGATTACATCACGGACACTGGCAAAGAAATCCTTTACAAAGTTGGTACCGATGATGGTTTCGCCGGTTACTACGCCACGGTATTCACGGATAGGGTGGCCTTCTATAGTTGGAGTGGTACTTAAAATCATAATCTTTTCCTTTCTTTTTTATGTTATTATCAATGTTATTTATAGCTTAGACGATAAAAGTAGAGAAAAGGTTGCAGAAAATCCAAAAATAATTGTAACTTTTGCATTTGAAATATAAATATTTATAGGTTATATGAACAAGAGATTGATGTTTTCGGCAGCACTCGTGATGACGGGCGAGCTAGACTATCGTGTACCGTATACCCAGAGTTTGCAGTATTTCACAGCCTTACAGACCCTGAACATTCCTTCTCGACTGATAGTCTTGAAGTATGATGGTCACTGGCCAAGCAACCTGAAGTCGATGCCGCTCTATTACAACGCGCACCTCGACTGGTTCCATCGTTATCTCGGTGGTGCTCCTGCACCTTGGGATACAGAGAAGATGGTGAATAATGAGATAGAGTACTAAAATGCCCTATATATAATAAGGTGTAGAAAAACAAAATAAAAAAGCTCCATTCGCAATCAGATGCGAATGGAGCTTTTTTCTGATAATTAAAAACTTACTTTGTTTCCTGTTCTTCCTGCATGTCCAAATACTGGTTGTCCTTGTCGTAGAATTCGTACTGGAGGAACGCCAGTTTCTGTGAAGGAATCACATTGAAGCCGAAACCATACTTAAACTGCCATCTGCGCTTCAGGGAAATGAAGCCCTTGTTGATGAAGGCAGCCACGTAAGGATTCACATACAAAGTGAATTTCTTGACGCCGATCTTGTTGACTAAGCGGTCGATTTTTCTTTCCAACTGGTCGGTAAAGAGGATGCTAGACTTAATCTTGCCCGTACCGAAACAGGTAGGGCAGGTTTCATCTACAGTCACATCCATAGCCGGACGTACACGCTGGCGTGTAATCTGCATCAGTCCGAATTTGCTCAATGGCAGGATGTTGTGCTTGGCACGGTCCTTCTGCATGTTCTTACACATGCGTTCATAGAGCAGCTGTCGGTCTTCGGCAAGATTCATGTCGATGAAGTCGACAACAATGATACCTCCCATATCTCGGAGGCGCAATTGTCTTGCCAACTCATCAGCAGCACCGAGGTTTACATCCAGTGCATTTGCTTCCTGACCTTTCTCACGAGTTCTGTTACCACTGTTTACATCGACAACGTGCAAGGCTTCGGTGTGCTCAATGATGAGATAAGCACCATGCTTGTAGTTAACAACACGACCAAAGCCAGCTTTAATCTGCTTGGTAATGCTGAAATTGTCGAAGATAGGCACCTTACCGGTGTAGAGCTTAACTATGCCCGCCTTTTCAGGGGCTATTAGAGAAACATAGTTCTTCACCTCGTTCATTACATCTTCGTTGTTCACGTAGATGTTCTCGTAAGATGGGTTAAACAAGTCACGCAAGAGAGCAACGGCTCTTCCGGTCTCCTCGAATGCAAGTTGCGGGCGCTGCTGGGTCTTCTGTACCTTGGCGATAGCATCCTCCCATCGCTTCACCAGGACTTTCAGCTCAGCATCGAGCTCAGCGACCTTCTTACCCTCAGCCACAGTGCGGACGATAACGCCGCAATTCTTTGGTTTGATGCTGTGAATGAGTTGTTTGAGTCGGGAGCGTTCTTCACCGCTTTTAATTTTCGACGAGACAGAAACTTTATCACCGAATGGCATGAGTACCAGGTATCGGCCCGCGAATGAGATTTCGCCTGTGAGTCGAGGTCCCTTGGTAGAGATTGGTTCCTTTACGATTTGTACCAGCACTTCCTGTCCTGCTTTGAGTACATTCTGTATGCTGCCGTCCTTTTCCAATTCAGGCATTTTGCTGGCTTTAGAGAATGGGAAAAGTTTCTTTCTGTCGCTCTGTACTTGTTTAAGGTACTTCTGGTAGGAATTAAAATGACTTCCTAGGTCAAGATAATGAAGAAAGGCGTCGCGTTCATAACCTACATCCACGAAGCAGGCGTTAAGACCCGGCATCAGTTTTTTTACCTTTGCGATGTAGATGTTGCCCACAGAGAACGATGCCTCACGAGGTTCGTTCTGGTATTCCACCAGCTGCTTGTCCTCCATGAGTGCGATAGAGATGTCTTTCTGTTGGACATCAATTACAACTTCGCTTGTCATATCTTCAATAATCTTTTAACTTTAAATTAATACAAAAAAAGGGTATGTCATTCCATATCAGAACTGACACACCCCCTCAGTCACGAACTGACCGAGAGCTATAGTAGACTAGCTACACTGCTAGCTTACTTGCTCTTATGTCTGTTCTTACGTAATCTTTTTTTACGCTTGTGAGTAGCCATCTTGTGGCCCTTCTTTTTCTTTCCGTTTGGCATGATTTTAAAATTTTAAAATATTGTTATTATAAAAAATGATATTTCTCTCTTCCTGTCCAGCAGTATTACTGAGCGTTCTGCATCTCCTCGATGAAGCTCTTTGATGGCTTGAAGCTTGGTAAGTCGTGAGCAGGAATGGTGATGGTTGTATTCTTAGAGATGTTACGGGCAGTCTTAGCAGCACGATGCTTGATGTTGAAGCTGCCGAAACCACGCAAGTATACATTGTCCTTCTTTTCGATGAGGCACTTCTTAACCTCTTCCATAAAAGCCTCTACTACAGTACCTACTTCTTTCTTAGGCATACCAGTAGCGATGGCTACCTCATTAATGATATCTGCTTTGGTCATTTCTTTATTTTTTACTAATTTTACTTGTTAATCTTTATTTCGGTGTGCAAAGATACAAGTTTTTTATGATATAACAAAATACTTAAGGCTTTTTTTGCAAAAATAATGCTCTAAGTATTTGCATATAAGGTTTTTATTGCGTATTTTTGCACCAAAATAGAGAAATTATGAGATTTAAGAGATATTTTTTGGCTTTGATGATGGTTGCCTTTCATGCATTGGCGTTGACGGCTGGGGAGGTCTGGACGGCGAAAAATGTACCGATTCCTTTCCTCAGGGATTCTACGCAATATGTTTCCGACCCGGATGGATATGTTGATAAGGCTCAGAAGGATTCTGCCAATTTCTATCTTCAGAAACTGAAGTTGGAGTGTGGCGTACAGAATGTGCTCATCATTGTGGGAAAGGTTGACAACCAGGATGCCTTCCGGATGGCGCAGGATGTGGGCAACCAATATGGTATCGGTTACAAGAAGAGCCGGAGAGGACTGGTTATCGTCATCGCGGTGGAGGACCATAAGTACTTTATTGCTCCAGGAAGTGGACTGGAGGGTGAGTTGACTGATGTGGACTGCGATGATATTGCCCGAGCTTGCATCGTGAAGTATATGCGTGAAGGCAATCCGGGCGAGGCGGTAGCATCTGTGAGCCGTGCTATATATAATAAGGTGAAAAGTGGACGGACGGGAATTACGGATGTTGATGAAGGTTCGGTTAATGACGAAGAGGACTGGTTCCTGGTCATTATCCTGTTCCTTATCTTCTTCGGTATTCCTATCTATCTGTTTATCAGGTATATTCTGGAGATGCTCGGCATTGTGAAGCCAAGACCGAAGAGCAATCAGAGAAACCAGTCTCGTAGGAGAAACAATGACGATGACTGGATACCTCCTTTCTTTATGGGAGGTGGCGGTTCTTCCGGCGGCGGTTTCTCGGGCGGTTCTTTTGGCGGAGGTACCTTTAGCGGAGGTGGCTCTGGCGGAGGATGGTGATGATTGATTATAGTTAATAGTTTATAGTTAATAGTTTATAGTAAATAATTAATTAATAATAATGACAATGGAACAGACAATGAATTCAAACATGCAACCGGCAAAGAGAGGTATAAAGAAAAGCTGGATTATTCTGGGCATCGTAGTTGTGCTGGTACTATGGATGTTCAGTGGTTATAACGGATTGGTAGAGAAACAGGAGTTGGCTACCACAGAGTTGGCTAATGTTCAGACTCAGTATCAGCGTCGTGCTGATATGATGCCACAGTTGGCTAAGATCGTAAAGGCTTATGCCAAGCATGAGAAAGAAACCTTCGCCGAGGTAACCAAGGCTCGTGCTGCTGTAGGTCAGGTAAAGCTGGATGCCAACAATCTTACTGAGGCTAGTCTGAAGAAATATGCTGCAGCACAGGGTGAGTTGGCGAATGCATTCTCCAAACTGATGGTAGTAGCCGAGAAATATCCTGAGTTGAAAGCCAGCGAGAACTTCAAGGCTCTTCAGGTTCAGGAAGAGGGTACGGAAAACCGTATCAGCGAGGCACGCCGCAAGTATAATGAAGCCGTTCAGAACTATAACCAGACGGTTAGAAAAATGCCAAGTGCCCTTATCGCCAGCCTCTTCAATTTCAATGTGATGCCTAAGTTTGAGGCAGCAGCAGGAGTTGAGAAGGCGCCAGATTTGGATATCTAATTGAGAATTGATCATTAAGAATCCTGTTTTTCAACGGGATTAATAGATTTGTTATCTAGTCAATGGGAACGAGAAGTGTCCCATTGGCTAGATTTTCTGTTTTATGCGCTTTCAATTTGAAAGTAACTTAATATTTTATATATATTTTGTATTTCAGATGTTTTTTATTTCAGAAATTCTTTGTATCTTTGCACTCAATTTAAGAAATATGGTAGAAATACCGCAAACATTGAAATTTCAATAAGGTAAATTACAAATATGAAACAAACAAAGATTGTCGCTTCCATCAGTGATCGTAGATGTGATCAGGATTTTATCCGAAAACTGTTTTTCGCCGGTATGAACGTTGTTCGTATGAATACTGCTCATGCCACAGAAGAGGGTATACGCACCATCGTAAAGAATGTAAGAGCCGTGTCTCCACATATAGGTATTATGATTGATACCAAAGGTCCTGAGGTGCGAACTACAGGTGTGAAGGAACCTATCCACTACAATGTTGGTGATGTAGTGAAAATCTTTGGACGTCCGGAAATAGAGTCTTCTCATGATATTGTGAATGTGAGCTATCCTGACATCGCAGCCGATGTTAAGGTAGGTGATGATTTGCTCTTCGATGATGGTGAACTCGATATGAAGATTATCGACAACCAGGGTCCTATGCTGGTTGCCGAGGTTCAGAACGAGGGAGTGCTCGGGGCTCACAAGAGCGTGAATGTGCCGGGAGAGCATATCGACCTGCCTGCACTGACAGAGAAAGATCGCCGAAATATTGAACTCGCTATCGAGTTGGATATTGATTTCATCGCTCACTCTTTTGTGCGCAATGCAGCCGATGTGAAGGCAGTTCAGGATATCTTGGACGCTCACAACAGTGATATCAAGATTATCTCTAAGATTGAAAATCAGGAAGGTGTTGATAATATTGACGAGATTATTGATGCCTGCTATGGTATCATGGTTGCCCGTGGTGACCTGGGTATCGAAGTGCCAATCGAGAGAATTCCAGGCATCCAGCGCCGCATCATCTCTAAGTGTGTGAAGGCGCAGAAACCGGTAATCGTAGCTACACAGATGTTGCATACCATGATTAAGAATCCACGTCCTACTCGTGCAGAGGTAACCGATATTGCCAATGCTATCTTCTATCGCACCGATGCGCTGATGCTTTCTGGTGAGACAGCAAGCGGTAAGTATCCTGTAGAAGCTGTGCAGACCATGGCCCGTATTGCTGAGCAGGCAGAGAAGGATAAGTCTCCACTGAATGATATTGATCCAATGGAAGATGGTAAGATTGACCAGAAACTCTTCCTGGCTCATGCTGCCATTGAGGCTACTAAGAAGTTGGGTGTTGCCGGTATTATTACCGATGGCGAGACCGGTCAGACTGCACGCGACCTGGCAGCCTTCCGTGGTCCAAATCCGGTATTGGCAATCTGCTATAAGGAGAAACTCCAGCGCTGGTTGAATCTGAGCTATGGTATTATTCCAATTCATCAGAAGGATCAGGTTTCTACCAAGGCTATGTTTACCGCAGCGGTACGTATGCTTCGCCAGAAAGGCTACTTATGTGAGGAGGATAAGATTGCTTATCTGAGCGGTAGCTTTGGAGAGGGTGGAGGCACAACCTTCGTTGAGATTAATAAAGTGAAGAAGATTTTCGATAACAGTTATAGCTTTAATTTGCCATCAAATGGCATCGAAGATAAGTAAAAAAGGCTATTATTTCAAAAAAAAATAGACGTAAATAGAATTATTGGTGCAAAAATTTGCAGTATTCAAAAAAATACCGTAATTTTGCACCAATATTTTAAAACGAAAATTTTAGAAAATGAAAAAACTCGTTAGTTTAGTTTTAGTCGCTTTGACTATGATCTTAGTACTTGGCAGTTGCGGAAGTACTAAGAATGTAGCTTATTTCCAAAACGCGGATTCTATCAGTTTGGCTGCTTCAAGAATGCTTTATGAAGCCAAGATTATGCCTAAGGACGAACTTACAATTACAGTAATTACAACAGATCCAAAGGCTGCCATGCCTTTCAACCTCTCTGTCTCTCAAACATTGGGTACAGGCGGACAGTTGAGTTATGGTAGTGGTTCCCTGCAAGGATATCTGGTTGATAATGATGGTAATATTGAGTTTCCTGTTGTTGGAACCTTGCATGTCGGTGGTTTGACCAAGAAACAGGCTGAAGATCTCATCAAGAATAAGGTGAAGCCTTATCTGGCAGAAAAAGAAAATCCTATTGTTACGGTTCGCATGGGCAGTTACCATGTATCTGTATTAGGTGAAGTAGAAAAGCCAGGAATTATTTATGCTCCACAGGAGAAGATGAGTATTCTTGAAGCTTTGGCACAGTGTGGCGACTTAACCATCTATGGTAAGCGTGACAATGTCTTATTGATTCGTCAGGATGCAGCAGGAGAGAAGCATACTTATCGTATGAACTTGAATGATGCAAATATTATTAATTCACCATTCTATTATCTGCAGCAGAATGATATTATCTATGTAGAACCAAATAAGGTGAAAGCTCAAAACTCATCTATCGGTTCATCTACTACATTGTGGTTCTCTGCCGTTGGTACATTGATTTCTATCGCATCATTGATTGTCAATATCTTGCGATAGCAGGTAATAGAAGGGAGTACAATTAGGATACTACAAAAATAATAATATATATATGTGTGGCATTGTAGGATATTTAGGTAAGGGTGACGCTTATCCAGCCCTCATCAAGGGCTTGAAGCGTCTGGAGTACCGCGGATACGATTCTGCGGGAGTTGCCCTTATTGGCAATGACGGCTCTTTGAATGTATATAAGGCAAAGGGCAAGGTGGCAGATCTTGAAGCGTTCTGCTCTGATAAGGATATTTCGGGACATGTGGGTATTGCTCATACACGTTGGGCTACCCATGGAGAGCCTTCAGCTGTAAATGCTCACCCGCATTATTCCTCTAGCAAGAACCTTGCCATGATTCATAATGGAATTATAGAAAACTATGCCGATATCAAGAAGAATCTCATTGCTAAGGGAGTAGAGTTTAAGAGCGAGACGGATACTGAGGTTCTCGTTCAGCTGATTGAATATATTCAGATAAAGAAAAATCTCGACTTGCTGACTGCCGTTCAGGTGGCTCTCCGTCAGGTAATCGGAGCCTACGCTATCGCTATTCTTGATAAGCGTAACCCTAATCAGATCATTGCTGCCCGTAAGCAGAGTCCGTTGGTTGTAGGTATCGGAAAGGATGGTGAGTTTTATCTCGGTTCTGATGCCAGTCCTATCATCGAATATACAGATAAGGTGGTTTATCTGGAGGATGGTAACATCGCTGTGATGCGCCTCGGTGAGGAATTGCAGGTGGTGAACATCCAGAACGTTAAACTCAACCCTGAGGTACAGACCGTAGACATTGATCTCGGTCAGATAGAGAAGGGCGGTTTCCCTCACTTTATGTTGAAGGAAATTTTTGAGCAGCCAGAGTGCCTTCGTAACTGTATGCGTGGCCGTGTAGTTAGCCGCACAGTGGAAACTCGCTTAATGACTGATGGCGACGATACAACCAGCAAGAAGGAGACTGAGATGGGTGTTGTGCTCAGCTCCATTACCGACCATCGCCAGCAGCTTCTCAATGCCAAGCGAATCATCATCGTGGCTTGTGGTACCTCATGGCATGCCGGACTTATCGGCAAGCAGATGATAGAGAACTATTGCCGCATCCCTGTGGAAGTGGAATATGCGTCTGAATTCCGTTACCGTAATCCTGTGGTAACGAAGGACGATGTGGTCATCGCCATTTCCCAGAGTGGTGAAACCGCTGATACCCTGGCTGCCATCAAGCTTGCCAAGGAGAGCGGTGCGTTTATCTATGGTATCTGTAACTCCATCGGTTCTTCCATCGCACGAGAGACAGATACAGGTACCTATATTCACGTAGGTCCGGAGATTGGTGTTGCCTCTACCAAGGCGTTCACTGGTCAGGTTACCGTCCTTATCCTCCTGGCACTTGCCATCGGTAAGGAGAGGGGAACCATCAGCGAAAATGAATATCAGAAGATTACAGAACAGCTTTGGAACATTCCTGCCAAGATGAAGGAAGTGTTGAAGCTCAACAATAAGATAGCTGACTTGAGCCGTACGTTTACATACGCTCGCAATTTCATCTATCTGGGCCGTGGATTCCAGTATCCTGTGGCCCTTGAGGGTGCATTGAAGTTGAAGGAGATTAGCTACATCCACGCTGAGGGTTATCCTGCAGCGGAGATGAAGCATGGTCCTATCGCATTGATTGACAGCGATATGCCAGTGGTAGTTATTGCTACCCACAACTTCATGTACGAGAAGGTCTTGTCTAATATCCAGGAGATCAAAGCCCGTCAGGGTCGTGTTATTGCTATTGTCAGCAATGGCGATGAAACCATTTCCAAGATTGCCGACGAAGTGATTGAACTCCCTGAGACCTTGGAGTGCCTGGAGCCATTATTGGCTACCATTCCTTTGCAGCTCTTGGCTTACCATGTAGCTGTATGTAAGGGCAAGGACGTTGACCAACCTAGAAACTTGGCCAAGTCAGTTACTGTAGAATAATATATAAAGGGATTCGTCATTTCTTGACGTTTCCCTTTTTTTGGAGGGGGATCCCTCGGATAGGTATATTCAAATTTAACTAAATAAGATAAGGATAATAGAGAGATGGAACCATTGAAACATGAGTGTGGTGTAGCAATGATCAGATTGCTCAAGCCACTGGAGTATTACCAGCAGAAGTATGGTACTTGGATGTACGCACTCAACAAACTCTATCTGATGATGGAGAAGCAGCACAACCGTGGCCAGGAGGGTGCTGGTATGGCTTGTGTCAAACTGGGCGGTAAGCCTGGTCATGAGTATATGTTCCGTGAGCGTGCAGAGGGCAAGAATGCCGTGACCGAAATCTTCGGCAAGGCGAATGCCAACTTCAAGAGCCTGACTCCCGAGCAGCTTGCTGATGCAAAGTTCGCTAAAGAGGAACTGCCTTTTGCAGGCGAACTTTATATGGGACACCTGCGCTACAGTACCACCGGAAAGAGTGGTATTCAGTATGTGCACCCATTCCTGCGACGTAACAACTGGAAGGCGAAGAACCTCTGCCTTTGTGGTAACTTCAACATGACCAACGTAGATGAAATCTTCGAGGAACTTACCAAGCAGGGCCAGAGTCCTCGCATCTACAGCGACACCTACATCATGCTTGAACTGATGGGCCACCGTCTGGACAGAGAGGTGGAGCGCAACTTCGTAGCTGCAAAGGCGATGGAGATGCAGAATACCGATATCACCAACTATATAGAAGACCACGTGAAGATGAGCAATGTACTCAAGACCACGATGAAGAACTTTGATGGCGGTTATGTGGTTTGCGGTATCACCGGTTCGGGTGAAATGTTCTCTATGCGCGACCCTTGGGGCATCCGTCCTGCGTTCTATTACAAGAACGATGAAATCGTGGTAGTAGCCAGCGAGCGCCCTGTACTCCAGACCACCTTCGACCTGGAGGCAGAGGAAGTGCAGGAACTGATGCCGGGCACGGCACTTCTCGTGAAGAAGAACGGTGAGTGCAGCATCGAGCGCATCATGGAGCAGAAGGACGATTCTGCCTGCTCATTCGAGCGCATCTACTTCAGTCGTGGTTCCGACAAGGATATCTATAAGGAGCGTAAGCAGTTGGGCGAGCAGTTGACCCAGCCTATCCTGAAGGCTGTGGATTATGATGTAGACCACACCGTGTTCAGCTACATCCCGAACACTGCCGAGGTGGCTTACTATGGCATGTTGAGCGGTTTCAAGAAGTATCTTAATGAGACCAAGATTGAGCAGATTGCCAACCTAGACCATGTTCCATCAAAAGAAGAATTATACGAAATCCTCGGCGACTTTGTCCGCTCAGAGAAGATAGCATGGAAGGATATCAAACTCCGTACCTTCATCACCGAGGGCAACAGCCGTAACGACCTGGCGAGCCACGTGTATGATGTAACCTACGGAAGCATCGAGCCGAATGTGGATAATCTTGTCATTATCGATGATAGTATCGTGCGTGGTACTACCCTGAAGGAGAGTATTCTCCGCATCCTCGACCGTCTGCATCCTAAGAAGATTGTAGTGGTTTCCAGTGCCCCTCAGATCCGATATCCGGATTACTACGGCATCGATATGGCAAGACTGGAAGAGTTCTGCGTGTTCCGTGCTGCTATCCAGCTTTTGAAAGAGCGCAAGATGGAAGACCTTATCGAGCAGACCTATGAGGCTTGCAAGGCAGAATTGGCAAAGCCAAAGGAGGAGCAGATCAATCCGGTACGCTCCATCTACAAGCCATTCAGCACCGAGGAAATCAACGAGAAGATTGTTGAGATGCTTCGCCCAGAGGGCATGACCACTCCTATCCAGCTCGTATTCCAGAGCATCGAGGGCTTGTGCGAGGCGATTCCAAACCACAAGGGTGACTGGTATTTCACCGGTCATTATCCAACCCCAGGCGGCACGAAGCTCTGCAACCAGTCGTTTGTAAACTACATCGAAAACGTTTATCATAAATAAGCGAATAGAGAAGAACGAAAGAATTCATTTGCTCTTATAAGTATGAAATAAAAGAATCAAATGTCAGATATGAAAAAAGTAACCTTAGTTTTGAGCGATGGAACCAAGTTCCATGGCAAATCTTTTGGATATGACGCTCCTGTAGCGGGCGAGGTTGTGTTCAACACAGCCATGATGGGATATCCAGAGAGTTTGACCGACCCTTCTTACGCCGGTCAGTTGATGACACTTACATTCCCTCTCGTGGGCAACTATGGTGTGCCACCATTTACTTTTGAGGAGAATGGTTTGCCAACCTTCATGGAGAGTGACAAGATTTATGCTTCTGCCATCATCGTGAATGATTACAGCGAGCAGTACAGCCACTGGAATGCAGTGGAGAGTCTTGCCGACTGGTTGAAGCGCGAGAAAGTGCCAGGAATCACAGGCATCGATACCCGTGAGTTGACTAAGGTGCTTCGTGAACATGGTGTGATGATGGGTAAGATTCTCTTTGATGATGAACCAGACAACATCCCTGAGGCTAATTACGAGGGTGTAAACTTCGTTGACCAGGTAAGCTGCAAGGAAATTATCCGTTATAACGAGGGTGCCGGCAAGAAGGTGGTTCTCGTTGACTGCGGTGTGAAGGCAAACATCATCCGTTGCCTCATCAACAGAGGCGTAGAGGTGATCCGTGTGCCATGGAATTACGATTACACCGATATGGACTTCGACGGATTGTTCCTGGCCAATGGTCCTGGTGACCCAGATATGTGCGAGGATGCAGTAAACATTATTCGCAAGCAGATTAGCCAGAGCCGCAAGCCTATCTGCGGTATCTGTATGGGTAACCAGTTGCTTTCTAAGGCAGCCGGTGCTACTATCTACAAGTTGAAGTATGGTCACCGTTCACACAACCAGCCTGTGCGCATGGTAGGAACCAACAATTGCTACATCACCTCTCAGAACCACGGTTATGCTGTTGATGCCAAGACATTGGGCAACGATTGGGAGGAACTCTTTGTAAATATGAATGATGGCTCTAACGAGGGTATCCGCCACAAGGTGAACCCTTGGTTCTCAAGCCAGTTCCACCCAGAGGCTTGCTCAGGCCCTGTGGATACAGAGTTCATGTTTGATAAGTTCGTAGAAACACTCAAGTAAACTTGTGTGTAATGTTAAGTGTTAAATGTTAAGTTGCCTAACGGGCGAATAACAAGCCTTTCAATAGGAGAAACAAGGGCGTAAGCCTAATTCAACATTTAACATTTAACATTCAACATTTAACATTAAAATAAAGAATAATGAAAGACGAAAATATAAAGAAGGTGCTCCTCTTAGGTTCTGGAGCCTTGAAGATCGGTGAAGCAGGTGAGTTCGACTACTCAGGTTCGCAGGCCCTGAAGGCATTGCGCGAGGAAGGTATCGAGACTGTGCTTATCAACCCGAATATCGCAACCGTACAGACATCAGAAGGTGTTGCCGACCAGATTTACTTCCTGCCAGTGCAGCCATACTTCGTAGAGCGTGTCATCCAGAAGGAGAAGCCAGACGGTATCCTCCTCAGCTTCGGTGGTCAGACAGCCCTCAACTGTGGTGTAGAACTCTATCGCCAGGGCATCCTGGAGAAATATAACGTCAAGGTATTGGGTACTCCAGTACAGGCTATCATGGATACAGAGGACCGTGAGCTCTTCGTAGAGAAGCTGGATGAAATCAACGTGAAGACCATCAAGAGCGAGGCTTGCGAGAACATCGAGCAGACCCGCAAGGCTGCTGCTGAGCTCGGCTATCCTGTCATCATCCGTGCTGCTTACGCCTTGGGTGGTCTTGGTTCCGGTTTCGCAGACAACGAGGAGGAGTTGAACAAACTCGCTGAGAAGGCTTTCTCTTTCTCTCCACAGGTATTGGTAGAGAAGAGTTTGAAGGGCTGGAAAGAGATTGAGTATGAGGTAGTTCGCGACCGTTACGACAACTGTATCACAGTTTGTAACATGGAGAACTTCGACCCACTGGGAATCCATACTGGTGAGAGTATCGTCATCGCTCCATCTCAGACCCTGAGCAATTCTGAGTATCATAAGCTCCGTGCCCTCGCCATCAAGATTATCCGTCACATCGGAATCGTGGGTGAGTGTAACGTGCAGTATGCCTTCGACCCTAAGAGCGAGGATTATCGTGTAATCGAGGTGAATGCCCGCTTGAGCCGTTCATCAGCCTTGGCATCTAAGGCTACCGGTTATCCTCTTGCCTTCGTTGCAGCCAAGCTCGGTATGGGCTACGGTCTGTTCGAGTTGAAGAACTCTGTAACCAAGACCACATCTGCCTTCTTCGAGCCAGCATTGGACTACGTGGTCTGTAAGATTCCTCGTTGGGACTTGTCTAAGTTCCGTGGCGTAGATAAGGAGTTGGGTTCATCTATGAAGTCAGTAGGTGAGGTAATGGCCATCGGCCGCAACTTCGAGGAGGCCATCCAGAAGGGTCTTCGTATGATTGGTCAGGGCATGCACGGTTTCGTAGAGAACAAGGAGCTTGAAATCGATGATATCGATGCAGCTTTGCGCGAGCCAACAGATAAGCGTGTGTTCGTGATTTCAAAGGCAATGCACAAGGGCTATACCGTAGATCAGATTCACGACTTGACCAAGATTGACAAGTGGTTCCTTGAGAAGTTGAAGCACATCATCGACATTGACGAGGCGATGAAGAAGTGCAACATCAATACTCTTGACCAGGATTTGCTCCGCACCGCTAAGGTTTACGGTTTTACCGACTTCCAGGTAGCCCGTGCCGTGGGCTTGGAGCAGGAGTTGGGCAACATGCACAAGGCTGCCCTGCTGGTTCGCAACAAGCGCAAGAGCTATGGCATCCTGCCTGTAGTAAAGCAGATTGATACCCTAGCAGCAGAGTATCCTGCTCAGACCAACTACCTCTATGTAACTTACGCTGGCGTGAAGAGCGACATCACCTTCGAGAACGACCACCGTTCTATCATCGTACTCGGTTCAGGTGCTTACCGCATCGGTTCTTCTGTAGAGTTCGACTGGTGTGGCGTTCAGGCATTGAACACCATCCGCAAGGAAGGCTGGCGTTCTGTGATGATCAACTACAACCCAGAGACCGTATCTACCGACTACGATATGTGCGACCGTCTCTACTTCGACGAGTTGACCTTCGAGCGTGTGATGGATATCATCGAGATGGAGCAGCCTCATGGCGTCATCGTATCTACTGGTGGTCAGATTCCAAACAACCTGGCTATGCACCTCGATGCACAGAACGTGCCAATCCTGGGTACTGCTGCCAAGGACATCGATAACGCTGAGGACCGTGCCAAGTTCTCTCAGATGTTGACCAACAACGGCATCAACCAGCCAGAGTGGAGCGCCCTGACCTCTATGGAGGATATCGACAACTTCATCGAGCGTGTAGGCTTCCCAGTATTGGTTCGTCCTAGCTACGTGCTTTCGGGTGCTGCGATGAACGTATGTTCTAACGAGGATGAGCTGAAGCGATTCCTGCAGTTGGCTGCCAATGTAAGTGAGGATCACCCAGTGGTAGTAAGTAAGTTTATCGAACATGCCAAGGAGATTGAGATGGATGCAGTGGCAAAGAATGGCGAGGTGATTGCCTATGCGATTTCCGAGCACATCGAGTTTGCCGGTGTTCACTCAGGTGATGCTACCATCCAGTTCCCTCCTCAGAAGTTGTATGTTGAGACAGTTCGTCGTGTGAAGCGAGTAGGTCGTCAGATTGCCAAGGAGTTGCACATCAACGGTCCGTTCAACATCCAGTTCATGGCTCGTGACAATGATATTCTCGTTATCGAGTGTAACCTTCGTGCCAGCCGTTCGTTCCCATTCGTAAGCAAGGTATTGAAGATCAACCTCATCGAGTTGGCTACCCGCGTAATGCTCGGTTTGCCAGTAGAGAAGCCACACAAGAACCTCTTTGATCTCGACTATGTAGGTATCAAGGCATCCCAGTTCAGCTTCAACCGTCTGCAGAAGGCGGACCCAGTATTGGGTGTGGATATGAGCAGTACGGGTGAGGTAGGTTGCTTGGGCGACGATACATCTACCGCACTTCTGAAGAGTATGCTTTCTGTGGGTCATCGCATTCCAGCCAAGAACATCCTGCTTTCTACAGGTTCTGCCAAGCAGAAGGTAGATTTGCTCGATGCAGCCCAGATGTTGGTTAAGCATGGCTACAAGCTGTATGCAACCGGTGGTAGTAGCAAGTTCCTCACCGAGAATGGCATTGAGAACACCCGTGTGCTTTGGCCATCAGAGGAGGCAGAAGGCGGTGCGCCTAAGGCTTTGGAGATGCTCCATAACCACGAGATTGATATGGTAGTGAATATTCCGAAGAACTTGACCAGCAGCGAGTTGAGCAATGGTTACAAGATTCGTCGTGCTGCCATCGACCTGAACGTGCCATTGATTACCAACAGCCGTCTGGCGAGTGCGTTCATCTATGCATTCTGCACCACCAAGCTCGAGGATATCGATATCAAGGCTTGGGGAGAGTATAAATAGCTCTTTATTTAAATAATTCTCGCCAAAAGAAGTCAACCGTTTTACAGCTGATCTTCTTATGGTGGTCATGAAAACTTTTCATCAACAAAAAAGCTTGTCTGTAGTAAGTGATGCTATAGACAAGCTTTTTTTATGAAAAATCAAAAAAAACTTGGACGTTATTTTTGCAATTGTCTGAAAAACAAGATGTATTGCAAGCAGATGAACTGCAAGCAGATGTACTACTTGCTGTAAATCGTTCGCCATTGGCGAACGATTTGACAAATACAAGACTATATATCGATGTCTGTTCCATCATAGAGCAAGGCAGGAAGGAAGCTTATGCCTCCGTCAATCATAAGATGATAGAAACCTATTGGAACATAGGGCGACGCATCGTGGAAGAAGAACAGAATGGTGAGGCGCGTGCAGAGTATGGGGTTCAGATCATTGCGCAATTATCTGAGCAATTGACACATCAATATAGTAAAGAATTTAGCAAAAGAAATTTGGCTTATTTCCGCCAATTCTACTTGACAATCAATGATATACGAATTTTGCAATCACGATTGCAAAATCTTGCTTGGACACATATGACAATAGTCGTCTGGCGAGTGCATTCATCTATGCATTCTGCACCACCAAGTTGGAGGATATTGATATCAAGGCTTGGGGAGAGTATAAATAATGTTTAGTGATTATTTATTAGTGATTAAGAATTGACAGTTAAGTCATTCTTGATGATTCCCAATAGAAAAATCCCTGCTCTAGGAAAGGCTTCCTATGGCAGGGATTTTTTAGATAATAAACGTCTTACTCAAATTCAATATGCTCTTGTGAAGGAATACGGAAAGAGAACCATGTTTCTCCATTTTTGTTGGTGATAGCTAAGTCTCCTCGTGTAATGGTGTCCATGCCAATGATAATGTCATTGTCTTCTAAATCACAAGCAAGAACTTCCAAATCTTTTATCCAAGCACCTTCTTTGGCAAAATATAGGCTTATTTTATAAGTGTAAGCCTCTACATTTCCGCCAATTCCTGCAATCATGGCTTTTTGGATAGGTTCCAATCCTAAAGCATCTGCTATGTTTCTGGATATAATAGTGTTTGTAGCACCTGTATCCCAAAGGACATCCTTGGCTTCGCAATATTCAAGTTTATTGTTAGTTGCAGGTTTTATCACAAAACAACTTGACAGAATGCTTTCAGCCTTTGCAGGATATTTTTGTGTAATAGACTTTTTCATCTTGAAGTTTTTATTGAGCCTTAACCTTGTGGATGGTAGCGAGTCGTGCTATGTGTCCTTTCGGAAGTGGAGACATTGTAATTTCGCTACGAGCAGGAAAAAACTTGTCGATGTCTTTGTAGTCTATGGTATGAACTTGTATTTTCTTGTCTTTTGTTTCCATATAGCTTTCCTTTCTTTTATTATTGTTGCAAAGATACGCTGAAAATTCGAAACTACCAAACATTTCTTGTAATTTTTGAGATTTATAATCAAATGTTAAGGGTGTATCAGTTAAATCCTGTGTTTATAATGTGGGATTATGGATACAGAAATTTACTGGTGCAACCAAAAAAGCCATGAAAACTTTGGTTGTTTCAAAATTTCATCGTAAATTTGCAGTAAAAACTATAATAATGAAGAGTTATGGAAGAAAAATTATCGACTATATATTTGGTAAGCGGTCAGACTGCCCTGCAATACATTATGAATGTGAGCGAAAAATACAGGCAGATAGCGACCGAAGCGATATTCGAGTGTTTGAGACTGGGCTATCCACTCAACGACATGGAGATTACTGGCAAGGCAAGAGAACTGCAGAGGAAGAGGAATGCCTATGTTTGATAAAAATCGCCAAAGAACAAGGCTTTAAGTTATGGATGAATTGACAAATACAAGATTATATACCGATGTCTGCTCCATCATAGAGCAAGGCAGGAAGGAAGCTTATGCCTCCGTCAATCATAAGATGATAGAGACCTATTGGAACATAGGGTGACGCATCGTGGAAGAAGAACAGAATGGTGAGGCATGTGCTGAGTATGGGGCTCAGATCATTGCGCAATTATCTGAGCTATTGACACATCAATATGGTAAAGGATTTAGCAAAAGAAATTTGGCTTATTTCCGCCAATTCTACTTGACAATCAGTGATATACGAATTTTGCAATCGCGATTGCAAAATCTTACTTGGGCACATATAACAAAAGTTCTTCGTGTGGAAGACTCTACTGCCATTCGTTGGTATTTTTGTTTTCGTATTAGATATTCCCTATACTATGTTGAAGAGAATCTGTAATCCCAGCTTGTCCTTCCCTTATGGAAAAAAGAAAAGTTAAAGTTGCAGAAATGTTTGGTGATTTACATGATTTTGTTTATTTTTGCATTGTAATATAACATGTAACTATAAGAATAATAAAATATGCCGGAAATAGCAAGGTTTTATGGAATCATCATAAAGATGTTCTTTAAGCCAAAAGAGCATGAACCTTCCCATATTCATGCAATCTATAATGAGTATGTAGGTTTATTCAATATCAAGACATTTGAAATGTTTGAAGGAGATTTACCTAAAAAGGCTCAAGAGTTAGTAACAGAATGGCTCTCACTTCATTCTGATGAACTTCAGGACATGTGGGACAAACAAATAATAACAAAACTTCCACCATTATGATACCAAGAATTAAGAAAATGTCAGTTCTCGATGACTATATCCTTTTCGTTGAATTCGATGATGGATATAAAGTGTTGTACGATGTGAAGGATGACATCAAGACGCTTCCTTCGTTTCGTGCATTAGTGGATGTATATGGCCTTTTTAAACAAGCCCAGTTGGACACCAGCCGAACTTGTGTATATTGGAACGACAAGATAGATCTAGCCAGCGACAGTATTTATGAGTATGGAAAGGCAGCATAATTAAAATCCCGGTTTCGTCATTCTTGATGATTCCCAATAGAAAATCCCTGCTGTAGGATAGGTTTCCTATGGCAGGGATTTCTTATTTGAAAAAAGCCGTGAAAACTTTGGTTGTTTCAAAATAAAGCCGTAAATTTGCAGCAAAAACTATAATAATGAAGAGTTATGGAAGAAAAATTATCGACTATATATTTAAGAGATGGGCGGAACGCCCTGCAATATGTTATGAGCCTGAGCGAAAAGTACAGGCAGATAGCGACCGAAGCGATATTCGAGTGTTTGAGACTGGGCTATCCACTCAACAATATGGAGATAACAGGCAAAGCACGAGAACTGCAGAGGAAGAGGAATGCCTACGTTTGATAAATATCGCCAAAGAACAAGGCTTGTATATAGATAAGTCGGACTGGGGTAAATTTGGTGACAGACGAATGATTCCAACGGGAGAAAGCATTGTCTTTTTGAGTGAAGACGGAACAACTTTCACCAAAATGAAGTCTCCTTTTGCAAAGGCTCCGATGAAGCATATCTTGCCAGAGGATATCATTTATGAACATCTGATTCATAACATCTTATTCCCATCAACGAGGTATCGTTTTATTGGCTTTTCAGAGGATATAAAGGGAATCCGGATTGTTCTTCAGCAACGAAATATATCCGATATGTTTCAAGTACCATCGCAGAAAACGATTGACGATTATCTCATTAATCAACTGGGCTTGACAAAGGAGGATAGATATTTCTATGGAAATGAATATTTGGCAATAACTGATGTTTCTAATGTCAGTGATAATGTGCTGTGTGATGAAGATGGCAAACTGTATTTCATAGACCCGATTATCCGGTTGAAGAAGTCGGGAAGAGAGGTATGGGAGTATCTTTATAGAACAAGATGTGTATGATGTTTGTAAGTCCTTCTTTTCGATGATTCACTATAATACATAGAAAAATCCCTGCTGTAGGAAAGGCTTCCTATGGCAGGGATTTCTTATTTGAACAAAAAAGCAGTGAAAACTTTGGTTGTTTCAAAATAAAGCCGTAACTTTGCATATGTAAACTGGTTAAATTTCATAGCATGATGAAACAGCAAGTAAAACAAGTACCATACGGAGTGTCTGATTTCGCCACGGTGATGAGTCAGAATCTATATTATGTCGATAAGACGATGTTTTTGCCAGAGCTGGAGAAGCAGCCTCGCAATCTCTTCTTCGTCCGTCCCCGTCGTTTTGGAAAAAGCCTGTTTCTCAGTATGCTCTACTCTTACTATGACTGTAATCAGAAGGATAGTTTCGAAAAACTCTTCGGTAATTTGTGGATAGGCCAGCATCCTACATCCCTGCAAGGAATTTACCAGGTACTGTTCCTGGATTATTCTCAGATTACAGGTAAGATAGAAGTTTTGGAGGAAAGATTCAATGCCTTCATAAGATTATCATGCAGTTCAAGGGCTGGGAGTTGGCAAGGATAGAGGAAATAGAGTAAAAGATAGGGTTTATAACTCTATCTTTTATCATAAAACATCCTACCGCATTTTTCAAGAAGTGTCATTGATGTTTAGTTGTTAATAATCAGAAAGATAACTGACGTTTTGAGAGCAAAAATGAGACTATGAGACTTTTTTCGCAGAAAAAACTTATTATAGGGTTGCTTTAGTTTCAAAAATAATCCATATCTTTGCAGTCGTTTGGATGCTCATAATTTAATAATGGAGGATTGGATATGAATAAATTAACAAGAGAAGAGGCACTTAGATGTTGGAAATCTTCCAAGGCCACAAAGAAAGCCATGGTTGATAAGATGCAGAAGATGCTTTATGAAGACTACAAACTACGTACAGGCGAGGAGCCTGTGAGATTTAATGTCTTGTTGTAGCTGCTTTTGGTTTTATATAAGCTTCAGGTTGTGTGTTATGCTTCATTTTCGCTTCGGAAATGAAGTATTTTTATGTTGTAGAGCATCTAAAAACAAATTTATCTGTATTTTGTTGAAGAAAGATGCTTTAGTTTCAAAAATAATCATTACCTTTGCTGTTGCATTCTCTTGCAGAAAGCCCGAAGGGCTGAGTGGGTGGGTGCTACTTTTATGAAATAGAGCGTTTATCTGACGCTTGTCTTTGACGTGCCGTAACTTCGCAACTTACAAATACAGTCAAAGAACAAGGCAACGGTAGATGTTCACGGTAGGTATATTATACCCTGCCGTGTGTTGTCGTATACATGTATTGTTTGCGGCTGCCCACGCATGGGATGATATATGTCATGCGTGGGCTTTCTGCGGTTGTCCGTTCTTACTGTATGGGCAATGCGAAGGCCTCGGCACGTGGGATGGGCAACAGGCGAATCCCACGCTTTTTTTCTTAAGGTGAACTAATTAAACTTAAACAGGCATTTTCCGCACTTGGGGATTCTACGGATTAAAAACAAAAGAAAGGGAAAACTTAAGTGTATAAGGTAACATGGGACAAGGATGTGAATGGAGTGAGGTTGCACTCACGTATTGTAGAAGGTGTATTGGGTACATCTCCAAGACCCGTGTTCTATGAAGAACTTGATCTCTTAGGATTAGACAAACTTGGTTGGAAGTATCCTCATTGCGAGGAGCCTCTCCTTTGGGCTATCAATAAGCAGTATTATTATAAAGGCGAGTTGGTTTTCGAAGCCAAGGGAGCTAACATCTATGATGCGGCTACCATCATTTTGCAACCAGCTGGTGAGCAATTGGTGCTGGAACCTATCGATGTTGATACCATGTTGGAACGCAACAAGGATAAGATGTTTCTCTTGGAAAGTGAGGCGATTGAGTTTATTCACGAGACATACGAACAGTATGCCCGTGCTCGTAAGACTGTACAGGCTGCATCTGCTAACACATTAGACTTTGAGGCTTTAGCCCAAAAAGCAGAGAAAAAGATTAAGAAAAAAATGGCGATTGTTAAAGAGGATTGTGACTCATTTGATATCATGCCATTGGAGGAAGCCAATAATGCTGGAAAACGAGTTTATCAGACGACAAAAATAGATAAGTTCATTGCTTCTTTTTCTGGAGGCAAGGATTCGCAAGTTGTACTTGACTTGTGTACCCGTGCAATTCCAAGTACCGATTTTGAGGTGATTTATAGTGATACAGGCTATGAGTTGCCACCTTCTTTGGAACTATACGATAAGATTCAAAAGCAATATAAGGAGAAGTTTCCTGACTTGAAATTTTCATTAGCTCGTAATCATGATAGTGTTTTGAACTATTGGGATAAGATAGGTACACCTAGTGATACACACCGTTGGTGTTGTTCTGTGATGAAAACTGCTCCGCTGTATCGAATGTTGAAAACAGGTGATGGCAAACAAGCAAAAATTCTTACTTTTGATGGAGTGAGAGCGGAGGAAAGTGTTAGGCGTTCTACTTATAATAGAATAGGCAAAGGGGTAAAACATAATAACGTTATTAATGCAAGTCCAATATTAAGATGGAGTGCGATAGAAATCTTCTTATATATTTTTGAGCAGGATCTTTATGTGAATCCAGCTTATAGAAGAGGTATGACACGTGTCGGTTGTTTGATTTGTCCTTTTTCTTCTGAATGGAATGATATGATTTCCAATAAATGCTATAAGGAAAGCCTTATGCCGTTTTTGGGTAGAATAGAGGACAAAGCCCATAAAGCATGTATTAGTGATGTTGAAGATTATATAAAGGAAGGAAAATGGAAATTGCGTGCTGGAGGTAGGGATATGGAATTCCCATCTGCATTAATCGTAAAGAGTATAAAGCCTAATTTAGTATTAGAAATTAAACATCCACAAAAAACTCTTCTTACTTGGTTGAATGCTGTAGGTAAGTTTCATGTAACTTCAGATGTTGATGGAACAATTAATGGGGAGTTAAGTTTTGAAGGAAAGATATTTAAGTTTACGGTTAAAGAAAAAGATGGAATACATAAGGTAAGCTTCATCAATACTCAGATGTTCCCTAAACTACAAGGGTATTTGAAAAGGGCATTTTATAAATCTACTTATTGTGTGGATTGTGAAACTTGCGAAGTTGAGTGTCCTACAGGAGCATTAAGGATACTTCCAACTGTAAAATTGGATTCCAGCAAATGCGTAAGTTGTCATAAGTGCTTAACGTTCCATGACTTTGGTTGTATAGCTGCAGCATCATTGGCAATTACTGGTAGAAAAACAAATAATACAAACAATATGAAGTTAATCAGTTATAATAATTTCGGGTTGAATGGAGACTGGATGGAATTCTTTTTCTATAATTCTAGTGATTATTTTACAGAGAATTCTCATGGTCTTAATATAAAAGAGCAACTTCCTAATTTTGTGAAGTGGTTAGTGCAGGCAGAGATATTGAAGGATTCAAAGTCTAAAAAGATAACAGAGTTAGGGCAATTGTTGGCCTCTAACTATCCTGATATGCCTGATATGGTTTGGCAGATTATATGGATTAATCTTTCTTATAACTCTCCAATTGCTGCATGGTATAAAGAAAGAGTAAACTGGGAAGAGATTATTTCACAAAAAGAGATAGAAGAAAGAGTGCTTGCTGATTATTCCGATAATAGTAAGACTACAGTACATAATGTGGTTTATGCTTTGTTCCGCACATTTAAAGAGAGTCCAATCGGAGATGCCGGACAACTTGTTCCAAAAGATAAGACAATGTTTGTACGAACATCTTATGAATCATTGGAACGTGAGACGGTCGTTTATTCGCTTTATAAATATTGTGAAAGAAAAGGCATACATTCTCTTCGTGTTAGTGACTTGTATGCAAGTGACAACAATTGGGGACTTTATAAAGAATTTGGCATATCTAAAATAGAGTTGTTTTCTGTTCTTCGTTCACTTAACAGTGATGCCAATCGTTTGGTTATTGCTGAGTTAAATATGGGCTTGGACAATATTACTTTGCGTGATGATATAAATGCAATAGAAGCATTGAATTTGATGATAAAATAAATATGAGTTTACAGAGTGACTATTATAAAACGGCAATATTACAGCTTAAAAGAGGGAATTATAATGGGCATGTCTCAAATGCCAAAACTTATTATTTACTATCAATCCTTGAGAGAATTGATAAGGGGCTTTTGGTTGATAATAAAATTAAGTTTGATGATGAATCAAAGAAGTTTTATGAAACTCAATGTCTTGCTTACAAAGATGTGGTCACTCCTTTTGTAAAACCATATTTTCATCTAAGCTCTTCATTGTTCTATCATATAAAATGGAACAAAGGAACTAAGGTGGAGTCTTATGCAAAAACTCCATCAGGAAAGTTCCTTAAGGAGAAGTCAGAATATGCATATCTTGATGATTCTTTTTGGGAATTACTAAAAGGGGCATAATACAGAAAAGAGATAAAGCAACTGATAGTCAAAACATTTTTGAAATTACAATAACCGCTTATGGCTACAAAATATAATGATATAGTAACATTGAGGTCAATGCGTCCTGCTTATAACATAAAGAATGAAGGACCAGATGACTGGAAGACGTTTATAGCAAATGATCAATTCAACGACCTGTTGAAGAAGACAATTAGTGCTGTAAGAAATAACGATGCCGATTCGCATAAGGCGATATGGGTTGCAGGAACGTATGGATCAGGTAAGAGCCATGCTGGTGCAGTATTAAAACATCTTCTTTGTGATGAGGTTAAAGATATTGTCGATTATGTAAATGAAGAATATGGAGAAGAAAAGTACAATCTTCTTCGTAACTCCATTTTGAAACTTCGTGAAAGTAAGCGTTTGTTTCCTGTTAATCTTTATGGTCAACAGGCAATTGCTCATGAGGCAGATTTGTCTTTGCAGGTTCAAAAAGAAGTGATACGAGCATTGAAAAATGCTGGTATCAAGCTGACCGTGCAAACTGATTTTGATAATTATATTCAGCATATTGAAAACGAGCCTGACTTGTGGACCATGCTCATAGCAAACAATGAGGTGTTAAAGAGTGTAGCTCCTGATTTGAAAATGCTGAAAACAAGGTTGGCTAATGGAGATACCGAGGTTTTGAATCGTGTTACCATGGCTCTGAGAAATATGGGTATCAATGTGCCAATCAAAAACTCTAATTTGAAAACTTGGATATTCGAGGTTCAGAATGAACTTCGTAGTCTAGGTGTTTACGATGGCCTGCTCATTATTTGGGATGAGTTTACGGATGTTATGCGCTCTGATTTAGGTGTTCCTCTCTTGAAAATCTTACAGGAGATAGCTGAGGATATGATGAATCCTGAGAATGATACTTATTTCTTGTTCTTATCTCATCCATCTGCCTTGAATTCATTGAAAGAAGCAGAACGTGAACAAACCAGAGGGCGTTATCATTATGTTATCTATAATATGGAACCAGTTTCTGCATTCCGTATTATGTCGAAGAAATTTGTGATTGTTGACAAGGTCTTATATAATCAGCGACAGGAGTATTTCTGTAGCTTGCATCAAGAGCTTCTATCTGCATTTGCTTCTTCTTCTACAGATCCAGCACAGACTCAGAAGGACTTGGCAAACTTGTTTCCTGTTCATCCTTCCACAGCGAATTTAGCAACCTATTTTGCTCGTGAGGCCGGCTCTTCCAGCCGAAGTGTATTTGAGTTCTTGGCTTGTGATGAGGTGAAAGCATTTTTTGACAATGAAGATGCATACGCAGACAAAGATACGGTTACTCCAAATTATCTTTGGGATTATGTGCAAGAATATTTTGAAAGTGATACTGCCCGTTTTGGTGCTGTGACTGAACGATATAATTCTCATCATTTGGCTGTTGAGGCTCAAGGTGATGATTACCTTGCTGTGTTCAAAGGAATTCTGCTTTTGAATGCACTGAATAATATAGCTAACAACGACAGCGTAACACCAAGTGAGGAAAATATCTATAATCTCTTTGAAGGTACTCCTATATATAATAATGTGGGAGAGATTCTAGATTACTTCAATGAGAAAAGTATCATTCAGCGTCAGCCAAATGGTAATTTCTCAATTCTGTTTACTGCATTGCCAACAGATGAAATCCAGAAAATTAAGGAAGAATTGAAATCAACAACATTCTTGTTTGCTGAGCAAGTTATTAACTTTGGTGATACTGCCAAGAATTTCATGGACAAGAACTTGTCTCAGGTGGCGCGTCCATTGGAATTTCAGTTTTTCTCTTTGACAAGTAATGAATATACATTGCTCAATAAGATAGAGAATTTTGCAAAAAATGCTACTTCATATTCAGTGCTTTTAGCATTTATGGTAGGAAAGACTCGACAGGACATCTTTGAGTTAAAAGACATTATCAATAAGAACAAACAGGATGAGAGATTCAAAAATATCTGTTTCGTTTTATTGGAGAGTCCTATGGGTGAAAAGGAATACGAACGATTCATAGAGTACCAGGCAAATGCTACTTGTGCCCAGAAGCATGGTCTTGCTAATCAGCAGAAGACTTATACTAAAAATGCAAGTGAAATGATTTCTGGATGGCTGGGAGAAATCCGTGGTGGAAATGTAACCTTCTGTTTGCGTGATGATGAATTGCCGATATCTGGTACGAGATTGGCTTCAACCATCAATAACTCTATAGCTCCAGCCATCTTTACGTCTGGTCCTGAAGCTTTGGAGATTATTAGAACACGTTCATCTAACACATTCTGGAGGAAATCTTCTGTAAAAGCAACTGTAGATAATGTTCTTTCCTTCCATACTAAGGAAGATATTATTGCTAAGTGTGGCGGTCCTGCTAAGCATGTTGAATATCTGTTGCAAGATAGCGTGGATGATAATCTGGAATGGAAATCAGATATAAGTTCTGAGCATCCTTTGAAAAAGGTATGTGACTATATTCAGAATGTCTTTAATCATACTAATAAGAATCAGTCGTTCAATTTGGGTGATAAGCTTATAGGGTTGACCTTACCTCCATTTGGCTTGTTCCAATCGTATGCTCCGATGGCTATGGTTGCTTTTGCGATGCGTAAGTATGCTGGTAAGATCTTTGATTTGAACGGTAAGCCAAGAACTGCAAATCATTTGGTGGATGATATTGTTGAAATGTTCAAGGCCTGGGAAAGTGGTAAAACTTCTCCAAAGCTCAACTTTATGTTTGAGAGCAAGGAAGCTGGTGCTATTACAAAGAATCTGATTAAGACTTTTAAGCTGAATAAGCTTCCAAAATATTCTGATGTCAGCAGTTTGACAGATGCACGTTGGGCTATGACTCATGAGTATTCTGCTAGTGTTGGTTATCCTCTTTGGTCTTTGAAATATGTGCCAGAGTGTTCTGACGAGAATAGAGAACTGATTGATGGAATCATCAAGGTAATTACCGATTCGGAAAGTGTTAAGAATCCTCAGCTTATGAGTAAAGTTGCAGAAGGATTGAAGAACAATATAGACTTGGGGAACCTCTTGCTCGAATCTGCCAATAACTTTGAGACAGGTTTCAAAAATTATGTCATGACTCTGGAATATATCAATATGATAGAGCCGGAGTTTGCTGAGGCAAAGCAATTTTTGGAAGGACATTTGGAAGGAACTATTGGACTTTGGACGGAACGTGGAGTGGAGGATACTCTCAAAAATTGGCGTTTGGCACAGCAGCAACAACGCCTTCGTGAGGAAAACAAAAAGCGTTACCAGGAAGAGCGAGAAAAGTTCAAGCGTGCGGCTGCGCAACAAGGTGAAACATCTGATGCAACCCTTGCTTGGATGAATACCGATGGCAATGGACAAGAGAATTCTAAACTGGTAGCAGATCCGCAAGGAGAAACGCAAGAGTTGAAGATGAAGCGAAGCGATGTAGCTAAAAAAGTGATGCCTTTGGCTTCTAGTCAGATGATGCGTGAGTTATTGAAAGACTTGTGCGAAAATGCTGATGAACAAACCCTTAATATCATAATAAAGCATGTTGGATGACGATAGATTTAAAACGATAGCTTCCTTTGAAGAACTGAAGGCTCTTGTAGAGGAAGACAAGAATATAAATGGACTGGGAGCGGCTACGGCAAACCGCTACCCAATCCGTTTTGTGCTGTTTGATAACTTCCATGATAGCTTTGAGTTTGTGATGTATATGCTTGAAGAATGTGGCGTTGCGGTTCAGAGTGTGGATAAATGGATAGATCATGATTATCCAGACTTGATGATAACTTATCAAGAATTGAGTGAGCATATTGCAGACTATATTATTTCTCTTCGTGGTCGTGATAGCGTCATTACTCCTTTTTCTGAATTAGCTAGATTTTATGATAATCAGTCAAGCCATACCTTTGATGCTTTAATCAAGACCATGAAGTCGATTGAAGCATCTGTAGAAGGAGTGGAGAATCAACAGAGAATCTACATCCCTATTATCGGTTTGGAGGGTAAAATGAGTACTTTTGAAAATGATACTCAGATAAATGTTTGGCATTTGCATGATGAGAATACGATAGGGGAGAACTATACGATGGTTCTTGTTGATGATGATTCTTGTTATGGAGTAAAGCATGTCGAAGAGCAAGCCAATGTGGTACATTCTGTAAGTGAATGGCTGAGTATTTGGAAGAATACAGAAGTACATAAGCGTAAGACTATCATTAGTACGTCTGATTCAATTTTTGCCAATGCCAAATTTGCTCAGCCAGACAATGCTTTCAGCTATGTATGTCCAAAGAATGCGTTTGAGTTCTTGAAACTGGGACTGCATTTGGAATTTGGGGATATGTTGTATCAGAAGAGTGACGAGGAAAATTGGAAACTTTTGGCAGAACAGATTGATTTGACAAAGAATTTCGATTTATGTTCTTTCGTCCAACATTATTTTGATGTAAATGAGATTACGTCTTATAAATCCTTTTTGAAGATATGGTTTGCTCATAGCAGTAATTTTGATAGGTGGTTGCTATGCTCTTGCTATAAATTGATGAATCAAACTGACGGGTACTTAACTGCTTGCTTGTCAAAGCTGACGAATTATACTAATGCTGATTTGTTTACAGAGATAGCTATGTATATTACTTCTGTTAAGACAGAGATGGAAGAACGTAGATTCTGTTTGAATGAGGCGGCAAAGCACCATGTACAACTATCAGAAAGTATAGAGGTTATTATTGGTAATCGATTAGAAAATATTGCCAAGCAGAGTGGAGCTCATGAAGCCATTAAATATTTTTCTGGTATAACTATTAAGGAGAAAGAACTGGCCATAGTTTGGTTAGGTAAGAAATGTATATCTGTAAATGAAGTTAAAGATTTCTTTCCTGAATTGTTTGACTATATGCAAGTTCAACCTATGCTGACACCTAACTGTATGTGGCTTTCTTCGTATATTGATGAGTATAAGAAGGCAAAACTGGGTAACATTTATACTGACGAAATCAAAACTGCAATTTCGGAGCATAATGCAGATTGTGTGGCTTTCGATACTTGGTATCAATCGCTAAAGACTACTCGTTTTTTGTTGGCTGGTCGTAATGATATTGATGTGTATTATTGGATAGATGGTTTGGGCGTGGAATGGATTCCATTTATTCAAGCTATCTTAGCAAAGCATCAGCAAGATAATATCTATCTCAATGAAGTAATGGTAGCTAGAGCTTTGTTGCCAACTACAACAGAGATTAACAAGGTAGAATTACAACATTTATCTGACGTTGATATCCAAACAATGAAAGTGGGTGATTTGGATTCTATGGCGCATCAGTCTAGTAATCGCTATCCTAACACCATCATATCAGAATTGAGTATTGTGGAAGATGCGGTTGAGAGCATCATAAATAAGTATGCAGGTAAGAAAATTGCTATAGTCAGTGATCATGGATTGACTTATCTCTCACAGTTGCAAGGTGGCTTGAACTTGGCTGGTTTTGATTCTGATCATCATGGTAGATTGGCAGTATGTAAAATAGGAAAGGCTACCAATGACAAAAACTATTTTATCTTAGAAGATGGAAATACTGTTTGCGCATTGAATCATAAGTCTTTATGCAATAAGGTTCCAAGAGACCAAGGTATTCATGGAGGATGTACACCAGAAGAAGTAATGGTACCAATATTTGTGATTTCAAATAATCCAAATAATAACCATTGGAGTGTGGTAGTTCTTTCACAAGAATTGACAACTGTCAATCCTCAAGTCAGACTTAGAATAAAAGGATTGTCAGCTTCTGATATTCCTTATGTTGTCTATAACAACAAATCATATCCATTGACAAAGTTGGGTATGGATGAGTTTATGACAGCTCCACTTGAAGCTAATGAAAATGACAGTGAATTGAGTGTGCTTGTGGGAGATAAGGTGATAGATAGATGTTCTATTCTTTGGAAAAAAGCAGCTCAAGAAGAAGATTTGTTTGATTTCTAAAACAGAAAAGTATGAAAGAAGAATTACAGCAGAAAGTAAGACAGTATTTCTCTGCGATGTCGATATATAAGGATCCTAAGGCAACTAATAGTATCTTTGCAGGTCGCAATTTACCTTCATTTGTAAAGGATTATCTTTTGAAAAGATATTTGAATATCAATACTGGTGAGATAGATACATTAGGTCTTAATGCTTTCTTAGATAAGGTGATACCTGCTAATGGTGGTACTGTTAAGGATGATATTCTAGCAGGTAAGGAGGTAACTTTGCTGGCTCGTTTTTCTATCTATATTGATTTGATAAAAGGAGTAAAGCAGTTTGCAATTCCTGATTATGGTATTAAGCAAAAAGAGGGAATTATTCCTGATTATGTGTATGCTAAACATCCGGGTGAATTGGTTGATGGCGAGAAATGGGGTATTGTAAAACTCTGCTTGTTGCCAGACGATAATAGTAAAGGTGATAAAAATCATGTTCGTATGGTTGACTTTAAGCCATTCAAACCTTATAGTTCTGTTGATATAGAGTATCTGCGTGAAGCTCGTCAGTATTTTGACATAAATGAGTGGATTGATGTTTTATTGTCGGCGATGGAATATGATCCAGATGGGTTTACCTCTATGACTCAGAAAATGGAGTTCCTATCTCGTCTGTTGATTTTTATTGAGCCTCGCCTGAATGTAATAGAACTGGCTCCCAAGGGAACAGGAAAATCATATGTATTTGGTAACTTGTCGAAATATGGTTGGCTTGTGAGTGGTGGTAAAGTTACTCGTGCCAAGTTGTTTTATGATAAGCAAAAGCAGCAAAATGGCATTATTAAAAATCATGACTTCACCGTTTTTGATGAAATTCAAACCATTATCTTCCAGGAACCTGCAGAGATTCAAGCAGCATTGAAATCATATTTGGAAAGTGGAAAGACAACAATAGACAACAATGAGTTTACATCAGAATGTGGATTGATGTTAATGGGTAATATACCATTATCAGCTAATCATCTGCCTATTTCGCCCAACTATTTTGATACGTTGCCAAATAACTTTAAGGAATCTGCTTTGCTTGATCGCTTTCATAGTTTCATAGAGGGTTGGAAGCTTCCTCGTGTCAATGACAGTATGATATTCAAGGGATGGACTATCAACGTGGAGTATTTTTCTGAAATTATGCATACCATGCGTATTCAGAATTCGTACGGATTGTTATTTGATGAATTAGTGGAATTTGAGGCGAAGTCTGATGTTCGTGATTCTAAGGCAATTAAGCGCATTGCTACTGCTTATATGAAGCTTCTTTTCCCTCAATGGCAGAAAGTGGAGGATGTAGATAAAGAAGCATTTGATCTTTATTGTTTGCAACCTGCAGTCTATCGTCGTGGTATTATCAAGGAACAGTGTCATTATATTGATCCGGAGTTTAAGATAAGGATGCCTGAAGTTAGGGTGATATAAAATAGGTAATCTTATATATTCGTTAGAGCAAAGAAATAAAGTAACAAACGGTGGAGACTTATCAGTAGCCTTCACCGTTTCTTCCAGTTTATGCTTGGTAGAATCGAAAGTTGGTGGGTTTCATCTGATGAAGGTCACCAAACCTAAATGTCTTGAAAACAAAGACTTGCAAGATAGATATTGTGACATATTTCACGAAAAAGAGCTGAGTTGCAAGTCGGGAAGTAATCAAATCTTATGAATTTTAACACAGATAATCACAATTATAGTTGTTAAGCAAAAGTTTCCTTCACAAAATTTGTGAATATCGAATTTAAATATTATCTTTGCAACATCAAACCATTATAAATAATATAGTTATGAGCAACGATAATAAAACAACAAAGGAAATGCGAGCAAACGAGATGACTCCAGCTTTTCCTACGCATCCAGGGGATGTTCTGAAGGATGAGATAGAATATCGTGGAATCTCTCAGCGCCAGTTGGCGGAGGAAATGGGGATTGCTTATTCTGCCCTGAACGAAATTCTGAATGCTCGTCGCCCAGTAACGGAAAAAACGGCCCTGCTCTTTGAGGCTGCACTTGGAATGAATGCTGAGCCTTTGTTGAAAATGCAGATGAGATATAATCTGCAATCTACTAAAAGTGATTCTACTTTTATGACGAGATTGGCAAAAGTAAGAAGGGTGGCTGCAGCCTTGTAAAAACAGAAGATATGAATAGTGATAATATAGATTTTGTAACTTGTTGTATTGGCTACTTGTCTCGTTGCTTGGGATAATATAATCAGCAAGTATATCAACGTCTTAAGACTTCTGGTATACTTGCTGATTTGATTTTTTACACATATAACTTTGGGGAACTGCTACAATAATGCTACAATAACTCTATCTTTTATCATAAAACATGTCTTTATAACTCTATATTTTATCACAAAACATCCTATTATAACTCTATCTTTTATCATAAAACACCCCTTTATAACTCTATCTTTTAGCAAAGTTAACATAAAATAATTGCTTATCTCGTTAATAATCAGTATTTTTGCAGCTGTATAATCGTAAAGACGCAAAGATATGGATAAATACTTGTCAAGAAGCATCGACCAGGCTTTGCTGGAATGGAAGGATAATCCTCGAAGAAAACCTCTTTTGGTGAGGGGCGCCCGACAGGTAGGCAAGTCGAGCACCATTCGGCATTTGGGCAAGAGCTTCAAATATTTTTTGGAAGTTAATGTGGAAAGAAATCCTGAGGTGATGGAATTCTTTAAGGGCTGTCGTGATGTGAAGAGCATAGCTGCTAAGCTATCCGACTTCTTTAATGTGCCGGTTGTTCCGGGCGAAACCCTTCTTTTTCTCGATGAGATACAAAAGAGCGAGGATGTCATTCACAGCCTTTGGTTCTTTAAGGAAGATTATCCTGAACTTCATGTCATTGCAGCAGGTTCGCTCCTGGAGTTTGCGCTGAAGGATTTGGCATCATTTGGAGTGGGCAGAGTAAGTTCACTGTTTGTCTATCCGATGTCTTTTGATGAATTCCTGACGGCAATGGGGCAAGAGGGGCTTCTTAGAACCAAGCGAAATAGCAGTCCTACGAATCCGCTGCCCGAGGCATTCTATAACAGATTGGTGGAGGCTTTTCGAAGTTATATGCTGGTTGGCGGAATGCCAGAAGCCGTGGCAACCTACACGGAGACAGGGTCTTATCGCTATAGCAGTGATATTGTAAATGAAATCATCCAGGGGTATCAGGACGATTTTGCCAAGTACGGAGCCAAGGCAAATCCTCTGCTTTTGCGCCAAACTCTCATAAGCGTAGCGCATCAGGCTGGAGCCAAGTTTGTTTACAGTAGGGTAGAAGGACAATATCGTTCGGCAGAAGTAAAGGTGGCTTTGGAGATGCTGAAGGATGCCGGACTAATCATCCCGACCTATCATACGGATGCCAATGGGGTGCCGCTTGGGGCTGAAATCAACGAGCGGGTTGTGAAATATCTTATCCATGATACAGGCGTGCTGCTTGGAATCCTGGGAATAGATGACGACATCGACGACAGCATCAAGGAGATGATGGTGGCAGATTCCATCGATCTTGTTGACAAGGGGCATGTGGCAGAGATGATGGCGGGTTTGGAACTGGTTAAATATTCTTCTCCGCAGAAGCGGCATCAGTTGTACTATTGGCAAAACATGAACAAAGGTACTTGTGCCGAGGTGGATTATGTGATAGCTCGCAGTGGCAGCATTGTTCCGATAGAAGTAAAATCGGGTGTGAAGGGTTCTATGAGCAGCATGTATTCGCTGATGCGCAATCCGCAGAAGCATATAGAAATGGGCATCCGCTGTTCTCTCGAAAACTTTGGTACATTCGAGAGTCCCGATGGCAAGAAGATAGACATCATTCCTCTTTATGCTATCTCCAATTTGTTTGCGGAGAAGTAGATGGGGGATATAAAGAAATATCAAAAAAACTAAGAATATGGCTAGAGCAACAGGTTCAATCAATTATTTGGAACATCGCACGCCCTTGAAGGACGAAAGCGGTAAGTATCAGATACATCCGATGTTCGTAAAACGGGATATCCTTGACAGGGAGAAGATGGAGAAGCGTGTTCGCGATCATTGTGCGATGAACGTTTCGTCCTTTATCTCTGCATTGGAAACGTTGGAGGATGAAACGCTTTACGCCTTGGCTGAGGGCAACGAGGTGAGGGTAGGCGATATGTTTATCGTCAAGCCTAAGCTGGGGATGGTGAAGCATAAGGACAAGAATGGAATCGAATGGAAAAGGACTTATCATGAGGGTGATCTGATTCCAGCCAATGAGGTGGATATCTGCGGCTTGGAAATTCAGCCCACGAAGGAGTTCCTGGAAAGGCTTAAACGCCACTCTAATGGCTGCAGCCGACAGTATTGGAGTGTGAAATCTACTCCAAAGGAGGCGGATAAGGAGTTTGCTGATATTGTAGAGATTTGTCAGCAGCAGGGTTATATCACGGTGAAGGATATGATTCGTGAATTCGGTGTCACCCGCTATCATGCCAATAAGGTATTGAATGACCTCTGTGAGGAACCGGCTGCCAGAATGTATGCTACCAAGGAAGGTCCAATAACGCTCTATCGTTTGTGGAAGAAGGAGTAACTAAGACGTAGTTGTTGAAACGGCTCTTTAGGTTGACGGAAGCGTTTCCTTAACTTGAATGAAGCGTCTCTTCTCGTTGAAGGATGCGTCTCCGAGAGTTAAAAGAAGCGTTTCCAGGAGTCAGAACAAGCGTCTTTTAGAGTACAAGCATATACCTTCTCAGACATTGCCACTAGGCTCAGCAGCTCTGCCGAGCCTAGTCAGCAGGTCTGCTGACTGCAGTCAGCACCTCTGCTGAGCCTAGTGACAACACCTTTTAGTCGTACAGCTATAACCTGTTTAGTTGTACAACTGTATACCCTATAGTCGTACAACTGTATACCCTTTAGTCGTACAACTATAACCTCTTTAGTTGTACAACTATACACTTTTTAGTTGTACAATCGTAAAATGATGATACTTCTATGAGATATATTGGGTGCTCTCATTCAATCCAAACATACAGCATCTTCCTTTTATCACGTTCGTTTGTTTTTGTTCTATTTCAACGAACGAAATGAGGAAAAGCAGCTTCTCCTAATTCTGGCTCATATTCAAAACCTTCGTAACTGAAGCCTGCCAGTTCCTCTGGAGTAAGAAGCTGATTATTCAGGATATATCTCACCATGGCTCCACGGCAAGATTTAGCCCATACAGCCTGCATCTTCAATCTGCCGTCTTTCTGGCGGACATAAAAGAGTGGCTGAATGACCTTTATTTCCTTACATACTCTCTTCCAATCGAACAGATGTTCATATTCCTCTGTAGAAAGATGGATGAGTATACCATCGTCAGCTTTCACACTATCGATGAGAACATCTGTCAGTTTGTCTTTCCAGAACTGATTGATAGGCTTGTCGTTTGTAGCTTCGAGCGATACGCAATGCTCCATACGATAAGGTACGATGCCATCCAACGGTCGAAGCAATCCATAAAGGAAGCAGGTAATCCAGAGATGTTTCTGGGCATACTCTAACGCCTCCTCGCTCAAAGAACTGGCACGCAGATGTTTATATGCCTGACCATTGTAAGCCAGGATAGCCGGCATCTTCTCTGCAGCCATAAAATCATGATATCGCTTCCAGTTCGTCATTGCAATCTTGCTGCTGCAATCCAGTTGCTTAGCCAATTCCTCTACATTCATCATTGCCATTTCTTTGGCCAAGTCATTGGCAACTGATTGGAATAGTGGCACGGAGATAGGCTTCCTGTCTGCCTTCTCAAACATGATTTTGGCATTTGCCAATAATATCTGCATAATAATTAATCTTTTGAATTGTACCTGCAAAGATAAGAAAAAATCAATATACAATGCTAAATAGCCAAGAAAAATCCCATAAAATTAAAATTTTTTATAAAACGAGCATTATATAGCACTTTTTCTTGTGTAATCTATAAATATTTGTTACCTTTGCCCCATGAAAACATTATTAGACGTTCATACACATACAATAGCATCAGGTCATGCCTTCAGCAGTTTGCAGGAAATGACCTTGACAGCAAAGGAGAAAGGGTTGGATATCTTGGGAATCACAGAGCACGGTCCCAATATCCCAGGTACCTGTAATCCTATCTATTTCAGAAACCTTCATTGTGTTCCACGCCAGCTCTATGGAATCAAACTGATGCTTGGAGCAGAACTCAACATCCTCAATACGAAGGGAGATATCGATCTCGACGAGGATTACTGGCGTATGCTGGATATCCGAATAGCAGGCATCCATAGCCTTTGCTGGCAGGGAGGAAGTAAGGAGGAGAATACGCAGGGTGTCATCAATGCCATGCGCAATCCATTCGTGCAGATTATCTCTCATCCCGGCGATGGTACGGCAGAACTGGATTTCGAGGAACTCATGAAAGTTTCCAGGGAGACGCATACCTTGCTTGAAATCAACAACCATTCCATGGCTCCCATCCGCCACAAGACTGTGGCTGCTCCCAATAATCTGGAACTGCTGGAACTTGCCAAGAAGTATGAAACTCCAGTCATCTTCGGAAGTGATGCCCACTTCTCTACGATGATTGCCGACTACAGCAACATTATGCCACTGGTAGAAAAAGCAGAGTTCCCGGATGAGCTGGTTCTCAACTATCAGCCAGAGAAATTCATGGCTTACCTCAAGCCAACCCCTGAGAAATAGGAAAATTTAGTTTCACATTTCAATTTACACGACTATGATTATAGAAGAAATCATCAAGTATAATGAAAACTTCGTAGCCAGTAAGGCTTACGAAAAGTATCTTACGAGTAAATATCCGGACAAGAAACTTGCCATTCTTTCCTGTATGGACACCCGCCTCACTGAGCTTCTGCCAGCAGCTTTGGGCCTGAAGAACGGAGATGCCAAGCTCATCAAGAACGCCGGTGGACTGGTTATCAGTCCTTTCGACTCAGCCATGCGTAGTCTCCTTGTAGCCATCTACGAATTGGGTGTAGAGGAAATCATGGTCATTGCTCACTCCAACTGCGGTGCATGCCACATGAACGGACAGCAGATGAAGAAATTGATGCTCAAACGTGGCATCCATCAGAATGTTATCGATACCATCGGGCTTTGCGGCATCGACCTCGACCATTGGCTGGAGGGATTCCACGACACAGAGGATTCTGTAAGGAATACCATCAATACAATCCGTACACACCCTCTCGTACCAAAAGACGTCAATCTTCATGGCTATATCATTGACTCACAGACGGGCAAACTGACAGAAGTGAAATAGAATAAAGGTATTTTTTTATTAAAACACATAACAGCAGTTTGTTGTACTTTCACCTTCCCTCTATGATGCTCTTTCCAAGAAAGTAACTTTCGTTACAGCCCCCACATATCATTCAGCATTCTGATTGCTGATTCCGAGCGGAAGACATGATTGCGGAAGGTGATGATGCCTTCAAGAGCAAGATGGTCTTCGAAGGAATTGACCAGAAAATCAGCTTCGAGCAGAATGCGGTGGTCGAGGCTGGTAACATCTTGATAAGTATGATGATGGGCAATGAGCCAGCAGATTCTTTCTATCTGTGCGGCTGTGAATCCATCAACTTCTGACAGTACTTTTCTTGCCTCGTCAGGACCCAGTTCTTCCTGATGCTTGCCATTGCAGTTGCCGTATCTGGCTTCTGAAACGTGAATGCCTACATCGTGAAGAATGGCTGCTGCTTCGAGCACGAAGAGGCCTTCTCCGGTCATTCCTTCTGCTATTGCAATCATACGGGCAAAGTCGTGTACCTTTACGAAATGCTGAATGCGTGGCGCATCTCCACCATCATATTTTATCATCGCCCTCATCAGATTGGCGAGTATCAATTCCTTGTTTGTCATCATTTTATCTGATTCTGTCAATATTGTTTTTTATTGATGGATATAATCCAGAATCTGCTCGGCATGAATCTTGGTCTTGATCTCTTTAGGAGTGAAGATCTTCTCAATGACGCCTTCTTCGTTGACAAGATAGGTGGTGCGGAGGATGCCGATGGTCTTTCTGCCGCAGGTTACCTTCTCGCCCCAGCAGCCGAGTTCCTGCAGTAGGGTGGTTTCGGTATCTGCGATAAGAGGGAACTGCAAACCCTTGGTTTCGGCAAACTTCTTCTGCAGAGCCTGCTTGTCCTTGCTCACGCCGATAATCTCATAACCGGCTGCTGCCAGCTCCTCCTTATGTGCCTGCAGTGAGCAGGCCTCGGCAGTGCATCCGCTGGTGTTAGCCTTCGGATAACTGTAGAGCACAATCTTGCGACCACGGTAGTCGCTTGCCTTTATCTCACGTCCGTCCTGGTCAATGCCAAGAATCTCTGGTATTCTATCTCCTACATTCATAATTCTATATTTATTTATTATATGTCTTGTTATGATGCAAAGATAATAAAAATAATGCGAGCCGATATGATTTTTATGATTTTTAACACAAATAATCGTTGTTTATCTTTCTACCAGAAAGTTTAAACGAATCTTTCTTTTGGATAAAAAAAAGAAAAATATTGGGAGGATATTTGGTAATATGCTGATATTTACTTACTTTTGTATGATGAACGTTCATCGTATGAAACAGGGAGCGTGATACTAAACAGGTAAAAAAGGAAGAAAATGAAGAAGATATTTTTGTTTATATTATTCTGTCTTTCCGTATGCAGCATGTCGGCTTACGACTTTCTGCGAGCTGTGAAAGATGAGATTCCGGGAGGTTACAACTTCTGGGTTTATACGCCGGTAGATTATTTCTATTCGCAAGAGCAGACACCGGTCATCATCTTTCTGCATGGTGCCAGTCTTTGTGGAAGAAATCTGAATAAGGTGAGAAGATACGGACCGCTTGATGCCATCGTCAAGGGGCGCGATATTGATGCGCTGACCATCGTTCCGCAGAATCCGGGAGGAGCCTGGAATCCGAAGAAAATCATGGATATGCTAGACTGGGTGAAGAAGAATTACCCATGCGATTCTAATAGAGTTTATGTCTTGGGTATGAGTTTGGGCGGTTATGGCACCATGGATGTCTGCGCCACTTATCCCGACAGGATAGCTGCCGGCATGGCGCTGTGTGGCGGCTGTTCGTATAAGGATGTGAGTGGATTGGGCGATTTGCCTTTCTGGATTATCCATGGCACAGCAGATAGGGCAGTACCGGTCAAGCAATCGAAGGTTGTGGTAGATAAACTTGAAAAGGATGGCAAGGATACCCGATTGATATACGACTGGTGGAAGGGTGCCAATCACGGTACCCCTGCCCGCGTGTTTTATCTGAAGAAAACCTATCAGTGGCTTTTCTCTCACAGCCTTTCAGATAAGGACAGACCCGTGAACCGCAACATCAGTATTACGATGAGTGATCTGGGCAGAGCATATGGTGATGTGAACAGAAATGCCCCTCAGCCTGAACTCATCGATGGTCCGAGTGTGATCAAGCAAGAGGGAAATGAATATTAAGGAATCTTTTATAATAAGATGTTCTGCCATGATGTCTTTTTATTTGATTAAATCCCTTTATGCGAATGATTTTTATGCCTTGCAAAGATACTGTTTTTTCTAAAATTAGAGGCTAAGAATGGCATAAAGGTTTTAGAGTCTGTTTTTTTGAAAGAAATAACAAGTAAACTTTTCTCTTTTCAATCTTTTTTCGTACTTTTGCACCATCAATTAAAATAAAGAAAATCCAGTTTTTTAAAGGAAGTAAGAAAATGGCTGATAAAGATATGAAATGGAAATGTGGTGCGCATGGATGTTCAGCATCTTGACCAGGCTGAGGATATCGAGATTCGCCTCTTCTCCAGGGATGAAGTAATGGATATGCTAGAGAAGGGAGAAATCTGGCAAAGCCTGATGGCGGCTCCGCTATGGAAGTATTTTGCGAAAGCAAAGTAAGCTGCAGGGCTTCATTTATAAAAGCCAAGTAAATATTAGACATTAAACAATAAACATTATAAAGATGGTAATAGATTTCGAAAAAATTGCTGAGGCTCACTTGGAGGGCTTCAAGGGTGGACAGGGTAAACTCGATACTCGTAACTATGTGGATGACAAGGTGAAGATTATGTATTCTACCTTGCGTCCGGGTGCATCAACTGGTCTTCATACTCATGAGGGCAACTGCGAGATTATCTATGTGGTAAGCGGCACTGCTACTTTCCATTATGATGATGCCGTAGAAGAGGTTCGACAGGGACAGGTGCATTACTGCCCGATGAACCATGCTCATTATATGGAGAATCTCACAGATCATGACCTGGTGTATCTCGCCATTGTGCCTGAGCATCATTAATATCCTTGAAGTATCAGGGAAAACCATATCATATTCCTCCTGAGGAAAATGAAAAAATAGAAAGTCCAACTCGGATGCCTCTCTCAGAAAGGCTCCAAGCTGGACTTTCGTCATTCTTCTCTCTCTCTTATATTGCTATAGACATCTGTTTTTTATTTAAAAGAATATGCTGCTGATTATAGTTTCTCGCAGAACTCGATTTTCTCCTTGTTTGGACCCTCAATGGTGAAGAACTTTACGCCGTTCTCCCAGAAAGGAAGACCATTTACCTGCTGATCTAGCATCTTGAAGGTTCCCGCTTCCTTCACTACCAGGAAGAGATCCTCTATGTTCTTTACATCGATGGCGATGTGGTCGATGGCTCCATATTCCATCTTTGCCTGATGGTTCTGATAGGTCTCGATGATGAGATTGTGGAGCTGGAGAAAGGCTACTTCCTCGGTGCCGTTCACTGTGCGGAGGGCTGTATCGAAGCCCAGGGCATGATAAAATTCAATGGTCTTGTTGATGTCGTTGGTAGGAATGCCAATGTGCTGCACACCTATTGTAAAATCTTTGATTTTCATAATGAATCTGTGTTTAGATGATTGTTATGATAAAACTTTCTGTGTTTTTTTGAAGATTTAGAAGCGGATGATTTCTGCTCCAATCTGGAAATAGCTCTCGTTGCTCTGAGGATTCCACATGCCCTTGGCATAAACCGGAATGGTGTAGTTGCCGAGCTTGAGGTCGTGGGAGGCTTGCAGCGATACGTGAACGATGCCTGCCGTGGTTCCGAAGAAGTGGGCATCCTCGCCAGCTCTGTTCAGGGCGAAGGCTCCACCAACTCCTGCATCTACCTTCCAGCCATCCTTCTGATAAATAGGATATTCCGCATAGGCGAAGGTGGAATATTTCTGCTTCGTGTTGTTGCTGTTGCGGTCGCGTCCGAAGACTACCGTTGACCAGCTCAGGAGCAGTGGAAACTTCTCGTCCTGAAACCGGTAGCTTAATGTGGCATCGAGGAATCGGCCGGTGGTATGAGCAGAGTAGTTCCAGTATTCCTTATTATTATAGCTGGCGCCAGGGGAGAAGTTGTAGGTGTCCCACAGGGCGAATCCCCATCCGCCAGCCTTCAGATTCAGATAATGATTAAACTCCTTGTAGGAGCCTTCCGAGTTGCAGCCACCCCAAAGTCCCACGGTAACGTGGTCGTTGGCCATCGTATAGCTCAGGTCGGTGAGGAGGACGATGCCGTCGGAAACTTCCATGCCACGCCACAGATGATTGTTCTGCACGTTGGCTTTCAGATGGAGCTGTGCCTGGGCGTTTCCCAGGCAAGCAGCCATCATCAAAACAATAACTACAATTCTTTTCATGGTTTTACTACAAAATAAACTTATAAACCTAACTAACTATGAACCTTATAAACGTTAACTAATTACTTAAACCATATATTACAGATAATTATAATTTGCATATAATTTGGGCAAATAAGGGGTTATCTTGTAAATTCCTTTGGCAAGACCGGCATGGCTCCGTTCTGTGTACAGACGAATGCCGAAACCTTTACTGCCAATTCATGAGCTTCCTTTACGCTCTTACCCTTTAATATGCTTGCCACGAATGCGCCTGTGAATGAATCACCGGCACCTACAGTGTCTGCCACTTCCACTTTCGGTGTCTCGATAAACGAAACCTCGCCAGGGGTGAATACATAGCTGCCGTTTACGCCGCAGGTAAGAATGAGCATCTTCAGATTGTACTTGCCCAAGAGGAGCCAGCATTTATTCTCCAGGTCTATGCCCGGATAACCGAAGATGCGGCTTACGGTAATCAGTTCTTCATCGTTGATCTTGAGAATGTTGCATCGTTTGATGCTCTCGGTGATAATCTCCTTGGTATAGAATCCCTGACGGAGATTGATGTCGAAGATTTTGAGGATTCCTTCTTCCTTCGGCATGTTATCGAGGAAGCGGTAGATGGTGTTGCGGGAAACCTCGTTGCGCTGAGCCAGCGAACCGAAGCAGGCTGCGGTGCAATTCTTTGCCAACTTCTCCAGGGCTGGCGTGTAGGGGATGTTGTCCCAGGCTGCTCCCTCCTTGATGTCGTAGCAAGGAATGCCGTTGGCATCGAGTGAAACCTGAACGGTGCCTGTAGGGTAGGCTACCTTGTCTATCTGATAGTTGAGATGGTGATCGTTGAGTTCCTTCTCCAGTTCCTTGCCCAACTCATCATCGCCCATTGCGCTGACCGCACAGCTATTGAGTCCGAACTGCGAAACATGGTAAGCAAAGTTGGCTGGAGCGCCACCTAGCTTCTGTCCTTCTGGAAGCACATCGAAGAGTGCCTCGCCGATACCTATCACTGATTGTTTCTTTTCCATTGTCATTTTTACTTTAAGAATGTTAGAGATGTTATTTGATTTCTGTTGCAAAGGTAGCATTTTTCAGCTACCTTCACAAAGAAAAATCATCTAAACTTTCTGCAAACGTTCCCGCAATCGTTTCCAATTTCTGCAATCGTTTGCAGTATGTTTCTTCTCTTCTATCTCTTTACTTCTTCTCTCTAGGTTTCTGTTCGAAATCGATGAGAACCTTCATGCTGGTTTCGCGATGAGTGTCGATAAACTTGTAGGCATCATCGTATTCTTCGAAGGCGAAACGGTTGCTTACGAGTGGCTTGAGGTTGACGATGCCCTTGCTTACGTAATCGATGGCTGTGAGATAATCTTCGTGGCGATACATCATTGAACCGATGAGTCTCAACTCATGCTCGCCCAGATAGAACATGCTGAGGGCTGGGTCCTTGGCAAAGACTGCCACAACCACGATGTCGCTACCTTTCTCGATGGTCTCCATCAGTGAACGGATGGAAACTTCTACACCTGCTACCTCGAAACCTACCTGATAGCCTTCCTCACCGAAAAGTTCCTGGGCTGCCTCCTTCAAGGTCTTCTTGGTGATGTTGAGGGTGTGCTTGATGCCGCATTCGCGAGCCTTAGCCAGGCGGAGGTCGCTTACATCGGTAATGAGTACATTCTTGGCGCCACGGGCAATGCAGAACTGGGCTATGAGGTTGCCGATGGTTCCTGCACCGCTCACTACTACATTCTTACCCTTAACATCGGTGCGGTTGCTGGCATGGGCACCAACGGCTGAAGGCTCAATCATGGCACCATAGTCGAGGCTCATGCCTTCCGGCAACTTAGCCACGCGGTCGTCATCTACAACGAAGAAATCCTGTGCTGCACCATCTGCCTGGAAAGCCTGAACACGCAGGTGCTCACAAACATTATACTGTCCGCGCTTGCAAGGGTTGCACTTGCCGCAAACCAACTGTGGGCGAGCGGTGATGTGGTCGCCAGGCTTGCAGACGGTAACTTCGCTGCCTACAGCCATAACCACTCCTGAGTACTCATGTCCCTGAACCACTGGGTAGAAGGTGGCTGGGTGAAGACCGTGGTAAGAGTGAATCTCGCTACCGCAGATGCCGATGCGCTTGATGTTGACGAGAATCTGATGAGCAGTTAAGTCTGCTGCCTTTGGTTCTGCTACTTCCTTGAATTCGATATGCTTTGGTTCTACCAATATTGCCTGTCTCATAATTATAATGTTTTGAAATTGTTATTGTTATGTTGGTGGGATAAAAGATCCCGGTCTAATTTATTTCTTCTTATTCTCCAGATCGGTCATGATCTGCTTGTATTGCTTCTTGTTGAGCTTGTAGAAGCAGAGGCATCCTGCGGTGACGATCCACAAGACTCCCGGAATGGTGCTGAAGGCGTGGTGCATGATGTTCAATACTTCAGGATTCTGCACAGCGTTGCTTACATATCCTGCACTGCCCAGGGCAATGGCGAGAAGCGATGTGCCGAGTGCCATTCCTATCTTGTTGCCCAGCGAGATGAAGGCGTACTGGAATCCGTCGTTTCTGATGCCCGTCTTCCACTCGCCATACTCCACACAGTCGGGGATGATGGCATAGATGGCTGTATTGAAGCCTGAGAAGAAGAACCATGACAAAGCAGAGAACAGATAGAACATGATGGCGCTGCCGTTAGGGCTGAAGAAGTACAGACCTATCATCGTAATACCGGTGAGGAAAGCGAAGATGGCTGCCGTGAAACCCTTGTTGCCCGTTTTTCTGAATACCAGAGGGAAGCAGGCTGCACCTATGATGCTTGGCACGATGATGGCCATGGAATAGTAGGAGAAGAGCGTTGCCGAACCTTCTACATAAGTGAAATAGTAGAGCATGTCGGCGTTGCGTCCGTAATGGATGAAACCGAAGAGCAACTGTCCTAAGAGGGCGAGCAGATAGGGCTTGTTCTTCATCACGGAGCGAAGCTGCACCTTTAGAGGGAGCTTCTGTCCCATAGGAACTTCTACCACTTCCTTGGTCTTATGGAAGCAGAACAGATGGCAGGCAGCGAAGATGATGCCGTAGAGTACTGCCACTGCCAGATATCCATATTTTGTATCGCCTGCGCCAAACCAGCTGATGAGCGGAACGGTTACGATGTTGATTACTCCGATGGCCATCATGGCGCTCACCGAACGGCTGGTGTTGAGCTTGGCTCTCTCATCAATGTCTTGTGTCATGGCTCCGCAGAGTGTGCCGTAAGGCAGATTCACGCAGGTATATCCCAGCACCAGGATGCAGTAGGTTACTGCCATATAGATAATCTTGGCGGTCTGGCTCCATTCCGGATGTGCCCAGAAGGTGAGTATCAGTACCAGTGCCGTGATAGGAGCTCCGAAGAGCAGCCATGGGCGGAATCGTCCCCATCGGGTGTGGGTCTTGTCGGTAAGTGTGCCGATGATGGGGTCGTTGATGGCATCCCAGAATCGGGAAACAAGCATCAGGGTTGCTACGGCACTCATGCTGATTCCGAACACATCGGTGTAGAAAATCATGAGGAAGTTGCCCACGAACATCCAACTGAAGTTGCAGCCCACATCGCCCATGCCGTAGGCGAGCTTACTGATGAAGGGAACCTTTCCCTGTAAATTGTTCTCTAGCGAAGTGTTCGCTTGAAATTTAGAATCTTGTTCCATATCCTTTTTTTAGGTTTGATTGTGATACTTAATGTTGTTTATTCTTTGTTTTGTGTAGGAATAGAGCGATTTGAGAAATCGTTTTTCCTTTTCACGTTGCAAAGATAGAACGATTTTGCAGAAGAAACAAGAAAAAAAACGACTCTTTTTTCGCAACCGTTCCCGCAACCGTTCCCATTTTCCGCAACCGTTCCCAAAAAGATTTCTCTGTTTTTTGTTGTTGCTTTCATGGAAAATAAGTATCTTTGCGGGCGCATATAACAAGAAACCAAAAAGAGATATGGCAAAATATGTAACCATCATGGACATTGCAAGGGAGTTGGGGATTTCCAAGTCCACCGTTTCGCGTGCTCTTTCAGGAGATACGGGTAATGTGAAGGCGGAAACCTTGCAGAAGATATTGGCAACTGCCGAGCGGATGGGCTATCATCGCAACGAACTGGCTGTGAACTTTCGCCAGCAGAGTACTCATAACATCGGCATCATCATTCCCGAAATCGTAACAACGTTCTATATGACCTTTATCAATGATGCTCAAGCCATCTTGCGCAAGCAGGGGTATAAGGTGATGATTGCCATCTCTAACGAGAATCCTGAGCAGGAGAGAGAGAACATTCTGATGATGGAGCAGCTGCGTGTGGATGGCATCCTGATGAGTGCATGCGATAAGGAGCATAATGTGGACCTATATAATAAGGTGATAGAAAGGGGCATTCCCATTGTGTTTTTCGATAGAACGGTGGAGAAGGTAAAGGCTTCACAGGTGCACATGGACGATTACATCATGTCGTTTTTCATGGTGGAGACTTTGTTGCGCAAGGGGTATAAGCATATTATTCATATCCCGGGACCTGCTTATATCCGAAACAGCTATGAACGATTGAGGGGTTATCGGGATGCGCTGGAAAAGTTTCATATAGAGTATCAGGCGCAAGATGTCTTGTCGCCAGCCTTGTCGGCTGAAGAGGGTAGTTGGGTGATGGAGCGTTTCCTTGAGAAGAATGTGCCCTTTGATGCGGTATTTGGCTTTACGGAGACTGCTGTGTTGGGAGCCAAGAGTGCTATCCAGAAGCGTGGCTTGCGCATTCCGGAGGATGTGGCGCTTTGCTGCATGTCGGGCACAACCTTGGCTACCTTGGTTCATCCTCAGTTGACGGTAGTGGAACAGCCTATTGAGAAAATGGCGCAGGAAAGTTGCCGACTGCTGCTGGAGCATATTGCCGATGGTTATAGAAGGATAGAGGAAATAGCATTGAGAGGTGAAACCGTGATAAGGGAATCTACTTGATAAAGGTATCGGCTTCAGGAATCTGCATAAAAGAAGCTGTTTGCAAAAAACAGTGTAAAAGAAGCTGTTTTCAGAAAACAGTGTAAAAGAAACGGGTGTATCATCTATATTATTGAATGATACACCCGTTTTCTATCTTTTTATCTTAAGCTTTTAAACTTAATCTATCGCCTTATCTTAAGCTTCCTCTTCCTCTTCTTCATTTTCCAGCAAGTCGGTGCCGAGGTGAGTGGTCTGCTCACGCTTTAAACGGTCGCGCACTTCCTTAGGCTTGGTGGCGTAGGTAATCATTCGGATAGAATCGTTATAGCTTACGTACTTCCAAAGCCAGTTGAGCATTACCATTACCTTGTTCTTTACGCCAAGGATAGAGCGGAGGTGAACTACCAGCCACAATACCCAGGCAAAGAAGCCCTGACTGTGGAACTTGCCAAGCTCTACTACAGCCTTGTGTCTTCCGATGGTAGCCATAGAACCCAGGTTCTTGTAGCGGAAAGGCTTGAGCTGGGAATCAGTGGCTCCCTCGGCAATCTTCTGGATATTCTTAGCCAGGAGTGCAGCCTGCTGAATGGCTACCTGGGCCAACTGTGGATGACCGCCAGGATAAGCTGGGTCTGTGGTCTGGATACACTGGTCGCCGATGGCAAAGAGACCGTCCATGCCCGGGATGCGGTTGAATTCATCTACTACGATTCGGAAACCACGGCCCAGATGGTCGCCATCAATACCCGTGATAGGCTGTGCCTTTACACCTGATACCCAGAGGAAGGTGCGGGTAGGAATCTCCTGACCGTCCTTCATCAGTACCTTGTGGTCCTTGTAGTCGGTTACCATTTTACCAAACTGTACATCCACACCCATGCTTGTGAGGAATTCGTATGCTTTCTTAGAAGAGTCCTGTGACATTCCGGCGAGCAGTCTGTCGCCCGCTTCCAGAAGATAGATGTGCATCAGAGATGAGTCCATATCCGGATAATCGTAAGGAATCACGTAGCGCTTCATTTCTGAGAGGGCTCCGGCAATCTCCACACCTGTGGCACCACCGCCTACAATGACCACGTTCAGGAGTTCCTGTCGCTCCTCTTCTGTGGCACAGGTCAATGCACGCTCCAGGTTACTCAGCACGGCGTTGCGCAATCCCATTGCCTCTGAAACGGTCTTCATCGGAATCGCCCACTTCTCGATGTTGGCATTGCCATAGAAATTGGTAGTGGTTCCTGCTGCGAACACCAGGTAATCGTACTCAATCTTACCGATGGAAGTCTGCAGAATCTTCTTGTCTGGGAATACGGCTCTCGCCTCTGCCATGCGGAAGTAGAAGTTCTTGCGCTTGCGGAAAATCTGGCGGAAAGGGAAGGAGATGGAACTTGGGTCGATACCTGCTGAGGCAATCTGATAGATAAGTGGAGGGAACTGATGGAAGTTATTCTTATCAATCAACACCACCTGCAGGTTTGCCTTGCTCAGGTCTTCAGCCAAGCGAAGGCCACCGAGTCCGCCACCAACAATCACTACTCTCTTCAACTGATTTCTCTTGATATTAATGCTCATAACTACTGCTGTTTTTACATATTAATTACATATATATGCTGCAAATTCTGTTCTCTATAAGGCGTAAAGCCTGGTTCTTGCTGAAAATTCGACTGCAAAGGTACAACTTTTTGATGAGGTGGCAAAGGAAGATGAGTAGAAAAAGATGAATTATTCTGCAATTTGATGAATCACATAGGTAACCACGCCCCAGATCATGAAGCGGTTGGTTTCATCTACCCGAATAGGGGAGAAGTTCTTGTTCCATGGAATGAGCCAGCCGAAGGTGCCGCTCTCATCCATCTTGAATTGCTTGATGGTGAATTCGCCATCTACAAAAGCGATGACGAAATTGCCGTTTGAGGGTTCTATCTGCCGGTCAACTACAGCGAGGTCACCGTCCAGAATGCCTGCATCCTGCATGCTGTCGCCAGATATGCGCACGTAGAAGGTGGCCTCACGATGGCGAACCAGAATATCGTTGAGGTCTATCTCTCCCTCCATATAGTCTTGTGCCGGCGAAGGGAAGCCTGCTTTTACGCTTTGTTCTGCCAGCGGAATAGGCATCTTGGCTCCGAATTCCGCAGGGTGAAATGTCAGTTTTATCTTGTTATCGTTATTCTTATTCATTGAGTTTTTACTTTCAGAATATCATGGATGTTCGTGGTAAACTGCTTCGACATGTACTCGCGTTTCAGGTCGAATCGGCAGTCTGTGCCTTGTATGGCCTGGCGTATGGTGCCATAACCATTCTTCCGGTTGATGGCGTCGATAGCCTCCATCAGTTTTTTTTGCTTGCTTCGGTCGATGGGGTCGAAGAGGTCTTGCTGGCGAGGATGGTCGGGTGAGATTTGCCACAGGATAACGCCAGCTTTCTTGAAGTGAAACGACATGTCGGAGCGATCGGACCTGCTGTCTGCCATCGGTTTCGGGTATTTAGCCCGGAGAATGCTGAGGGCAGCACCTACTATTTCTTCCTGCGCATTAGTGGCGATGGGCAGGGTGAGGGAATCGTGGATGGTGTATTCAGGCACATGCTCGTTAAAACGGGAAGTCCATGCGAACACTGTGATGCCCTGACATACGCTACCTTGTCTCCTTAATTTTTCTGTACAACGTACAGCGAAATTAGCTACGGCTTCTTCTATCACATTTTTGTCGGTAATGCCCTCGTTGGCAAAACTCCTGCTGGTGCAGATGCTCTTCTTCTGCGGCAATTCCTCGATGCTGATGCAGCTTTCTCCATTCAGTTCTTTCCATGTTCTTAGGGTGGTGATATTGAAATGGCTGCGGACCCAACTTTCTTTCTTGTCGGCAAACTGAGCGGCGGTTCTGATGCCCATATAATCGAGCTTTCGGGCTATCTGTCTGCCTATTCCCCATACATCTTCTACGGGGAAGAGAGACAGCGCCTTGTGTCTCCGTTCATCCGTGTCGATGAGGCAGCAGCCTTGGAAACCCTTGTATTTCTTGGCGAATTTAGAGCCGATTTTCGCCAATGTCTTCGTTTCTGCAATGCCTACGGATATCGGGATTCCAACAGCCCGAAGTACATCTGCCGATATTTTGGAGCCATAGCGATGGAGCAGGCTATCGGGCTTTTCTGATAGCTCGTCTATTGTCATTTTATTGAACAAAGTAGGATGGTCTTCCGCATGCTCCCGAAAGAAAACTTTCGCCATTGATTCGTCTGCCTCGAAGAAACTCTCATCGATAGAGTATTGGTCGATGCGTGGGGAATAATGGGATAGCATCGACATCACGCGGTTGGAGAGCGAACCGTAGAGCGTATAGTTACTCGAGAAGATAGCCACTCCTTCAGCCTCCAGTTTTTCCTTCACCTGATAGAAGGGGTCTCCCATCTTATAGCCCAATGCCTTGGCTTCTTCAGAGCGTGCGATGACGCACCCGTCGTTGTTGCTCAATACAACCACGGGCTTTCCTGTCAGGTCGGGGCGAAACACTCGCTCGCACGAACAGTAGAAGTTGTTGCAGTCTGCCAATCCTATCATATCTTATCATTAACACCTTTTGTTATCACCAGAAATCCTGGTATGATGTGCAAAAATACAAAAAATAATCCGAAAACGATAGTTTTTCATTCAAGTTTTTTTGTCGTTTCGTGATTTATTCTTACCTTTGTGGTCATAAGCTAGTATTGAAACATTATAAAACTGAACGATATGAATGATAAGAATAACATGTTGGCATTGAGCCAGGAGCGTTTTTCGGCTCGCAAGTTTACTCCGGAGGCGGTGAGTCAGGAGGATCTGGACTATATCATGGAGTGTGTGCGCCTGGCACCATCGGCAGTGAACAGGCAGCCTTGGCGCTGGCTCATTGTGCGCTCAGAAGAGGCGAAGAAGAAACTGCAGGATTGCTACGACCGCGAATGGTTCAAGACGGCTCCTATATATATTATAGGTATGAAAAACGTGAATGAGAACTGGGTGCGCAGATATGATGAGAAACCGCATGGCGATATTGATGTGGCGATAGCGGCAGAGCATCTCTGTCTGGCTGCCACCGAAAAGGGACTGGGTACCTGCTGGGTCTGCAATTACGATACGGCGAAGATGCAGCAGTTCTTTCCGCGTGAGGGCTATGAGGCGGTGGTTATTATTCCTGTAGGTCATATTGCTGAAGACTGTCCATGCGCTGAGAAGAAGCGCAAGGAGATGAGCGAAATTACGGAAGAAATCTAGATCTGAATATAAGAAGAAATCTAGTTCTGGTATAAAAACTGGTATAAAGCGAAGCTGTATGGAAATGAACGAAGAATCCATCCTGGCATGGAATATCATAGAAAAGACAAATGCCAACCTCTTCCTTACCGGAAAGGCGGGCACAGGTAAGACGACCTTCCTCAAGCGATTGAAAGAACTGTCGCCAAAACGAATGATTGTGCTTGCTCCTACGGGCATTGCAGCCATCAACGCCGGAGGAATGACCATCCATTCGTTCTTCCAGCTTCCCTTCTCGCCATACGTGCCGGGCACGACCTTTGGCAGCGGCGAACAGAAACGCTATCAGTTCAGCAAGCTCAAGCGCAATATCATCCGCAGTATCGACCTGCTCGTTATCGACGAAATCAGTATGGTGCGCAGCGATCTGCTCGATGCTGTAGATTCTGTGCTTCGCCAGTATCGCAAGCGCCACGATTTGCCTTTCGGTGGTGTGCAGCTCCTGATGATAGGCGATTTGCAGCAGCTGGCACCCGTGGTTACGCCACAGGAAGAGCATCTGCTGGGGCAGCATTATGATACTCCTTTCTTCTTCAGCAGCAACGCTCTGAAGCAGGTGGGTTATCTCACCATTGAACTTAAAAAGGTGTACAGACAGCAGGATGAACAGTTTATCTCGCTGCTCAACCAGATTAGGGAGAACAAGGCTTCTGAAGCTACGCTGCAGGCTCTGAACCAGCGCTATATTCCAAATTTTGTACCACCTAAGGAGGGCAATTATATCAGGCTTACCACCCATAATGCACCTGCCCAGTATATTAACGAACAGCAGCTTGCTGCCTTGCCTGCACAGTCATTTTCTTTTACAGCAGATATAGAGGGCGATTTCCCTGAAACATCTTATCCGGCCGATTTCAAGCTCACATTGAAGCCGGGAGCACAGGTGATGTTCATCAAGAACGACCCGCAGCACCGTTTTTATAATGGTATGATAGGTGAGGTGATAGGGGTTAGGACCGATGAAGACGGCAGCAAGATTACCGTTCGCAGTAAGGATTCGGGCGAGGAGTTTGACCTGGAGAAAATGGAGTGGACCAATGCGAAATATACGCTGAACGAGAAAACCAAGGAGATAGAGGAGACGGTGGAAGGAAAATTCATGCAGTATCCTCTGCGTCTGGCGTGGGCGATAACTATCCACAAGAGTCAGGGACTTACTTTCGAACATGCCATCATCGATGCTTCTCATTCTTTTACCCATGGTCAGACTTATGTGGCGCTGAGCCGCTGCAAGACTTTGGAGGGCATGGTGCTCAGTCAACCGCTTTCTCGCGGAGCCATTATCAGCAGTCAGACGGTGGATGCATTCACCAGCCAGCTTGCTGCGCCTAGTCAGGAGCAAATCAGCAGTCTGGAGCTGCAATACATCATTTATTGCATCAGCGAACTCTTCGATTTTTATTCCATCAGAACCAGCTATGAGCATCTGATGCGCTGCCTGGTAGAGTTTTTTAATGGTAAATATCCGCGCGTGGTAAGCGAGTATCAGAAGTTGCAGGTGGTGCTGAAGAGTCTGATAGCCGTATCGGATAAATTCCGTGTGCAGTATACAGGTATGCTTGCCCGAAATCCTGATGTAAGACAGGCTGAGCTGCAAGACCGTATTCATAAGGGAGCTATGTATTTTCTTGACAAAATCGGCATTCTGAGTGATTTAATTAGAAAATCGAATCTTGATACAGACAACAAGGTGGCTAGGAAACAGTTTGAAGACCGCTTCTCTGTTTTCTCAGAGGATGTAAAATTAAAAGAACGGCTTTTGGAGTATGAATGTAGTGCAGAATTCACGGTAACAGATTATCTGAAAAAGAAGGCGCAGTTCTTGCTATTGGATGCAGATGCCTCATCAGATAGCGGTTCGGGCAGAAAGTCAAGGAGACAGAAGAAACCGAATGAACCGAAGGTGCCGAAGGTGCCGAAAGTCGCTTCGAAGGAGGTAAGTTATGATTTCTATATGCAGGGAATGACGGTAGATCAGATTGCTGCTAAGCGGGGTTATACAAAAGGCACCATTATTGGTCATCTTACTCCTTATGTGAAAGAGGGAAAGATTGGTTTGCGGGCGCTGATTTCAAGTGCCCATGAAAAGAAAATCCGTGATTTCATGAAGGCTCATCCTGAATTGGAGCATTTTAGTGAAATAAAGGAAGCCCTGGGAGCCGGTATTGAGTATTACGAAATCAAACTGGTTCATGATTTGATGGAGGGGGAATAAAGCATTCTTCCACCCTATTATAATAATAGCTGTAACTATATTTGCAGTAGTTACGGCTATTTTTTTTAAATTTATCTAGAGATGGCTTTCAGGTCGGCAACCTCCAGCTGTGGGTTGGTCAGGATTTCGAGAAATACGCAGCAGGTGTCATCATCAATGGCTTCGCGTACGGCTTCGATATTGGTCAAATCGCGCAAACGCACCTTTACACCAAAACGACGCAGAGTGGCTACGAGTAGGGCATAAGTATTGCCGAAGAGATGCTTGGATGTAACAATATTTTTGCCTTGTGCTGCCAGCGCCATGAGGGTGTTGCTGATGGCCGCCATTCCTGAGTTGAAGGCGGTGGCATGAGCAGCATCGGTAAGGGCTGCCACACGGCGCTCCAGGTTGGTCACCTTAGGGTTCTCTACGCGCGAATAATCTGGAGCCTTGATCTTGTCGGTGAATGCTTCAGCCATGACGGCAGCATTGTCGAATTCGTAGGCAAGGGTATTATATACTGGCACACTCAGCGAGTCGTATGCATCGCGGCGCTCATATTCCAAATGAATAGCTTGAGTCTGTTTCTTCATCATTCTGGGGTCACCAGTAAAAGTGTGTGGATTAGGCATAGATCTTCATTAGTCTGAAGAGA